>Ga0214542_1006981_pt1 | contig 20062 bp, 21 predicted proteins | sample CNSS1metaG_FD_160096 | JGI IMG/M metagenome (GOLD analysis project Ga0214542, IMG submission 160096) | Root nodule microbial communities from cowpea collected in UCLA plant growth center, Los Angeles, California, USA - CNSS1 | ecosystem: Host-associated > Plants > Roots > Nodule | place: USA...
TTATTTATATATAAAAAATTTTATTTATATTATATATATATATATATATATATATATATATATATATATATATATATATATATATATGAGTATCTGTACAGTTGGAAGTTTAATACGAGTCCACGTTTGCTAGGTTAATTATATGTTCAAGTGCTTAACGGACAAGTGTCTTTGCTCTGATTGTTTCACATGCATCATGCAAACTTTTCTTCAAGTTCAAACAGTGTTGTCAAGATGGTAATATCATCAAATTATGAACTGCACCAGCCACTACCTAATTGAAGGTTTAATTAAGTAATTAATGTCTGAGCTTTCAACTTTATTAAACTGGTAAAATTGCTACACGTGGATTTGTGGAGTTCTCAACATGTCTCCCAAAGATAATGCATACTTATGTTTTTAATTGTTTATTTTTTCTTTTACAAGTGTCATATGCAAGAAGAAAAGAAAATGAAAAATAGCCATCAATTTTATAATTTAGATTATGAGGTGGTTATTAGTCACAGAACTAATGGCCCAAAAATATTTAACTTTCTTTTCTTAATTTACTGATTCATTCAGTAGTGGCAAAAGGAGCGCCACTAAATCTGTCACCATATTATATAAATATTAATATATGTTAAGATTTGACATATTGGTAAAGAAAATAACTTAATTTGTAACTATTGCAATCATTTTCTTGTAACTGAATTTCGTTCTCTAAAGTAATGCCAAGTACACTATGAATTCTCACTAATATATTGTTAATTTAAATTGTCCCTTTTAAAAAACATTTTATAGATATTTATAGGCAAAAATATTTATGCATAAATGACAAGAGCAAAATTATAATATTTATAAGAATAAAGTATCGACAAATAAAAACAAAATATCCTAGCTGTAAATACAAGATAAAATATTAAGGATAAGAAATAAAATTACCTATACTTCAAAGATCATAAATATCTATAATTATATACAAGAAGATTCTCATTTTCTATTTACATTTTATAATTTCAATTATATCATTTTCAAATTTAATAATTATTTTTACATGTTTTCTTTTAAACAATTTATTTTTATTATTATTTTTTTATTTATCACTAATTATTCTCTCTTATTTTCTCCATTCATTTCATTCTATTTTTAATAAATATAAATCTATTTCGTATACTAACTTAATAACATTGTAATATTATCACATATTAATATAATATAATATATATTTAAAAATGTGTGCACAGACACAATAATATTATATTAAATTTTACCAAATTTTGCCAGCATTTCGCATGGGCCTTCAGGATACACAAAATGAAAGTGATTATAAATCACACAATCAAATATGCACCCGAAGATCAATACAAAACACAGTTGACAAATATTCATGAATTTTAAGATATGTATTTTAAAATATATATGCACTAATAAACTACTAGAAAGTGATTAATCTTCTTAAACTGTGCAATCGGACAATTCAAGATTCAATAAATTTAAATTATTAGTATTGTATCCCCTTATATCTAATTTTTAAAAAAATGTAGCTTCTTCAAAATGAAAACTTGGGGACAATACATAATGTACCACACCTAGCCAACTCAACCAAGTAATAATAATAAACGATCACCATATCTACACGCGAAGTTATTCAGGTAACCGGCCTAGGCTGATCTAAGCCTAACCGGCCTGAACCGATAACCTAAAACGCTGAAAGGAATAACCAGCCTAGGACAGCGTATGAGCAATGGCAGCATAAGCCGCCAAAGGGGGTAATCGGCCTACGCTGACCACCCTAGGATACTCAACGAAATCAAAGCACCCCTGAAATCCAGCAAACCCACAACAGTCAAAACTAAGGGCCTGGGCCAAGGTCCAGGCCCACCTATGGCCCAAACCAGAGCCTGGCCCATCGAATGGGCAAACATAATTAATAATCTATAAATATACATGGACCCCACGAATTAAAGGTACGCATTCATTACTCAATTAATCACCTGATTTGACTTTTTGAGAGCTTTGGCTGACTTAAGCTTCGGAGTCCTTTCTACAGGTAACCCCTCCTGGGTCCAAGCCGATATATGCCAAATGGGAAGAGGCCAACCGAGGAGATAGCGGATATGGGTAAGGTGATACTTGTGCCGAACTGATCTTATTTGTTCTCTGCAGGAACAATTGGCGCCCACCGTGGGGCACGAGATAACACTTTACTACTCGTTTTCTCCGAAGATGGTTTCAACCCGTAGTAGAGTAGGAGTTAACAAGCAAGTTGACGCTGGCCCCTCAGGACCCGCTAACATCACTCTAGATATGGCCGTCATCCTGGACGGTCAAGCCAAGATGCAACAGGAGCTGGCTGATCTGAAGAAGCGCAGCGTTGATGAGATGGAAGCACTGCGACAGGAAAACTCTCGCCTCAAGCGAAAAATCGAGGCCGATCCCACTCAAAAGGGAAAGGCCAAGAAGGCATCTAAAGCTGTAAGGTCCCCGACCTTCCAGCCCACAGAAGAAGAAAGCGAGTACAATCCTACCCCACACACCTTCACCACCACCCAACAAACACCCATCCTCTCAACCCATCCCACTCACCTCGACCTCCTACCCGAGCTAAGAGAAAAAGCTCAAATACGCAACTTAGCCGCCAAACAAAGAGCTGCCATGAAATATAACGCCAACCTATGCCCAAGATCGTTCATAAAAGGAGACCTAGTTTGGAGAATGGCCAGCAGTGCAAGAAAGAAGGATGACAAGTTCTCTGCCAATTGGGACGACCCATACCGAATACGTGAAGACGTTGGGGAAGGAGCATATCGGCTGGAGCAGTTATCTGGGGAAGAAATACCCAATACATGGAATGTGTCTCATCTCAAGTTTTACTTTAGTTAAAAACATGTATTGTATCACACCAAACATTTGTAACCCTGGGTGTACTCTTTTTCCTCACCTGGTCTTTTTTCCCTAAGGAGGGTTTTGGCCGGGGAGATTTTAACGAGGCACCCCAGATTCAATGAATAATATGAAGGGTTCCCAACTTTACGACCATTCTTTACTTCACTTCTTGCATTCGTTTAAGTTCCCAACCTTTTTTTTTTCTCCTCCCAACTTTCCTTCTCTTTCTTCCAGGCCGCCCTCTCTTCCGCAAACTTATCAACCTTCCCCTACAACTCCTCCACCTTTTCCCGGTTTCCCTCCTCCACTTTCCGACGGAACAAAGATCCAACCCGGTGACTTAAAATCAACGCCTTGCTTCCAAACTCCACCATAGTCCTCACAAGATGATTCGGCTCTATACTGTCGATAGAGTTGATGATCGTCTCCAGAAGGTTGATATTGATATCTTTCCTAATAGAAGTTTCTGGCAGCTCAATCAAACCAGATTCTGGTCCTTTGGCCCCACTCGATGATCCCGGCCCAAACAAAGCCGCCCTGACCTTCTTCAAGTCCTTACCCTTGTCGGGTCGAGCTGGTAACTCAACCTTACTTTTAGTGTCGCCATGCACGTGCACCTCAACTAGTGACTCTTGTAAGTTTGGAACATCAGTGTTCCCAGCTGTTTTGGCATTTACGACCATCTCCTTCCTCAGTGCTTGAAAAAGCGCCAAGTTCTTCTTCCCGGACTGAGTCATGTACCCTACAAAAATGCACCAAGATCCGGTTAAGTCAACTTAGAAACATTAATATAGTTTAAGTCATAAACAAATACCTTAAATATCAATAATCGGGTGAACCGAATTATAAACCCTAAGTAGGCCCTTAGTGGGCAACTTATCAGAAAACTTCATCAATACCACCACCACCTCCTTATCCGCCGCCGACAACTCGTCGGTGCCCATGTCCTTGTACCGAGAAAGGTTGCCCGTCCAACTAAACGGGAATTTGTACTCCCATCTGTATTAAGGAAATAGGACATGCCCTCCTCCTTCACCACAACTTTAAAGTAACCGTCCTTGAAATGCTTGAAGGACTGTGAGAACACGTCTAATCTGCTAATACTAGGACGGCTCACCAAGGATAACCAAGTAGTCGGCTGGTGGGGCCTAGTGTTATAAAAATACAAAAATGCACGAGGAGAAGGTTGTAGATATAGTGATTGACATAAAACACGAAAAGCTTGCATATAGGCCCAACTGTTTGGATGTAGTTGTGTAGGTGCCACATTGAGCTCACGAAGCACCCCCATGGTGAAATCATCCAGCGGTAACCTCAGATGTAGCTGGGAGAAATGACACATATACATATAAAAAAACTTCTCGGCCTCCCCTTCTTGCCCATGACATATGCGGTCAATGACGCTCACTCGCTCCAAGGAAACGATACCCCGGTTTACACCTTTCGCGATAACAAGGGTAGAATTTAACCAAGAATTCAGCAGACGAGACTACCGAAACAAAGACGATTGGTTACGAACATCAGCCGCCACCCACGCATAACTGCCCTTAGCTGGCCAGTTACTCTCTGTCATTTCTTCTAGAGGGTTTTCTCGCACCTCAGTCACCGTCTCCATCGGAATTCTGCCCACCATAGCCACTAGGCTAATACTCTCCTCCTCAACATGTCTACCTATACTCCTCCCGGACTCCATACTCTCAGTACTGGAAGAAGACAACGACACACTATCACTACTACTAGACATACCTTTTTCTGAAAAGATGACGTCAAGAACTAGGAACTAGTCAGACATGTATAACGCACGCAAGGTCTCTGATTATGAAATTCTCGCAAATGAACCAACAAACATAAACCCATCGCGAAAGCCACATTTATAATTGTGAATCCCAAACGATAAAACTTCTTCCCGCCAAAATCACAGCCCATACCAATCGACACAATCACCCCAAAGGCCATGAGTATAAAAAACGACAGCGCAAAAACCCCTTTTTGATTAGACCTCTGACACCCCTTCACCTGCTACTAACCTTTTCCCATCTTTAGCCTTAACACTGTTCATCACACTTAAGGGTTAAGGGACTGGTGTATCACACCTAGTCGGCCTCACTGGCATATCCGCACATATCATCCTTCACCGACATACCTATATCGGCAAAGGCTGGGGGACTGGTGTACCACACCTAGCCAACTCAACCAAGTAATAATAATAAACGATCACCATATCTACACGCGAAGTTATTTAGGTAACCGGCCTAGGCTGATCTAAGCCTAACCAGCCTGAACCGATAACCTAAAAACGCTGAAACGAATAACCAGCCTAGGACAGCGTATGAGCAATGGCGGCATAAGTCGCCAAAGAGGGTAATCGGCCTACGCCGACCACCCTAGGATACTCAACGAAATCAAAGCACCCCTGAAATCCAGCAAACCCATAACAGTCGAAACTAAGGGCCTAGGCCAAGGTCCAGGCCCACCTATGGCCCAAACCAGAGCCCGACCCATGGAATGGGCAAACATAATTAATAATCTATAAATATACATGGACCCCACGAATTAAAGGTACACATTCATTACTCCATTAATCACCTTATTTGACTTTTTGAGAGCTTTGGCTGACTTAAGCATCGGAGTCCCTTCTGCAGGTAACCCCTCTTAGGTCCAAGCCGATATATGCCAAATGGGAATAGGCCAACCGAGGAGATAGCGGATATGGGTAAGGTGATACTTGTGTCTAACTGATCTTATTTGTTCTTTGCAGGAACACATAATTTTCGTATTGAATCTCAAACGGGAAACTAAGGCTAATTCACACTATAAGAAAAGCAAACAACATATTTAAATAAATAATTAACCACATATATAAAATTTAAAACTACTACATAACAAACTACAAAATCATAGGAAAATATTAGAATTAGGAACCTAGGAGCGTAAAAAGCGAATGACAATGGAAGATGATGCAATGCAACGCGTTCAAGAGCTACAAGAGACAATAAAAAACACAAGAGAAGGTCATAAGTAACAAAAAAATAAAAAACAACCAAAAACCATAACAAAATATATTAATTGTTACAATTTTCTTAAATTCAGACTCAATGCTCTAAATTTCAGACGCAATGTTCTTAAATTGAGACCCAATTCTCGCACAAAATTACCCAAAACACTCTAAACAATTTCAATCCTAATGCAAATCAATACTCGCAATAATCAAAATTGAAAATTAATATATACAAAACAGAAAACGAAACAAAAACACGTTGGAAACTTACCTTGAAGGACGACGACGCGATAGTTGCCGGAAAATGGAGAATGAGGTGCACGAAATGGCTGTGCACGAAAAGGAGGTGCAGCACCAGCGGAGGCGACGTCGCGACGGTGGTTGGAGGAGCATGGTGGCAGCGACGGTGGACGTGCAACAGGGAGAGAGACGAGAGAGAGAGAGAGAGAGAGAGAGACGAGAACCTTGCAGCATGCACGAAATGGAGCTGCAGGAAATGGAGGTGCAGCACCACCGGAGGCGACGCAGGACGGTGGTCGGAGGGTGTGGTGGTAGCTTGGTGGTAGTGGAGAGAGAAGAGCTTGATGTTGTAGAGAGATGGCGCGGGGAAGAAAAGAAAGGGGGTTCGCGAATTTTGTCCTAAATAAATCCTATGGCCTTGGTTCAATTAAAAATTGAGGCATATAACACTATTTGGCACAGGTGGAGTGCCATTCGAGGCCAAAAACATAACGGCTAGTGGCATTTTTGAAATATGTAGCCACGTTTTTGGATTCGGGTTTTTGGAACCAAAGCATATAATTGCTTTTGGCATCGATTTTTTGTGAACCGAGGCCTATAACTGTCTTTTGCTTCAGGTTTTTTCTGAATCGAGACATAAAAGTTGTCTAGAATTGCAAAAATGTCACCGTGTCATTATATGCTTCGGTTCCTAGACAATCGATACATATAAAGCAAGTTAAAATGTGAAATTTGCACTAGTGTAAACTATTGCTAAAATTTTGTGATATTAAAAATAAATTTATTCTGCAGTTGTCATCCCTATTGTTTCTTCTTCTTCTGAAATTAACTTTTGAAAGACTATTTTTTGAAATGGATAAAATTTCAATACCTTTCAAAAATGTTTTTTAAAATGGATTTTAAAATTTTATCACTTTTAATTAACATTTTAAAACTTATACTGGAATTTGATTATTACAAAAGGTATTTTTAAAAATACTAAGAATACAGATAAATATTAATTACAACAGTCTAAAATTATTTCTATAAATGACATAGTAATCCAGGTACAACTAAAAAATATAAAAACTATGTAAAAGCATGTTTTTATTCCACCTGCCTCATTGATGAAAAAGATAAGTGAAAGAGTTATTAAAGAGGAATTAATATAGTCGTACAAGTTTTAAATATTGCTACCCACTTTACCTTATTCAAGATTTCTCATGCTAATGAAAAGACTTTCGTCCGGTGTGCAAAAAGAGGAAAAAATTATATTATTTCATTTTACTTCCATCAATTTATTACAAACACGGAATTAATTATGGATATTCAATGTGTTAGAGCAGTGATGAATCTTGATTATTTATTTTGGTACTCCATTCTTGGCTAATTTATTTTTTCATTCATCCGATATTAACATCAAAATTCTCACTTTTTATTTTTCTGATTAAATCTTTAGTATCATGCTTAACAAAAGGAAGTTGAATATGCTTGTTTTCATATTCATCTCTAACTTCCTTTTATTACTTCTGAAAACATAAAATTATTTTTTTATTCTACATCTTAAAAAAATAAAATTTAAAAATAATTGATCATAATCTAATTGAAAATTTATAGAAATAATTACTAAATTTTTTTTATAATTAAATCATAATTAAAAACTATTTATTTAAAAATATGAAATATATTATTTTTTCTTTTATATTCATAAACAAATGATTTTACAAAGACTCATAAAATAAAATAAAAATGTTACCTATCAAACTAATATTTCACTATTAAGTGAGACAAAAGAGAGAGATTTTTTATTTTCAAAACTAGAAGAAAACATATGAGAAATGGGAGAAAAAAAATGAGTTTGTTCCTAACTTTTTTTTTTCAAAAAAAAAGGTGAAAAAGGAAAATGAGTACAATAGATGAAAAACTCAAAAAATAACAAAATAAAAAATATATATTAGACTCGTATGTTTTATTATTTAATAACATTAAATTTTATGTTTTATGAAAGCAATTAAAATATACTTAATTTAATTTTCATCGATTTTCAACGTATGGTGAATATGATTTAAAAATTTTAATATGTATAATCTAAAATTAAAACAAAATGGGGGGCGAGGGGAGGCGGGGGGTGCGGGCGGGGAAAAAGGGTGTGGGCATGACCCCCTTCTATCATGCTAAAGGCCCCATCATTGAGTTGGAGCAAATTACTTATACACATTCAAACTCACTATTTAAGAAAATTTGAATTTTGTAACAAACACTATTAAAAAAACTTATATTTCTTGCGAATTTTGTTTTGATTTTTTTTTTGTAGGAAATACTTGCAAATTTTGTTGTGAAAATTTTTTTACAAGAAATTGTTACTAATTTTTTTACAAAATATTTTGTATAAAACATTTTTCGCAACAAATTTTGTAGGAAATACTTGTAAATTTTTTAATTTTGTACGAAATAATTACCCACGAAGAAATTACCTACCAATTAAGATTCTTAGAAAAATGGCAGAAAACAGTTTTTTCTTGCAAATCTTTTTAACAAATTTGCAAGAAAAATCCCATGTAATATGAGAATTTCTAGTAGTGAAAAGAAACCCATTGCAAAGTAAAAAAGTGTCCCCCCTATTTTATGATGACAAAACTAACTATTAATAATTCATTGTGTAAGTATCAAGAAGTCATATAATTGATCAATCATATATAAGAGTAAAACATATCAAAATATAAGATTACAAATATAACAATTTATGTCAACATTTATGATTTGTAAGCATAATCTCGATAGCATATAAGATTATGATATCAAAGTTAATCTACACAATATCACATAACAAAATTTTAAAACCAAACAAATAATAATCAACTTATTGAAATCAAATCCCAAGATGTTTCGATGAAATAAACAAAAGTTTCAATAAAAAGAAAGACTTAAAAACTGAAAAGTTCAAAATTTTAAAACCAAAAGACTAAAAGTTTCAAAGTTTATTCAAAACCCAAATTTTTTAAAATTATCACTGCTTCATTCTTCTTTATTCCTTCCTTTTCTTTTCCTTTTTGTCAGCATCAAAAAGAGATTAACGTAAAAAGAAATGTAATCATAGCTATGGGAAAAAAGGCTTGGGTGAAGAAAGAGTTGTTGTGTCAATAAGATAATAGACATCAAAAAGCATATTCTTCATGTGACAAGTTGCATGTCGAACTTGATCATGTTGTCTTTCTTCAAATGAGTTTTGCACTTGAATAACATGTTTTCTTTCCTAGACTAATGATCATCTTAAGCATATTTTTCAAAACGAGGACCATTTTTATAGTTAGTGGTGAATCTATCCGAGGTGCATCTAGGACAACTATAGTGGATTGAAGAATTCTAGTGGAAATGGGATAGGTGGAGACATTGGTGACACAAAGGACATAAAACCTTTTTCATTTGAAAACAATGTGGATGGAGGATTGCAACGTGTTGGACGTTTTTGTTGTATGCTTGGCTTGTCATAAGGACAAGGCTCAAAAGATATGAGAAGGAAGATTATTCTTGTTAGAGCTCATTGTCATACAGAGTTTTTAAGTTAAGAGAAGAGGTGTGATTGTGTATGAACCAATGATTGGAATACATAGACATTGGTTATACTTTAGAGAGCATGTAGCTAACACATTTTAGAAAGATTTTATAGTTCACAACACTCAATATTTAAAAGTGGGAAATAACTGAAATTATTTAAAAAAGAACTAGAACATTTCAAAACTAAAGAAATTTTCGTAAAAATTGAAATCGGGAATATTTCCATATGCAATTTTGAAAACTTTTGAAAAATGAAGTAGTGATAAATCAAATGAATATTCAGTCTCAATGACATTTAAGTATGCATCTTACTTGATTGTAATTCACGAAGTTATGAGAATGATATTAGAAAGCATGTAGTGAAGTTATATGTGCACATGATCTTATAATGTTCTAATGCAACTTGTATACGTTTAGTACTTAAATGCGTCTGATGCACCTATATGCGTCTAATATAGTAGATGTGTTTGATAGGCTACATGCGTCAAATAGACTAATACTAAATACATATAATAAGATGCCTAGGCTAAAATGTTTCTACTACTTCCACATTGCATTAAATTAATTCACTAAAGTCATGCTTATAAGGCTTCTTAGATACTAAATTGCTCTTCAATAAGAGGTTTTGTAAATATATTTTCCAATTGATCATTTGTTGATATAAATTTTGAATTAATGACACTCTTATGAACATAATCTCTTATGAAGTGATGCTTAATTTTAATGTCTTTTGCCTTATAATGCAAGACAAGATCCTTAGCTAAATTTATAATAGCATTATTTTCACAAAGGATAGGAATGTTAGTCTCATTTATATTGTAGTCCTCTAATTGATTTTTGATCTAGAGAATTTGAGAACAACAATTGGCAATTGATATATATTCTGCTTCAATAGTTGATAATGTAATTTTTCCTTGCTTTTTGTTGCACCGAGAGAATAGATTTCCACCAATGAAATGAAATCCTCCACTAGTGCTTTTTTGTTCTACATTGTCTCCTGCATAGTTAGAATCACAATATCACTACAAAGTATAACTTTCTCGCCTTTTATATAAGAGACAAAGATTAATAGTACCTTTAAGTTATCTAAATATTATTTTGACAACAATTAGATGTACTTCTCTTGGATCTAACTGAAAACGAGCACATAGACAAATACTAAACATTATGTCAGATCTACATGAATTAAATGAGATATAACAATGACCTTATCATTTACTTGTACTTAGTGTGATCTACTGTGTTAAACTCCTTTTCCAACCCTAAGGATATATTAGGATGCAATGGTGTTTTCATCTCCTTTACATGTTCTAGATTAAATTTCATGAGTTCTTTAACACAACTAGTTTGATGGATGTATACATAATCCTAAGTTTTTTTTATTTGCAAGTATAAGAAAAATTTAGGTTATCCCATTGTACTCATTTCAAATTCACTTTTCATAAGATTTGAAAAAACCTCAAAGTGTCAATGGTAGCACAAAATATGATGTCATCTTTATAAATTTACACTAATATGAATTCATCAGAGTAATCTTTCCTAAAGAAAGTAGTGTCTACATGACCTCTAGTAAATCCATTATCGGTTAGGAGAATAATACCTTCATGACTTCTAGAATCGAATTTTCCTATATTAGCCTTTTGTATTTAGTATAAAGCATTACACACTTAAAGGATGAAAATATGAAAGGTTAGGTTTTATATCTTTCCACAATTCATAAGGATTCTTTTTAGTTAAAGGTACTATGTAGACACTATTTTGTAAGTAGAAAGTTCTATTAACTGCTTTTGCCAAAAACAAAAATGTTTAGGTTGGAGTTAATATTTAACATTGTTATAGCTACTTCTTGAAAAGCTCTATTTCTCCTTTCTACTACATTGTTTTGATGTGGTGTTCTTGGAGTTGAAAATTATGTGTAATGCCAAAGATTTAAAATAGTTCACAAAGATTTTCATTTTGAAATTCCAACCATGATCACTCATTAGTGCAAAAAGCGCTTTCAAAATTCTCTAATAAATATGCTTCGATTTCAAGCAAAAACAAAGCCTTTCAAAATACGGTGGCACTTTTGAAATTTTCTGCACAACTATAGGCTTCGATTCTTTATATAACCCAAGTCGTATAGGTTGTGGTTCTTTAAAGAATCGAAGCCTGTATTTTTGCAAATGATTTCAAAAATGCCACTGGTGGAAATTTTGAAAATATTTGTTCAAATGCGAACGCGAAATGCAAACCACGCTGCCACTGGTGGAAATTTTGAAAATATTTGTTCAAATGCGAACGCGAAATGCAAACCACGCTGCCACTTTAGTTGCCATTCCTTCACTATTCTCCCTTTCCTTTCCATTTTGAAAGGGGCTAGAGGTTCGTTCTCTCATCTAGCAATTTTCTTTATCTATTTCATTATCTTTTCTTCCTAATGCAAGTATTTTTTGTTCAAATTCTTCACATTTCATACATGGTGCTCTAAATGTTTATAAGGCTTACAGTTACCTCTGAGATTGTTATTGAGTTAATTATAGTAAATTTGTATAACAGTTTAATAGTTTCTTTGATTGAGTTTTATTTTAATTTATATATGTCCATTACATAACTTTAATTCAAAGTAAATTGGCAAAGAATCGTATTTTGTTTGTGTTTTGTATCTAGTATTTCTTGTGATTCTTTTTGTGCAGGTTAAATTATAGGAAGAAATTAGAATAGTAATTTCTTTTGTTTTTTTAAAAGGAATAGGCTTCAGTAATGAACTGAAGCCTGAAATCCAACCCTTTTTACCTCGTCGGAATATATTTTGGTTAAAGAACCAAAGTAGAATTCTCAAAATAACCAGTGTGAAAAGCCTTCCCTATTGTCAACACTTAATTTCGTCTGGACAAATAAAATGTATTTTCAAAATTAATAAAAAAAAATAATAACGCAAAAGATAAAAAAAGTGAAATAAAACGTTAAAGAGAAAATTAAAAAATTGAAAGAAAATTAAAAAATGATAGTAAAAAAAGAAAGCATGTTTGATACATTATTTTAGCCCATTTTAGACTTTTATTTTCTCTATCTACACCTCCACTTTCTTTTTTCACACCATTCCAAAATCTCTCCAATCTCACGGCCCCACACTACTTCTCACAATATCACCTTTTTTTCTTTCATCTTTTATTTATTTATTTATTTATTTATTTATTTATTTATTTAATATTTTTCCCTTTTATTTTTTCTATCTCATCCATGGGACCCACACTCTCACATACACTCTAATATTCACTTTCTCATTCACTTTATTCACGTCACACACACCACTCCTCACAATATCAGTTTTTTATTCTTTCCTTTTCTCTCTCTCACATCTGCGGGACCCACACTCTCTCACACACATTACTTATTCACTCTCTCACTCACTTTATTCACGTCACACACTTTTCACTCTCTCACTTGCCATTTTCATACACTTTCACATATTACCTCACATTTGAATTCAAATTTTTTATTCTTCCAAACGAACCAACGGGCAAAAAAAATAGGGCACAAACCCATCAACACACGCAAACCCGTTTTAGAGACACACATCACGACACTCACCTTAAAACCCCCACCATCAACCACCTTCGGGGCTTCCTCGGCACGTTCTTAGTTTTCTCTCCCAACCCATAAAAACAACAACCTATAATGCCTTCATGGTGGGAACCCAAAGCATTCCCACTTTATGTTCCGTCCTCCATTTTTCTCCCTACACCATAATCCACTCCAGAGCCATTTTTCTCTCCCTTTCCACGCACAACACACGTCACTAGTGTTCTTCACCATTCACAACCCTTCCAAAAGCTACCCCATTCACCATTTCCCCTCCACAACACCACCTATATCTCCCACTTGTAGAAAAACACAAAACAAAATACAAGCACAAAAAGAATCAACACTTCCTTACAACCTCCATATTCTTCATCTTCACCAACACACAAACTCGTATTCCCCTTCTCACCCATCGGTCACCTTCATCCACACGGGCCTCCATTTCAATTTTTTTCCAAAACCCATTTTCATCACATTTTTATCCTACACCCACAACCAAATCGGAGTAAAGAGGGGGAAGAAAAAATATGGTTTAGTGCTGATGGACGGGGAATCAGTGGTAGCGCCGATTAGATTCTTGACCAACGAAAATTCGCAACGATAAGGGATGCAGTGTTTGGAAGCTTCTGAGATCATGGCGTTGCTTGGTTTGGTTGAGCAGAGGCGTGCAAGGATGAAGGCACGACGAGTGACAACCATGAACACAACTCATTGAAGACGACGCCATTGGGAGAGGAGAACGAAACCCTCACGCGAATGAGGGGAGTTACAACGAGGTGCTACAACGGTCCCGACAAGACTCTGGTGTTGGCTGACGTCGTCGCTGGCGACTGTTGGACTCACGGCAGCGACATGGAGGCTGGTCCAAGATGGCTCGTGCAAGGAAGAAGATGGAATTGTGAAGCCCTGGTTTTGGTGTTCTGAGGAAGAAAGAAACAAAGCTTCGGGCATGAACCCACCATTTCTTCGTGCACCCCTGGTTTTCACCTTTCATACACCTTCCGTATTTATTGGGCTCTGTCTTATTTTGTTGTGCGCACTCCCGTTATTTTAACCCCGCACCCCCTTATGTTTTGTTTGTTATTGGGTTTACTCGTTACACCCCATTTTTCACTCCACATGCCTCACAATATTTTGCTCACTACATCATGTCTTTTACTATTTTGCACCTGTATTGGTCTCACTTTCTGTTGGGCTATTTTTTATTTTGGACCTTTATTTTAGCTCTTGGATACACATTTTAAACTTTTCACCTCATTCGCTTTTTAACACCTCACTTTCTTGTACATTAACATTTTTAATAAAATAAGATAAAAACATAAAAATTAAAAAATGTTTTTCTTTCTCTTTTTTGTGTCGCTCCGGTCGTTCCCACCGTGTGACACTCATTTTCTAAAAATATCAAAAATAGTTTTCTTTCTCTTTTAGTATCTGTCCGATCGCTCGCGTCGTGTGACACGTATTTTGAAGTAATTCAAATATATCAAAAAAATATAAAATTTCAAAATATAAAAATATCAACATTTTAAAAAAGAGTCTTTCTAAAGAACTATGTAACCCTGATTTCTCATTTTGAATGAGAGTATGTAGGATAAAGGTTTATCCTTGTCGGGCCCAAAAAATCAAAATTCTTTTTTCTTTTTAGTATTATATGTCTTATTTTTGGGGAAAATTAACATTTTGAAAACCACATCACCTTTGCATTTTTAATTAAAGGTACCGCCCTCGAGCGGGCGTTGTAGGATGGTAACACCTTCCCTACACCGTAATCGACTCCCGGATCGAAAATCTAGTTTTTCGCATACTTGTCTTATTTTTATGCTTTTCCATAGTTTTCCAGAATAACTATGGTGGCGACTCCAAATCTCTTTCAAACCCGTTTTTCTTTTCGGTTCGCATTCCCGTAGCGATTCCGGTTGCGACAGTTGGCGACTCCACTGGGGACGCTAGAGAGTCAAGTCATTTAATTAGAAATGCAAACTTGATGTGGTTTTTCCTTATGTTTTCTTTCCTCTTTCTTTTTATTTGTTTATTATTGTCTTTATTTGCATGTGTATATATTTGTTTCTTGGAATAATTGTTTGTGAATTGTTTTGCTTATTTGTTACATATCTGTCTGGGAAATTTTTTGGCTATTTTGCATGTAGGGTTATGGTATGCATCACTCTCTCTCCACACACATTGTGCATATCATGAGTGGGGCCTTATATCCGGGTCTGTGTAACTTAGAATTAGAGGAGATTGTGTAGCAGTGCCACAGTGGATGAACTTCTCAAGTGGTCATTGTAAGAACCCGAGCTAGAGTTTGCTCGTTTCCTTGGTACTTTCACTCCTTGTTGTATACCAACTATTGTGGGGAATATCATGAAGTGGGTCATAGCTCTAGTGACCTTGATCCCTAAGTTTAGCGAACCATCCCGGTGAGCGCATGCACTTTACCTTAGATCCATTAGGCACTAAACCTCTGTTAAGCACAAAGGGAGATTTCTTGCTTTAATCATCATCTTTTGGTATGCATAATGTACATGTGAATAAGTGTCTATTGAGGCACAATCACGCATAACATTTTTATATCATACATCACATCTCATGAAAACATGCATTTCATTATGTCACTCTACATTCATGCATTTCGCTATGCATATCATGCATGGTGTTTCCAAATAATTGTATCACATTCCATCATCATATCATGGGAATAAATGCCTCTTGAGGCACATGCATTACCTCTCATGTAGGTTTTTCAATTAGTTGCATATCATGCATGATGCTCTTTAATCGCCTCGACATACAAGTGAGTAAGTGTCTCTTGGGCACAAACTTGCGTTGCAATCAATTGTTGTCTTTATTCATAGTGGCATGTACATAGTTTTTTATTCATATCATGCATCTCACTTCATATGAATAAACAGTCTCTGCAAACATGAGAGGAAGGAAATAAAAAAGGTTGTCACATTTTGAGTCACTTGTTTTTCTCGCAAATCGTCAAGTTCACTTCTTAGAAAAAAAAAGAGAGAATAATGGGGTGTCACCCTTTTGCCGGGGTCAAATGTTTAATCAAGAATAACGACATAACTTTTTCTTTTGAGACGTTCGTGTACGCATGGTTTGAAACAGTCCATCCTTTGGCTTCCCTACAATGAAGGATTTGCCCTATCAACATTGACATTACCCAAGTTGATAAACATAAACCCTTAGAGTTGGTAGATTTTCTAAGTTTATCCTTGTCAAAACTTGTTGGGTGGTCCTTGAATCCATCGAGACAAAAAAATTCATTAAAAAAAAGGAAAATGAGAAAAGAAGAAAATAAAGTTCTCTAGACTGAAAATCAAAAAAGGAAGTTTTGGCCAAAAAAAAAAGAAAAAAAAGGGACAAAACATGCTTTGGTCAAATCAGTAGGTTGAATGAATAGATAATGTTTGATATCATATCTTTTGAAACATTTGTCTAATTTGCATAACATGAGAATTTCAAACTCATCCTTTTTTCATTACATTTCCACCATAAAACCTACATTTTGAATTTCATGGAGGATCAACGTAAAAGGGGCACACTAGCCTAGATAGACTACGAGCAAATCTCTTAGCATGAAAATAAAAGATAAAAAATGTCTGCTAGACTAAAGACCTGAAAGGGTGGTTTAAAAAAAGAGAGACAAGAATAAGAGCAAGGGACAAACTGTAACATGAACCAAATTCTTTCCTGAGTTAAAATTTCTTGAAAGAGAAAATAATCATGTTTTGGAAATGATGTGTGGCCATGTTTCTTTATCATAAAACACAAAATGTGATCCTTTGTTACCCCTTTGAGCCCTAAATGAGCAAATATTTTTATTCCAAAACTTTGAACAAGGGTTACCCTCTCACCGACGGTTGACATAATGTTTGCACTTTTGTTTGACAAATGGTTCACCAATAAAAAAAAAATATCCATCAAAATAAAAAAGTTTGAAAAAGAAAAATGATGATGATTTGGTCACATCAAGAAAAAAAGAAGAGAAACGATATTTGAAAAACAAATGGGGAACACAAAAGAGTGAAATAAATTTTGGATGCAGCATTTTTCAAAGATCTTTGTGCAAAATACCACCACATCTTTTTGGATTTTTTAAATCCATATTTGCTTTCATACCCTTAGCCTTAGCCACAATACAAGCCTAATAAAGCCCACACAGATCCAAGATTGATTGTCATTACCTTTCAAAAATTTTAAGTCACGGGAAATCATTTTGACCTACTAAAGGGTTTGTCCAAAATTTTGAAAAAAAGGAAAAATAAAAATTGAAAAATATGTTTTGAGATTTGCTTTTAGTGAGTCAGGCAGTTTTTTTGATTAACAAGTTCCAAAAGCTTCTTAAGATAAGCATGGTTAACCAGTCAGATAAGAGACATCCCCTTTTATTGTTTCATTCTTACTATCCTCATGGACTCTATCTTTATTTCTTACTAAATCATGCACTCTTACCCTAAACTTGTCCAACAATTTCATACAATTGTCTAACCTTTTTCTCTAAAATCCAAACTAGATAGTTGTTTCATTTCACCATTCATATATGACTTGTCATTTATCCCAAGATAGGGTAATTTCACCCTAACCATCATGGTTACACTAGGGGCAATGTCTAAAGTCCCTACCACATTTCAACCTTTTCATGCCTTACTATAACTGGGGCAGATCAAACACAATTTGTGTGTCAATCCAGGTCCTCAAATCAGAGAAATCTTTGAAGTCTTCTTAATTGGTCTAGCCTTTTCATCAATAAATGGGGAAGTCAAACACATTTTGTACCCTGAAGCCAATCCATACTCTTAAGTTGGGCCAACTTTTGAAGTCCATATCATTTTCTTCATGTCATCAATAGCTGGGGCAAGTCCAAACATACTTAGTGCCCTGAGACCAAATCAAACTGGGTCAACTCCCTAGTCGGTCCTTGTCATCTCATCCAACCCCTTCCAAGCCATCAGAAATTTCATACATGTTGTTTAGATAATGCTTCAAAAGAAATAATTTTTTTTTTCAATAAATTGATCAGACCAAAGAGTTGATTTCAAAAGTGAAGAAAAAATGAAAGAAAAATAATATCTCATGAAGAAGGGAACACCCTATTATCTGACCGAAGGAAAGTGAAAGAAAAATAAACCAACTGGGGGAATCCTTTTCACCCAATCCTTTCCATTTCCACTACCTCTTGAAATAACATCCCCTCGTTCATTCAAATTCTTCTCCAAACACCAAAACTGGGGCAGTTTTGTGAGTCTCACTTGAATTTCTCACCCCAAATGCTCATAAATCCCCATCTTCTGAAATAAAACACATTGTTTGATCAAAATATTTTGTGTATACCAAAACTAGGGTAGTTTCGTGGGTTTCGCGTGAATAACTCACCCTAACATTCATTGATCAATATCCTTATACTCTTTTTCCATACACCAAAACTAGGGCAATTTTCGGGATTCTTGTGTTTTTCAACCTGATATTCACATATTGCTTCTCCTTTGAAGGGTGTGTGGAGACAACATGCCCGCACGACTATCTTAGTCCCCTGCACACTCTTTCCAAACATTTCTAGCTTTTCACTCACTTGTGAAATCAAGCACGCGTGCACTAATGTCGCAAAATAGAAAGTCAAAGATATAATCATTTCAAACGTTAGACCTTGATAAGTGTGACATTCCTCACTTTCATGAAACATTGAAAATAAATATGAGTTTGATGATTGCAAATGAAACAATTGACTCATACTTGCATAGAGTAATCAATAAACAAGACACGACCAACATTGTTTTCATCAGGCATTCAACTTTTCATGCATATCAGGGTTTCGACACCCTGGCTTTGGCATTAAGGTTTTGACACCTAGTGGCAAGAAATTGAAAAATCTTTTTCATTATGTGTGCTGCCACCATCAATCCATCCAAAAAAAAATCATCAGATCGAAGCCCTCTTCATTCATATGAATGGTTATCTAGTTCTCCCTTTTCAAAAATGCAAAAAGATCAACATACATTAAGGTTTCCTCTTTCAGGCTACAAAATTCTTATCAATAAAGTTTCTCTAGCATATCGGGGTTACGACACCCTGATTCCTGCACAAAGGTTACGACACCTTATTTCTCATGCATATCAGGGTTATGACACCCTGATCCCTACACCAAGGTTTTGACACCTTGTTTCTCTTGCATATTGGGGTTATGACACCGTGATTCCTGCACCAAGGTTTTAACACCTTGTTTCTCCTGCATATCAGGGTTACGACACCCTGATCTCTGCACCAAGGTTTTGACACCTTGTTTCTCATGTATATCGGGGTTACGACACCTTGATCCCTGCACCAAGGTTACGACACCTTGTTTCGCATGCATATCAGGGTTACGACACCCTGATCTCTGCACCAATGTTTTGACACCTTGTTTCTCCTACATATCGGGGTTACAACACCCTAATCATTGCACCAAGGTTTTGACACCTTATCTCTCTTGTTTAAGTCAGGGTTTTTATGCTCCGCCAAGGTTCTACACCTTGTTTTCTCCTTTTTTTAAGTTAGGGCTTCAACACCATGTCATGGTTTCAACACATTGTTTCTTCTCTTTAAGAACATGGCTACCAAAGTATGAACACCTTGTCAACTCTCTCTTGCAATCATTACTCCATTTCAAAATTCGTTGAATTTTATTCTACGTATTTCTATAACAATGAGTCTGATGATTAAAAAGAGAACAATTGACTCTGGAAAATTTTTTCAAAAGGTAGAGCATAACAAGTTTTTCATCATGCATTCATACATTTCAGGATCTTGATCTCTACAATAATGTTTTGATCCCTTGTGCTTGAAATGAGAAAACATGCTTTTTATCATGAATAA
>Ga0214542_1006982_pt1 | contig 20062 bp, 7 predicted proteins | sample CNSS1metaG_FD_160096 | JGI IMG/M metagenome (GOLD analysis project Ga0214542, IMG submission 160096) | Root nodule microbial communities from cowpea collected in UCLA plant growth center, Los Angeles, California, USA - CNSS1 | ecosystem: Host-associated > Plants > Roots > Nodule | place: USA...
CAAAATTGATTAATTGAGTTTTAAACCTTAAAGACTCCTTCAAGATTCACATTAAGTAAGTGAAAAACTCATTAATCAATTCAGATCCCTTTGTGGTTAAGAGTATTAGACAGAACTGTTTTTAACAGGACCAACTCAAGCTGACAACCGAGACGAGCGGAGTCAGGCCGACCTGAGCCGACAACAAACATGGGTCGGCTCAGATTGGCTGAGGTTGATAATCGAGACTTGTCAACCCAGGCCCACGACCAACACTGGTTGGCTCAGGCCGATGGCCAAGACAGGTCACCCTAGGATGACGACTAAGATAGGCTAGCCCGGATTGACGGTCGAGATGAGCCAATACAAGTTGACCCGAGATACAGGCTAACTCATTTCGATCGAAGTTGACAACCGAGATGGGCCAACCCGAGCTGACTGTCGACACAGGCTAGCTTGGACCAATGAATGAGACAGATTGGCCCGAGTCAACAACTAAGACAAGCCAACCAGAACCGAGAAAGTTGACCCAGGTCGACAACCAATGAAAGGGTGTTAGATTTTACACTAACTAAAAATAAAATAAATTTATAATATATATAATTAAACATAAAATCCAGCTTAATAATCAATTTTGTAATATTGAATTAAGCTAATAATTCTTTTATATTTTGTTACTGTAGTGCAAGATGTGTTGGTAATGGAGTGGCTTGTTGCAGTAGATGTTGTTTGATAACATTGTCAATGGAGGTAGGCTTTCCCTTTCCCTTCATTGCTTTGCAGAATGCTTTGAAAAACAATGTCTCACTAACTTGGTATTATAGTTTATAACTGGATCAACCACAACTCCTTCTAATCGTTCAATCTTTTTCTATCTTTGTCATAGTAAAACCAACTTTGGAGGCTTCCCAAGGTTACTGCAATGATTTAGCCTTCATCCTTACCATATGTGGAACTTTCAAATAGTCCCATTATGTCAAAACAACAGCTAAAACTCAAGTGCATGTTTCATAATCAATCAATAGACGGTTTGGGTATTGTTTTATGAATCCATGAATGAGAAGACCAGAGTACAAGAGAATAGCGACTACTGCTATTGATCTTTAACAGTGACCCTACCCGATTCACCGGATAAAACTTTTCAAATATCAATGCCAAGGAGTTTGTTAATATTTTACAAAATGTTTAAATATGGTGTGTATTCCGAGAAGCAAAGTGAAATGTTTTAGGTGTTCCTTCATATCCTACTTCTGGGGATTCAGTCCAATCCTCTCCCCATCCTTCTCCAACAGTGTACCAAAGACCAAGATGGAAAAAAAGAAAGGAAATTTAAATGTTCCGACTCAAATGAATGTTAGGGCGGTTTCCGCTCCTGTATATCATATACTGAAATTATTCCTCGAATATTCACAACAAGAAAGTCTTCATTATTACGAAACATATGAATACTTTTTAAAATAATGAAAAAATGTTTCCTTTCTCAAAATCAATATGAAAATGTGAAAAGTATTGTGTCCTTCATTAAGTCTTCCAATAATAAGTAAATCAGAAATTGATACTTATGTTATCATAAAAATTACACCTTAATTCAAAATAGAGCCCAGAAGTTGTGTTTTGCAGGCAATTCTGTTGGTGAGTTCGGTTTTATTATATAATCATTTTTAAAAAAACAAGAATTGGCATAGGTGAGGAAGGAGGACCTTCAAGATTTGTTTTCGTGGTGGATCATGATAGGTTTGCGATTCCAGCTACAATTTTTGGACCTCCAGTTGTCTCATCAGTAGCATTTTAACAACAATTTCATTGACTTTCTGATAGCCCTTGAAGCAGTGTGCTAGCTATGTTTGTCAACTCTAACGAATCAAATGTGCCTCTTCACCACGGCTTTTTCCAGGCATGTTTGGGATCTTCATCGACAATGAAGAGTTAAAACTCGTATTTCAAGGTAGAATGTATTACTCAAGTGAATACAAAAATATAAACGTGCCGCACCAAATGCGAATTTGTGGTCGCAGCTTAAGGTTGGATTTAATTTCAGTATCAGTCAAGAGTTTTCTACCTAAACGAAGTGATCAGTCAGTATTCATTTTGAAGCGAGTCTACGAGTACCGGCTGGTTGATTAACACCGCCAGATATTACAATACGGTGAGGAAAAAGGAGCTGATTTGTCATCAAAAGAATGGTTCTCAGCTACTCTCGTCATCCATCAAAAAAATTGGGCTGATTATATATACTTGCATTATGCAGCAGTCCATTTTCTTTGAAACACTGACCAATGGTGCTTGCTATACAAAGTTTTCTCGATATAACAATTTATAAAATACACAATAAACAAGGCTCAATAACAACCTATGCACCCCCTACACAATTTGGTGATTTGTTTCAATCTATCAACATAATTTGTGAAATCGGTTCCGAATCGCTAACATCTGGACCCCACCATTTCCTGTCACGTCACGCCACTACAATTGATATGCCAGTTAAATTGCAACGCCTTCTCTAAAAAACTGTGACATATAGGAAACTAGCTAGACCAAAATGGTAACCACAAAGCACAACCAATTTTACAAATTGAAAATGACTGAAACATTTCAAAGTTCAGGACATAATATAGCCTGGCCTAAAAATTATAGCAAATGTAATTCAGCCCAAAAAAAAAACAATTCATCCAGTGAGATGCTAATTTAAAACCTCTTGAAAGTCATGATTGATGAGCATTCAGCAGCGCTCTATAGACCATATCAATGAATTGATTGTCCTACCACACAGCCAAAAACAACAAATTATTAGTATAATAATAATTTACCTTGGTAGGAGATAAAATGACTGGATCATACAAAATTATCCACCACAGACAGCCATTTAAGATCACTAGCACAGAATATTAATTACACAAGCACCAAGCAAGTAGACTAACCTGAACAAGCACCAGAAGAGCATCTCGAACCTTTTCTCTAGAAATAACAGGACTGTAGTTTGGAGAGGGAGCAGGAGCAAGTGATGGTGGTGGATTTGGTGGTGGAAATGGCTGTAGCAGTGGAGCACCGTATGGACGTTGTACATTAACAGCAGGATGAAGTGGAGGGGCAGTAGGTGTGGATGAAGACGCTGGGGGTATCATCATTGCTGAAGAAGGGGGAGGGGCGAAAAAAGAAGGCTTCACAAGTTTTGTGGTTCGATTACTGCTGATGGATTCAGAAACATCATGATGGGGTATTGGAGGAGTAGATGCTGAAAGCGGGGGTATCTGTAAGGTTGGCACAGTAGGTGTAGCAGCATGAGTTTGCACTGAAGATGAAGAAATTGTAGCAGAGGACTGATAAGGCTGGCCAGTAATTGGAACATTTGAAGTATTCCCAATAGCCATGGCTGCCTGCAATAATAATGTGTCAGGACAAACCATTCTCTCTTTGCAAAGTTACAGTTCAGCAAGGAATAGGCTGAAAATTTGAAAGCTAATTGACGATCTAATTGTCTATAATAGTGTAGCAAAGAAAACGCTGAAAAGTTGAGAATCGCTCAGGATTTCACAGTTAGTTTGCAGGGGCTACTCTTTTGTCAATTGAGCAGCTTTTCAAAAGATAAATGTAAAACTGGATATCTTGTAACACTAGACATACTAAAATTGAACCATGTAGTGAAAGAAGAATTCAAAACTATAGATGGAATAAGCCAAAGTTGTATAGTTTTATGTCAATGGAATCCCTTTGTTCTCCAACATAAATTAGCAGGAAAAGACTATTGGGATATAGCTGAAACTGCTATACATCAATAAATGATTAAAAAAGAAGCACACAGGTACCAGTAACCAAAGGACAAAATCATGCTAAGCACACATGCAATTATCCACCTCCACTGAGCGAATGTTGTGACATTTATTTGTCAAGAAAGTTTAAAAATAAATGAATGGATTGAGAGATCAGAATAACATATATTAGAAACAAATAACATTGCTAACAGTGGCCCATACACTGAAGAAATTTACAAAGGACGGATCATCAGGAACATCAACCACATTGGAAGTAGTTGATGATGGTGGCTCAAGAGGACCATCCATAACTGCCATAGTTGGTACTGCTTCTAGCTCCTCAAACTCACTGCAACAAGTAAAAGCATAACCTCATTTACTCAGATTCAAAGTATACTGCGTGCAAAAATATATGGCTAATGAGTAATGTCTACGGAGTGCAAGCTAAATCTGTCAACAAGATAGTAATCACCTATTGTTCACGCAAAAGAAAAAAGAATCCCTCTTTCTAGAGAGAAAATGACTACAGTACAATGAAGTTAAAAATTTTCTCCAAAGCATAAAAATAGAAACCAACGAAACTGAGGAAGCAACAATGCTGCCCAGTATGTCTACATCAAAGGCAGGATCAATGCAAATGCCCTTGAAACAGGCATGGGTAGGGCACCAGAGTATAGGCAAAACCATAATCCTGTGCAATAGCAATGTGATAATGTGACTAGGTGTAAGTTGCATTCATTATTTATCAACATGTATGCTCATCATAATCCATTCATTATTATGTCGTACTAAGTGAATTTATGTCGCATGCTCTTTCTTGTCACTATCTCATGGGCTTCGTCTTCCATGGTTTCTCTCCAAATAACTGACATGCAACAAAATGCTCGAGAGGTAAAACATATCCATCTAGATCAGTTCCATCCATGGAATTTGAAAGGAACGTGGATATGATTAAATTTTCAAAAAAAAAAAAAAAGATAAATGAACTAGAATTAAAAAAAAAAAATATCATGGGGGACCAGGCAGATGCTGGCAGAGTCATTTAACCAGTTGGGAGCACATTATTACCTCTTTGTAGAAGAAACCTTTGACTTTGGTGGAACCTTGGCATATGCATTAAGTATCCTGAAAATTATGCAAATACATATGAATCAAATGGAGACATGACTTTTACCAATTCCAACCAATCTATATGCTAAACATCAACAACTAAAACCACTGGATGGGGCTGCTAGTTAAATCTTTGTTTTCCAGTTCTTTGTATATGTTCAACATTTCGAAAATTTTCTTGCAGTTTTTATGATGAAAATCATCTACATAATAGAGTAGTACTATTGTTTAATCAAAGTTTTACTACTTTTAGCAAGTGACATCATATTTCAAAAGTCTAAGTACATAGGAACATGTCAAAAAGCTATATAAAGTCAAGTACAACTAAAATTCATGGTAATGTGCAAAAGAAATGACAAGCAACGCAAAAGAAGAACTAAAGCTAATTGTTGCACTTAGCTTATATGTTATCTGCAATATCATTACTAGTTTCAGGATTCTTTCAAGGATTCAACGGATGCAAGAAAAATTGAACTTTGACTGTCATACTAAACATCACATTTTGGTTAGGAACCCCTGCGTTGAATTAATCATCCATTAGGAACTGAACTGGCATGGGGAGAGTTGACCAATTCCATACCTAATAGGTACCACGACAAATATGAGAAATATGTCATGATATTACCTACCTTAGAATATTTTAGAGTATTCTAGATGATCTCTTAGGCTTTTTTATTCTTTTAAATTTTATGATTACATCCCTCAATTAACTAGGATTTTGGCATACCATATCATGCATATATGATTAAAATCTCCTACAATTATTTGCATTAAATTGGAATAAGTTTTATATAAAATGGATTCCATTGTGTAGTTTAGACAGATACATCAGTGTCATAAGTTTCAGCCCAGTATGTTCTTTTTTTCTCCCCTTTACCAAGTGTTCTCCCAAATCAACCAAAACTTTACATTCCATCAAGTTTAGAAGCAATACACATGTACGAGGAATTTGCTCAATCTATTGGGGAAAAAAATTCTCTTTTCCTCTTTCAAAAACTCTCATAAAGATTATGCATTTTTATCACAAAATGAAGTAATCCAAACATGCAAAACACTCCCTTGATTGATCAGAATCACTAAAAATGACAAAATTTGACAATTTAACATGAAAAAAATCACAGGAGAAATAGCGATTTCATAATTAAATACATACTAAGAGCAATACCTGCTAAAAAGATTAGCAACCTCTTCACATTCACGGGAATTATAGAACCAGATACCATTCACTTCTTGAGCAGCGTTTCTATAGAGTAGATATGGCACCTGAACTTCATACTCGAAATCCCCCAAGAGATTCTCCACTAAATTTTCTGCTTATGCCATCATGGAAAAGAGCGAAGTGCAAGTTACATGCAATGACATTAGGCAGTTCTCTAACACAAAGTCTAGTATCAACAGTCAGCACAGTATCTATACCACATTTTCCCATCCTTAAAAACAGGTCAGAAGACATTTACAGTTTACACAATTACTAATTCGTAATAGTCACAAGATTGAGTGGAAGATGATGTACGCAATGTCTATCGATAACCAATACCCCAGCCCCAATTATAATTTTAAGGTTAAAACCACACCCACATACTGGAACCATGTTACTATATTGCCTTCATGAAATAAAGAGGAATAAAATAACTAGCACTTAATATATAAATTTTCAAAACCAAACCCAAAAACCGTACAATCAATTGCCACAGATTCATATTATGAACGAAGATCAATTGCACAATACGCCAGCTTCAAAAAACACCTTTTACTTTCCAGTTTTTTTAAACAAAATGACAACAAAAAAGGCAGATTGGGTCACTAACCAGTATTGCGACGGTTCATCACAATAAACTGAAATCGAGGTTGTGTGTTCCTGAAATTAAACAAAGCCATTAACACGAGATAAACCTCGAATCGAAACACCAGGATCGTCGAAGCGATGAATCGCGAGATATCAATAATATTCAAAGGAGGAAAAGTAAACGAACCTCTTGACAACGAAGAGAGATCCTTCGACGTCCTTGCGACTCTGCAAAGCAATCAGAGCGATGAGAAATGAAAGAAAAAATAAAAAAAAAAAAAATGAAGGGAAAAGAGATAGAGCGAGCGAACGAACCCATTGGCTGAGGTCGATGTTGAACTCGTAGAAGGTGACATGTGCTGCGGTGATGAGAATTTCTTCGACGAAGGGGTCGATTCGTTGGAGAACAGTGAGATTGAGAAGCTTGGTGCTGTGCTGGTCTAGATTCGGCATCAGCTTCCCATTCTGAGACATTTTCGGTTGTTGTGTCTGTACCAAACCCTAGAAATTTGGGGTTAGAGTCTCTGCGTCTCTGAAACCGTGAGAGAGAGCACAACAAAACGCAGGAGAAGAAGGTTGAGGTTGAGTCGATCAGACTCAGCTTCTTCCCAAAGAAAATCCTTGCTAAATGACAAAATAAACCTTCTAACTAATCCATACGCATGAATTTTAGTTTCTTATATAAATTTCAGAAGAGAAAAAAAAAATCATCTTCTGATATAATGGAAATTTACGTGAAATAAATAATTTTGAACTTATTTATATTATATATATATATATATATATATATATATATATATATATATATATATATATATATATATTTATTATACTATAATAGTAAAGGATGTGATAAAAATAAAAATATCAAAACTTCACTTTTCAAAATAAATAAAAATATGTGATAAAATATATGACGCGAAGGAATCCTCTGTGAGTGTTCTTAAAACGCTTATTAATTATGACTTTTTATAATAAAATTAATATTTTTTCTATTTATGAGAGAAATTAATTTTTCAGAATATCAATCTTCTAGTTTCTTTTCTTAAACTATACTTGTTTTCTTTTTAAATTGATATTATAGTTTAATGATACTTTATTAAGTATTCATATTTTTATTTAACACTAAATTAAATGTTTATTTAATGATTCTTTATTACCTTGGGATTTATTTCAGATCTCAGACAAAAAAATTTATCGACATAAACTAAAAAAATAAATTTTCACGTCATACCAAGAAATTTACATTAAATAAACTAAAACATAGCTTATATGATTAATTCTTCTAAACCTTCTATGAATTTAATTATTCACATGAATGAAAGTGTTTTCAGGGGTTGAGTTATCATAATCCTTATTATTAAGTCACACGATGGCTCTTATTAAGTATTTCGTTTCCTATATTTAGTTATTCTTATTAAGTGTTAAATTTAGTTAACTTGAGTAAAAGAATTGTCAATTTTAGGTTTTAATTCAATTTCAAATCATAGGGTATATTTCTAAAGAAAACTGAAATTTGAAATTGCTCTAATATTAATCAATTTCAATTTTAACCTATTTTCACATTGTTAATTTAACACCGTATGTCAATTTAATAGACGAAAAAAAATCCATTCAAGAAATTGATATTATTAAAATGTATTATTCTTTAAAATATGTAACTTTCAGCAAAGTTACTTTTTTATTATTATATTTATTATTATTATTATTATTATAATATATATATATATATATATATATATATATATATATTGTAAAATATTAAAATTTATAATCACCCGTATAAATATATCAATTATACATATATATTTTTTTAACTTTAGTTCTTAAGAACATAATAAACTCATCATGTAATTATTTAATATAAGAAAAAAATGACAAGTTAAATTTATGATGATCTTAAAAGAATAAATACAAGATAAAATATCATTGATTGTTAATAAGTTTTGTGTGATAAAGTGAATTTTTTTTTTATTAACAATGGAATAATCTCTTATTAAAATTTATTCTTCTTTAAATTATGTAATTTTCAATGAAGTTACTTTTTTTATTATTATTATTACTATTATTATTATTACTGTTATTATTATTACTATTGTTATTATTATATTATGTATGCGTGTATAGTAAAAATATTAAAATTTATAATTATCTCTATAAATATATTAATTATGGGTACGTTAGCTAAGTTTTAGTTCTTAGGAATGTAATGAACTCGACATGTAATTATTTAATGCAAGAAAAAAAATGACAAGTTAAATTTATTATGATCTTAAAAGAATAAATATAAGAAAAAATATCATTGATTTTTAATTATAAGGTTCAATAATATCTTAAAAAATTAAAAATGACAACCAATTTTTAGTTGTTATTATTATTATTATTTTCTAATTGTGGGGGTGTTTTGATATTATGTAGGTTGATAATTATTGAAAGCATTAAATTCAAATTATTATTAACTCAACAGAATTTGGTAGTAATGCAGTTTTAAAAATTAGGTAAATTTTTTAAAAAATGTTGAAGGGTAAAATTTTGAGAAAATCAAGAGTAAATAATAAATAAAGACGTTCTTACTTCGTGTATACAATTTATAATTATCCTTATAAATATATTAATTATTCATATGTTTTCTAAATTTCAGTTATTAAGATTATAATGAACCCCGCATGTAACTATTCAATGAACAAAAAAAATGACAAGTTAAATTATAATTATTGATAACATTAAATTCTAATGATTATTGAATATTCATTAAACTGATTATTTATTAAATTGTAACTATCATAACTTAAAATAATTTAGTATTATTAACTTAAAATCAATGGTTTCATCTTAAGATTTTTACATCACATAATATTATAAATATGTATTTAAATTATTTTTAAGCTTGATTTTTAAATAATATGAAAATTAAAAATTAAAACTTAAGTTGAGAAGGAGGGTTTTTAAGCTTGTTCTCAGATTCGCAATGTAGAATGTGTTGGAAAGATAAACTGGAACATGGTTTTTCACTTTAATGTAACACGCACATTCACACATCAGTTTACACCTCAAACTATTGCAACTTTACAATAATATATTATATATAAGAGAAGCTTCTATGAAGCACCACCAGATGGGGTAGCTTTTGTGGAAACTATTCAATCGTTAGTTCCAGCTATTGGTAAGATAGTTCATTCTTAAAATTATCATAAATTTATAACATTTGCGTGTGAAAGACTACATAAGTTTTAGCATTACATTTATTCAAAAGAAAAATCCCAGCTATTGGTAATGTCAGTTCATTAAATTGTACCGTATGTTATCAGTAAACCCACGTCTCGAAACTAAAAGGATCAGATAAAAGTGGAAGAATAAAAGGTACAATTTGTTAACAGCACAAAAAAAATTTTTATTCACCGCATATCGCCATAAAAATGTCAAAGTTTTCTCCCAGTTTACAAGCTGCTATCGTACGACCTCAATATTACATTACACCCTTAAAAATTGCTGTGGTGGAAAGAATGACGAACACCAAAATTGGTATTTTCTATTTGTGCTATCAGAGAACCATATATTTTGGAAATTATCTTCCAAACAACAAATGGTACCGCCTTTACAAAAATAAAATAAAAAATCGAGTACTTTGTGAACTAAGAATTGTGTTCTATATCTTCAGTTTCCATCCTCGGGCAGCAAGTGCTTCATGAACCCGTTTAGCTGCATCTGCAGTGTCTTCAAGAGGTGGATAACTCCAATTTTCTGATATCTGAATTTAAGAGAATATATACTGATTAAAACATGGATACTTGACAATACAATATGTAAAATTACAAGACAACATTTTAATCTATGCGCTTCATGAATAAGTAGAACTCCAACTTACATCCTCGGACCCTGTAAAAGGCCTAACAACTCCTCGTTCTCTCAATGATTTATGGAATTCTGTGAATTTCCATTTGCAACGCTCAGCTCCCATGATATACACAGGCTTCCTGTGGGAGAAACAAAACTTATTTATTAAAAACAAATAGCAGAGATGAAAATACATGTATCAATCTGGAACAATAACAACTACAAAGTCTTCTGGGATAAACTACAAATAGATACTAGTGAACTCTAAAAAATAAATTTTCAGTAAACTCATTTAGAGTCAAAGTGGAGAAAATCTATCATGGAGATACTTTTGACAGACATACCCAGTACTGCAAGCTTCACTTATCATGCTAATTGAATCTGCAGTGACAACAAATGCATCCGCCCAAGCCAGATGCCCCATATGCGGGTTTGGTTCTGAAATTTGTGTTAGTGTCAGGGATTAACCACATTTTATCTCTTAAATTTTTTTAAAAGAATCTGATTTAGCAATCTAAACCTGAATACATATTTACCTTGTCCATCCCAAACATAAACTTTTGGATTATTTCCAAGTTCTTTCACTATAATATTGGATACCTGTTTAAAAGACCAAAAAAAGAAACAAAAAGTGTCAGAGATGAAAACATTGCTCAACGATATCTGCATAAGAAACTTCATGGTATACCTTTTGTGGAGTTCTCTCTGAAAAGGATATTCTTACACTCCCACAACTACCAAGAACACTGAGTAAAGACGTTGCTAACTGCTTTGCAAGATCGACACCATATGGACAATTTTCTGTATATATAGCCGAAATTAGGCATGTAACCCATTGAAATTCTAAACAACTTGAAACTTTTATTCAGCTTCCCCAACGCATGATCACTAACATTTCTAATTTTTAAATTCATGAGAAAGTTTATTGTTAAAAGAAAATAACGAGTACAGAAATTCTGACACAGAGCCGGTACTCTACATAAAGTCCAGTCATTTTTAAACAATTATTACAGTACAGTAAAATGTATTTCAATGTGATCCACTGTCTTCAAAGTCCCCATATGGTTTTTAGTGATGTACTCTGTCTTCCCTCTGCAGATTCCCCTTATTTCCTAGGATTTTTTATAAGAACTTTGGATGAAACACAACAAAAACTAGACGTAGTTAGTTGGAGAGCCCAAGGCCTTGTGTTATAAACACTTCATAGAATCCCATATTTCTAATGGGAGATTTAAGTCCCACACCTTGTAATTGGATTCTAAAAATTTTCCATTTTTCCTCGAGGTATACTTGTAGTCCTTTTTTCACTAACATTACAATTATAACGCAACCCAGCATTTCACAAACAATGACATAAACACTTTTAGACCAAACAAGAGCATATTGGAATTTAACCATAGGAAAACTGCAAGGAATAATCACGCATGACTAGGACAAGTATAATAGGGAATTACTTGTCGGTCCTCCAATGTTGACCACGAGCAATGGCTTTGGAACATGAGCAAACACATCTTGCCATGTAATGGCAGCACTGCGAAGTGAAGCAAAATCTATTCGATGTAAGGCTCCCAATGTCAGAACCTAATGTAAATTATAACATGTACAATCCTCAGCAATGTACAGTAGCTAACATCAGAGTAAATTCGCATTTTCTCTAGCGTAGTAAAATCTAATAGCACACAACATATGCCGCACATTACACATACCACATGACTATCAGGGGGCTCGCATGGAGTTATCCAGCTTCTAAGAAACCTAGGAACCTGGTTCTGTCCTTCTGGAGTCAGAGGATAATAATCATGATGAGGTGTAATCACCATGTCAAACCTATTCAAATGAGACCTTGGGTGTTGTATCTGTCCAGAAGGAAAAAGAAATAATCAAAGTTACAAATCAAACAATACTTAATCGAAGCAATAAGCACCACCAGAAACGTAGAAGTGCAACGAATCACTACACCGCTTACAATGAAAATTGAGACTGATTAGTATATGGATAATCGAATGTTCTTAGGAAGAAGAACATATTACTTATTTTCATTGGATTAAAAAGAATAAAAAACATCTGGCTCAGCTTAGTATCTAAAAAAGTATTTGCCCAAAAAGATTGGAAAGACACTATAAAACAAATAGTAACATGCAAAGAAAATAAAGAAAAAAATAGTTGTGTCTGTCTCGGAAGGATACTTGCAGAAGATGGTTGAGAGGTTTAGGATGCATGATTTTAAACATGTGGAAACACCTTTGAGATATGTAATGTGGAAGGCTCTTGGTTACCCAAGCTCCTAATTGAGAAAGAAAGGAGGAAGATAAAGACTACTCCATATGTTCATAGAGTAAGGAGCATAATGTATGGGATGGTTTGTAGTAGACCAGATCTGATTCTATTATTGTGGTTAGTAGGTTCATGGCAGATCATCGTCATGCTCACTGGGAGGTTTTGAAGTGGATCTTGAGATGTTTGAATGAAACAATATTGTTTGGTATAGTGTATAAACAATCTACGCATAGCGAAGATGCCATAAAGGGGTTTGTAGACCTTGATTATTCAAGGAATGTTGATACTAGTAAATCACTTTTTTGGTATGTTTTTACATTATTTGGAACTGTGGTATGCTAGAAATCCAGTTTGCAATCAATGGTGGCTTTTAGCTACTACTCAGACATAGTATATTGCACCCACAAAAGGGGTGAAGGAGACATAGTGGTTGAAGGGGATGATTTGAGAGTGGGGAGTTGTGTAGGACTATGTGACTATTCATTGTGATAGTCAAAGTACCATATGATCATTAGATCCATCACAAGAGGACGAAATACATATACCTTAGACTACACTTCGTGAGAGATGTTATTGATTTTGGGAAGGTCTTAATCGAGAAGATAGCCTTGGAGGTGAATCCGCATGTGTTTATGAAGTCCTTGCCAACATTGAGGTTCAACCGTACTTGGACCAGATTAATTTGATTAATTTTCATTTGAAGGCAAAGAAAGATGATGCTGAGAGTTCTTCCATGATTTGAAGTCAAGGTGGAGAATTATGATAGTTGGCTCTAAATGACATTCAATCGACAATATGTTGGAGAGCTTAGTCAAACGGTTAGACCATATGATAGAAAAGAGTAGAAGGCCATCTTCTAGAAACCATCTAGTAGTGATGTACAGACCATGTAGTTCATGCATTTATTAGACATTGTTATCTAAACGGTTTTTTCTGTTATTCCCTTAACTTAGATTGTGTATACAGATACAGCTGTGGACTTAGATAGTACATTGTAAATGTGATAGACTCTCTGCATAAATCCTTCCCCTTTTAATAAAAATGTTTTTTTTTTCAATCTTGTTATTCTTGATAACACAACACATCAAAAAACAAAATCATTCAGATCATTAAACACGAGAGCAGACCTGAACAACAAAAACAAGGTCAGGAGCTAAACGTTTTATGGAACTCGCAACAGAAATCGTGTCTCGTCCAGATGCAACCACCAATAACGGCCCCTCCCTGTAGAATTAAAAAAATATCAATCACAGTATTATTTCCAATACATCAAATTACAGTTAAAAGAAGTGGAATAGAAATTCACTTTTCGTAAGTTTCGCGAACCAAATTGACTATATGTTTCGCATCAGCTTCGAGAATAGAAGACAACCCGTTAGGGTGCGAAGTGATAGGAAGGTACTGAGATTTGGAGGAGAAGGCACGGAACAAGGAAAATAGATAATGGAATTTTTGATGGAGAGAGAGGGGAAGCCATTGGAGCCAATCGTCGATTCCACCTTTCGGCCTCGTAACGCGCTGCAATAAAAAGATGAATCAGTGGAGAGAGAAAAGTTAGTTGGAAGATTGCAACGGAAAATAAATACAGTACGTATAGGAGATGGTTTCGGGAGAATCCGAGAGCGCGGAGCAAACCGATGCTGTTATTCTCGGAGGAGGGGAAGCCGTTGCTGATGACGACGGCGCGGCGGACAATAGTATGGACGCCGGATTCGAAGATGTCCGGAGTGCCACGCGCCGCCGTGGGACTGGGCGGCTCCGGAAGCCGGATTGGCTTCATTCTGATGGCTTGGAAGTTGGAAGGAAAGAATTGAGTTGAATGAATCAATGATACATCGCGAGATGAAAAAAGGAATAAGGAAGTTCAATTTTCCTGCAAATAAATCTCTGGTCACTCCTCAGTTTTCACTTTTCTCTTCTCACTTTCACCCAGTTATATAAAAGAAATCTGATTCTGTGTCCACATTTTTCATAATTTCAATTTTATTATTTATAATTTAATTATTTATTAAATTTTTAAAAATTAATAATTACTTTTATAAGTTTTTATAAAATTATTTATTTATCTTCTTTTTCTTTCTTCTCCTACTACTCATCAACAATTAACTTTTTTATATTTTTTTCATGCATTTCACTTTAATTTTTATAAATATATTTTTATTTTGTTTATTAACTTAATAACATAACAATATCATCAATTATTAATATAATTTAAAAAATGCGTACACACAAATGCTATCACGCATGTGTCTACGCTAGTAATATACTAAGGTAAATACAGTCACAATACACATTTTTTAAATGTATAAAATAAAATTATATTTATTAAAAATAAAGTGAAATATATCATAAAAGATGAAAAAATAATGATTAATAAATAAAAAAATAGAAATAGACAGTTTTATAAAAAAATTGTAAAAATAACGGTCAATTTTTAAAATTTAATAAATAATTATATTTTAAAGGATAAAATTTAAAATGTGAACATAAAATAGAGAATCATCTTTTTATATATATATATATTATCTTAGAAAATATCATTAATATTTATTGTGAATTAATTTCAAATAATAATTAATTAGAATTCTTTTTTAAGTTCATATATAGAAATGTTAACGGGTAAGTAAGTTAGAAGTAGTAGCTCTCTGATACATTCTGGAATTATTGTTTTGCTGCAGAATTATAGCCCATTAGTGTTTTACTGCATAAATTGCTGAATAATACATACTATCTTTTTCAGTTTTCCCTAGTTTCTATCACCCACCATCTAATGATTAATGTTCTATTTGGATTGTTTCATGTATTAATTCATTTATTTATTTTACAAGGTTTTGACTTGATTGAGTTCAGATTTATCTTCATTTATGTTCTATTCAGTTTTAAACGACTATTTTACTGTTACAACGTGTCTCAGAGAAATGTAATTTATGTTAAAGGATCATTTCTCTTTGGAAAACAAAAGTGCATAAGGAGTGAATGCTTATTTCATTCAATTGAACTGATTAAGTTTTCTAAGCAGCCTCAATTTAGACTCCAGAAATCTGGTGCAAACACTTATCAATGCAAACTCAGCTTGAAAATTCTGCTATGATGACAGATAAAAACTTACACATGGATTTCACAACCTTCCACATAGATCATCCTATGTAATCCAAAGCAATATTTCCCATCATCTTAGCCAATGGCAGAGGACACTTTGTGGCAATATCAAGCTTAGAAGGGTTTGAGGCATGTCCAAAGAGTGACATGCTTAACCAAAGAAGCTCCTGTAAAGTCAACTTAGAAGAGAGAAACCCTTGCCAGTAGTAAGGTTTCAAGTCAAAAAAGGCATTGAAGAAACTCCTGCTTCCATTCAAGTCAAGCTTCAACAAAGTCTCCATTCCAAAAGAGTAAAATTCCCTCGCCATTCTGCTCTCAATTGGCCACATGCTATTCCAAACTCTAGCATAAAGCGCTTTCCCCCTAATCATTCTGGTGGAGCCAAGACACTCTGCTATAGCAAAAGCCACAACAGGTGCCACAGCCATTGTTCTAGCCACCATGTACCCTGTGGAAGGGTGTACTACCCCAGAAGTGCCTCCGATAGCCATCACATTTTGAGGGATCCTTGGGAGAGGTCCTCCCATTGGGATCAAACACTTTTCATCCTCCAACACCCTCTTCACTCTAATGCCTAAGTGCCTTAACCTTGCAACCATCCTCTTCTTCACTTCCATGTAACTCAACACTGGACGGCTAACTAGTGAAGTCTCTTCAAGAAACACCAAATTGGAGCTAAATGGCATTGCATAGAGGAAAGTTGGAAACTTTGAATTACTCACTCTCAAAGAAGGCTCATTCCCTAAATGAGAATCCCTCCAATCCATCAACACCATCTTATCCAAATCAAAAGGGTGTTCTTCAACTTCAGCCAAAACACCATGAGCAATCTGATAACCTTGGTTTCTCACCTTATCATATTCTATAAAACGACTACCAAATCCACTGGCATCAACCACTAAACTCCCCTTCAACTCTACCCCATCATCACACAAAACACAAGACTCAAACTCTTGGTGCTCCACCTCCCATGCCTTTGCCTTGTGAAATCTAACCCCATTTGAGACACACCCTTCGATCAACCTCTCTTTCAGCTTCCTCCTACCAACCCTCCCATAAGAACGATCCAAATACTTGGTCTTGGAATCATTGACATGAACGCAAGCCATAGGCCATGTTTTGTCCAAGCAATCCTCCAGACCGAGACTCTCAAACTCATCAACCCACACACCATAGTTATTAGGCCACACAGAAAGAGGGTCAGGATCAACACAACAAACCTTAACTCCGTAGAGGGACACTTGCTCCGCGAGCCTTATGCCTGCAGGGCCAGCACCAATGATTATCACATCAAAATGAGCGCGATCAGAAGGGTGGCACCATGGAAGATCAAAATCTAAGGTTTCAGGTTGGTGCTCCGGCCTCAAACCAAGGAAGTTCCCATACTTGCTTGTGCTGTGGACCCTCTTGCCTCTGATCAAATTTCTTGGTGCTGTGTAATGGATTTTGGTGAGAGGGAATGGAGGGGTGTTTTGGAGGGGTTGGTGAGGCTTAAGCGGAAAAGATTGAGAAGATAACATGAAACGAGTTGCCATGTTTTCTTGCAGTGATTCTGATTTGAGTGATGAGAAAAGTAGAAGGAGAGTGTGCAGAAAGAAGGATGGGGTAGGTGTTGTTGTCTATGGTGAAGGGTGTTTGGCCATTGAGATATGCATGCAGACAAACAGGAATCAAAATCTGACACACCAATAGGATGCTCCCCACCCCCCTCTAGGAAACATTAATTTCTCATTTATTCAATAAATTATATTAATTACTAGGTCATTTAGTGTAAAGAAAATATTTAATTGATGTGTTTTACGATATTTTATTTTAATTTTTCATTTAATACTTGTTATGTCATTATTAAACAAGGTAACGTTTGATGAAGAACAAATATTCATCCATAGACACTTTCTTCCTACAACTTTTATAAAAAAATGTCAGTATTTGACTTTTTAAATTACATAATTTAAAAGTTATTTTTGTTTTCAAATGCTGTAATCTGAAATTTTAAATTATAAGATTATAAATTTTTAGATTATATAATTTAAAACTATTTTTTATTTTTAAATTACACAATTCAAAAAAGATAAAAGTAAAAATTATTTTATATTAAATATGGAAAAATTAATGGAAATTAGTCAAAAACATGCGTATGTGTGTTTATTTTTTATTTTTATTTTATTTTATTAAATTATATTTTTTTTATTAAAAATAATTATAAAAATAAATAATTTGTATAATTCTTTTGTTATTAAATGACTTTTAATAATAAATAATTATTATAAAATTATAAAATTATAAAATGCGTCATAAAATAATAATAGAAAAACATTTAAAATCTGATTAATAAGATAATTACATTAATATTTAAATAAAATACATTATAATGTCATAAATAAAGTCATAAATAATAATAAATATTTATATGAAACAGTTTATATTTAATTAATACATATATATTAAAGGTTTAAGTTCCTTATTTCCAAATAATAACCACATACGAACTTTTAAACTTTTATATATAATTTACGTTGAATACTTATTTTTTCATATTTTCAGTCACCTTTGTTTAATTTTATTTTCATTTAGTTTTAAAATTAAATTAGATCTTAATTTATAAAAATATATAAAGAAATACTCTATTTTATGTCTACATTTCGATATTTCAATTTTACCCTTAATTATTATTTTTAAAATTAATTATTTTATAAATAATTTATTTTTAATCATTATTTTAAAAACTTTTTTTGTTTTTAACTGTTATTTTCAAAAAAAAATCAAATTTTAAATTTAACAACTATTTTAAAATTAGTTATATATTTTTTATTCAACTTAACTCAAATTTCTATGAAAATTAAGAAAATACGAACACATAGACGCGATGGCGCATGTATTGTCACTAATCCCACAAAGCTCCTTATCTTTGTGGCTGACTTAGGACTTTCCCACTTTACCACTGCATCGACCTTTGCCGGGTCCACTGCAATCCCCTGGGTGGATATCACATGCCCCAAAAATTGAACTTCATCCATCCAGAACTCACACTTGGACAACTTGGCATACAACTGTTTCTCTCTCAAAACGCCAAGCACCAACCTCAGGTGTTCTGCATGTTCTTCCTGCATCTTGGAGTAGATAAGGATGTCGTCTATGAAGACCACGACAAACTTATCTAAAAAGGGTCGGAAGATCCTGTTCATATAGTCCATGAACACTGTTGGGGCGTTGGTCACGCCAAAAGGCATGACCACATACTCGTAGTGGCCATACCTAGATCTGAAGGCTGTTTTCTGTACATCATCAGCCTTTACCAAAATCTGGTGGTAACTTGATCGCAGATCTATCTTCGAAAACACTGATGACCCATGCAACTGATCCATCAAATCGTCTATCCTCGGAAGCGGATACTTGTTCTTGACAGTCATCTTGTTCAGTTGCCTGTAATCCACACACAGGCGTGAACTTCCGTCCTTCTTCTTCACCAACAGGACTGGTGCTCCCCAAGGTGAAGTGTTGGGTCGAATGAACTGTTTCTCCATTAGCTCTTCTATCTGTTTCTTGAGCTCCACCAACTCTGCCGGAGCCATGCGATATGGGGCCATCGAGACCGGGCCTGTTCCTGGGACTAGATCAATAGAGAACTCCACCTCCCTACTGGGAGGCAACCCTGGTACCTCCTCCGGAAACACATCCCCAAAATCCTGGACGAATGGTATCACCGACGTCGCCTCTCCTCCCTCCACCTCCATATGTGTGAAGATCATGTAGCACTGCGCACCGTCCTGTAATTCCCTCATAACACCCTGAGACGACACCAACTCAGGCTCCTCCGCATCGAGAAAAAGTAGCTTCTTCTCCCGACAATCTATCAGGATGCGATTGGCAGAGAGCCAATCCATCCCTAAGATCACCTCCAACTCCTGTAGGGGTAGACAGATTAAGTTCATCCTGTACCTGCGTCCCTCTACCTCTATTGGAAGCCTAGCACATAAGGACGACGTCCTGACCAAACCCGATGCCGGGGTAGATACTGCAAGTTCACAACCCAGACGCTCCACACAAGCAATTGACACAAAGGAGTGTGTCGCTCCAGAATCATACAACACACACAAAGATTCACCCGCTATCATGCATCGACCTATAACAAGATTACCTGAGCCTGCAGCCTCTGCTCCGGTCATGGCATATACCCTGCCTGTCGCCTGAGGCCGGTTGCCTCTATCTCTCCGCTGGTGCTGGTGAG
>Ga0214542_1006984_pt1 | contig 20056 bp, 12 predicted proteins | sample CNSS1metaG_FD_160096 | JGI IMG/M metagenome (GOLD analysis project Ga0214542, IMG submission 160096) | Root nodule microbial communities from cowpea collected in UCLA plant growth center, Los Angeles, California, USA - CNSS1 | ecosystem: Host-associated > Plants > Roots > Nodule | place: USA...
GATTTTCAATAGAATGCTAATTTTTGCACATTTCTATAGGACTGATATTTTTGGATTGGTTTTTACTGGACAAAACTATGAAGATCATGGTACTGTTTTATTGCTTTGAGGGTATTATGCATTGAATACTTCTTCGTTAGTGGCTTGTGTTTTCATCATTCAACAATGCTCAACTCACTCAAATTGTTCAAACTAACATGTTTTTGTTGTCCCAAATCTGCTATCATCTTTCAGTGATCAGTTTGCACTTGTAACAGCCTAGGATACACTTATTCATGCATATCAACTTGTACTTGTGTGAAGTTTATCTTGCATTCATTTTTAGCATCATTTACGGTCCACTGTTATTGCTCAATTTTGTTTCTGCAATCATGCATTTATGTTGCTGCAAGCTCTAACTTCTCTGCTGCCATATTCTTCTAGTTTTAGTTTTTATTTCTTTTAAAACAACAGCAAGATTAATGTTGTATGTGTAGGGGTTGTATTCTCAATAGTTTGAGCGTGGCTGCATTTGACTGAATTGCAGCTACGCATTCACACATGCTTTAGTTCATCTAGGTTCACTTTCACTCTCTTTTTAGATCTAATGCACCATCCACCATTCCCATTCAGATTCCATATCACATCATGCATTCTTCATTGCATTTATTCTTGTCATGACATACTCTTAATTCAGCTTACATTCTTACATGTAGTTTAGTTTAGTTTGTGGAGTTAATCTTTAGTCTTGAGTTATTTCTCTTTGTTTGAATTAAATGTGTAATAGTCTAGTATTTTAAATGAATTTAGTTTTCTTAGTTTAGTACCTTTTAATTGCTTTTACTTCAGTTTCATTATCTATCTTTTATGCTTAAAAAAAAATCCCCCAAAAACATGTATAGCATTCAATCCACTCATTGCATTGGTTCCGTCCTTGGACTGACCTGAGTTAATCCTTATACTGCATTAGTAAAGGTTAATTAATTCAGTTTGTTTGGGATAGTTTAGGCGACAAAAGCTGTCTACCACTAAGCTTCCAAAATTTTCAATCGTTTCTTGATTTCAATTATTTCCATCTCATTGGTGTAAAATTTCTTTAAGCAAACATCACCCGAATTGGATGCCCCAGCATGCTCACCATCTTCACTAACCCTATCAAGATTTAACGCAAACCGAACTACTTCATTACATCGATCGTGTTCCGTTAAAGCCCAATCAAACATGACCTGCAATATCATTTAACTATTACTTAAAATAACTATTGTAACACCGATATAGTATGAAAAAAAAAAACAAAATACCTTGGGTTTAATGAATAGCCTCTGAATGCTTGAAATCCTTAACCTCAAACGTGGCCATCGTAATATTCTAGGAAAGACTATTTCCCTATTAACTTCACCCAATCCTAACCTCTCAAAAGCCCAAATCTAAAAATGACAAATATTACCTTATTAATATTTGACACAACAAATGTCAAAAAAATTCAATATTAAAACATAATAACAAACAAGTTACCTACAAAACTACAACTGACCCTCCCAATGTGATGTTATAGTCATTTTTGTTTTGGTTATGAACAACATATGCACGACTTAATCCATTAACAAAAAAATTGTGCACTGCAGTCCCCCAATTGAAGTTAACCAAACTATCAATATCGTCTAATATTCTAAAAGGCATATTATAAACCACTTTTGAATTCCTAGGAAAAAACAACACGGCAAAGCCCAACAATATATACAAACGGGGAACATTATCTACATCATCCCAATCGGTTCCTATTATACTTCTAATCATGTTTGTTATACCTTTAATAATGATTCTTTCCCCACAAAAAAGTGAATCAATTAACTCGCATCCATATACATCAAATTCTACTTCTTCACCAACTACACCTAACCCCAAACTAAAACAAACATCAACCATAAATAAAGGCACAAGGTGCTTCCATATGTGAAAAGATTGTTCACTCTCATCCCATCGTCGAAAAAGCTCAATTAATAGAGGACTGTAGATATCTAAAGACCTCTTTAACTCCAAACACCACCATTTGAAAGGTGTGAGTCTTATACGTCTCCGGTGTCCATTCATCAACAATTTGTTTATCTCCACGATGTGTTGTGTGTCCACAAAATTAATCCATATTATCATGCACAACATCAAACACCATATAATAATTCAGAGCACTAACCCTTTCTTCTTTCTCTGCGTCCGGTTTTGTCCCCTTTCGAGCCATGTCGTAACAACAACCCACACAAAAGCAATAAACAGACAACAACAAATCAATGCACCCCAACTAAGAAACCTAGCATCAATTTCACAAACAATTTTCAGTTTTCTTTCACCAAATCACCTGCTCAGAAAATAAATTAACCTTCCATCTCTGTCAGCCATGCACATGTAAAAAAAATGAACTCAAGCAACCCAACCTTTTTTCTACTAATAATAGCGACACACAAAAAAAAAAAACAAAACTACATTTCTTTGTCCAATGCAGTAACACAAAACACCACAACACCACAACACCAATGTATGACCGCAAAAAGAAAACCTCACCTGAAAAACGAACCGACGAGGTCGGGCTCTTCTTTTCGTTCTCTCTGCACGCGCACGAACAAAACAAAAAAAACCCCTGAAAAAATATTGCTCCCAAAGTGGTTGTCGTTCTTCTTCTGGTTCAGATTTTTTTTAGAAGATTGTGAGTTGGTTCGTCAAACCACCACCGCTTCTGGAAGATTTGTTAGGCACTGCTCCTCGAAGATTTGTTCGGCACGGTAGCGACTTGCTTTTGATTTCGTTCGGTGAAGTAGTGTTCTCGTCAACCGCTTTCTGCAAACCACCACCGCTTCTACAATATGTGTTCGACACCGCTTGCTTGGAATTGATTTCTGAAAAACGAAAAAATCAAATTTTTCGATTTCGTTCGCACATTTGATTTCCTCACATGTACACGGATCCCACAATACTTTATCCACTACCACACTCCATCAGAAGCATTTTTTTTTAATTCAAAAACAATTTAATAAATTCCACGTGCCTCTAACACCTCAATGAACAAAATGTGGGTAAAAAAAATAAGTTAAACTATCATCTTCCATTTGAAAAAAGGTTTATCAATTGATATCAACCGAAACTATTTGACAGCGACTACAATAATTTAGACCGACATGAATCGAGATTACTTTCATACAATATTGATAATTTGGATTTTTGCTGACTTAATGTGGCTGGAAAATTCTCCCAATTGACACTCGTAGAAAACAATTCTATTTAATGTTAAGTGAAATTTTCTTAATTAACATTAGAAAACATATCCTAACAAATTATTGATGAAAAATAACATGTGTTGATGATAAAAAATAATAATAAATGTAAACATCAACCAAAAGAAATAATTGAAAAATAAAATCTAATTCACATCTAAAAAATAATAAATGAGAGTGATTTACAACAAACAAACAAACTTCTGACAACTCTAACATTGTCTTCTAGTAGCAAAGGGTAAGGGCCCTCTATTGAGACAACATCACAAAGAAAGAAAGAAGACAATGCCATGCACACACGTTACATGTCCTTTTTGAACTAAATACGAAGCTTAACGGCTTCGTCAACAGTGTTCTGGTATCACAAAGTATGATTTTAAACCATTATTATGCATCAATGAAGAACTAAATAAAAGTCAACTTTCTTCCATTCACCAAATTGATATCCTATATATCTTTGAGGGCTGAAACGATGCTTAAGAAAATAATTTAACTGATGAAATCATAACATGAAGAAATTCAGTATTTGTGCATTCTGTAACTAACACAGGGTGCATTCATTGATAATGCCATTCACTGAAAACATTGTACATCTAACAATCAATGGAGAACAATACAATATCTAAGTTAGAAATCAATCATTTGGTTAGAGAGCTTCCATCTCTATTTTCATACCAAATCAGCCCTATGACAAATTCAAGTACAAGGTAACTGAAGAACAACAAAAACCAGTTGATAACCAAAATCAAGGTACCAAACTGAGGCAGTTTGGTGTCATACACAAGCCTCTATCCTCGGCTCAAACGAAAATGCAGACATGAACTCCATGACTTCTCCATTCATGCAACATTTGGGCAACTCTGTCCATGTGTTGGTCACCAAATCACAGAGAACGTAAGTGCATAGCTCAGGAGAGTTCAAGCATATAAGTATCTGATGGCCAGCACCAACACAGTTAATATCTGCCTTCTTTCCATACCATTCTTGAGACATTGCTGCAGCCATTGCAGCAATCTGTTGCCAGCATCTATTGGTGTCATCGTATTTCCACACCCTAAGACTCGTGCTCTCCAAGAATTCTGATAACAGAACAACCAGCATCTCACCACCACACTCCACAATGTCAATGGAGTACTCACTGAAAACAGGCAACAACCTCGGATACTCAAAAAAACACTTGGATGTCAAATTGCAAGCTACCACTGTCCCTGAGGAGCTGAGGAAATACAGCATTTCATGACCATTTTTTGTGGTAATGACCGAGGAATATTGCTTAGAAGGGCTCCTCTGCATGCTACTTGCCACCACTGTTCCAGCTTTACTAAGGAAGTACACAACATTGTCATCATCATCATCATCGGTTGAATCACAATCAATGGAACTGTCATCAACCTCCCTCCTCAGTGCAGTGTCATCTTCCCAACAGCAAGAGGTTGAGTCATAGACTTTGAACAAAAGATTAGGGAGTTCACCGAAGACTAACACAATCTTGTAGGAGATTTGATCTCTGAGAGTTGTACTCATCACAACGGCATTGAGAGGCTGGTTTTCTGAGGGGAAATGCAATGGAGGGAGTTCAGTGCAGGATCCTGTGACTGGATTGCATACAACAAAGTTTCCTGAGAGTTTGCGGTAGCAAACCAGGCCACCAGATGCTGCAACAGGCATGCAGTTTATGTTAGAGTCTTCGAGAGGAAGACGCAAGTGATTGAGTTTTTTCCAACTGTTTTCAGCAGTGTCAAAGACAATGGAGTGGTTGAGGCTAGGAGAAACCATCAGAAACCATGGATCTCTCGAGGGAATGTGTGAGCAGGCAAGCTTGAAACTCACAGAAGCAGCAGCTGATTTCCATCTCTTGCAGACAGAAGTAAGGCGGAAGAAGGAGGAAGTTGGTAGCCATGAAAGGACCCTCTCTAAGAGATCTTCGTTAAGGTCATCCAGAGAAAAACCGTTCAAGTGTGAATAGTCTCCATTTTCTGGAGACTTTCTTTTCAAACCGTGTTCCATTGGCCACAAATTTGGAGAAAACAACTGTAGAAACAACAAAAGTGTTTAGACGTTATCAAAAAATCAATCTTTTTTCACTTTAATAGCTTTTATCAATCATAAACGCCAATTGATGTGAATTAAGACTATCAACTTAAATGGGTAACGCCAAAAATTGTTTATCTGCACCCAAAAAGATCAAAACTTTCCCTTTCTTTCTCCAACCCCGTGAATTCGCAAGACTCGTTCTTGAATTTTGGTAAGTTGAAACCCGTCCCACACCCATGAAAAGCTATTAAAAAAAAAAAAAAACCTGACAAGCTATAGTTTAGAAGCAACCATGAAACTAGAGACTTCAAAATCCAAAGCAATTTCCTTCTTTTCCCTTTCGTGACTAACCCTATTAGTAGAAATCGACGCAGAAGATAAGAAAACAGTAGAAAGAGTGACTCCAGACATAAGGGGCTTCATTTCATAGCAGGAAAGAGCAGAAGAATAATGATGACAAGTACCTGATAACGGAAGTGAGGCAGTTGCTGGTATGTTGAGAGTGGATAGGATAGGAAATGTAAGCAAGAAAGAGTGAGTGAGTGAGTGAGTGAATGCGTTGGAGAACACAATATTGTGTGTTTAAAAGGGAGTTTGGAGGAGGAAATCAGAAGAAAGTGAAAAAGGGTAAAAGGGAAAGCGAGCCCAGCAAGTAGGAAGAGAGGTAGGAAGCTTCCCGTGGAACTCTTTTGGTTGGATATTGGATGGTTGACACTTGAGACACTATCATGTGATGACAAGGCACACGCATACACCACACACCACACACCCGTGTGTGGCTTCTTAGTCTTAAAAACATAAATCCTGTGCCGTTGGATTAGATAACAAGTCATAAGTCGTTGACTTTGGATAGTGGCCTTGGGGTGGCTAGCTACCTATGCTTTGGATTCGGGTTGAAAAAAGAGAAAAAGGGTGCACTCAGCACGCAAACAAAAAACCGCTGGGGTAATAGTTTAATGATTTTAGGTTGCATAAAAGAAAGAGAAAGGACCACCGAGTTGTTTCAAAGTGGATATCAGCAATGTCAATTTTGTCAAAGGGAAGAAGGGTTGGGTTTTGTCTGAAACTCGTGCGGTTTTCGGCTGACCTTCCTAGAGCAAAAGCAAGAAGCAACCATCTATTTTTGCTTCCTTTTCGCTCCTCGTTGAAGAATCTTTGTCTTCTTTTGGTTTTGCTGTGTTGTTTTGTACAAGTCAATGCTCAAGCCCCATCCACAAGACAGGTATTTTTTATTGCAACAAACGAAAGGGTTTAGATTAGTGTGGGAAGGGCAAATGTTGAAAAGCAAAAGCAGTTAATTGTGGTGATCTTTTTCTTTTCTGTTCCTCGTGTGCTTTCACCTCTACCAGATGCTCGCACAACCAAAAGCCGCTAAGGTCTTAATCCACGCATCATACAACACAACCTCATTTTGTTTAATTAGCCTTTACCAAAACAAGGACAAAAAGCCTCTCTTCAACTTTCGCCATTGAATCTTCACAATTAGAGAAACAGACACTAAGATGTTATTGTACAAATTTATATACAAAACATTTCTCAATTGAAAAAGATATTCTTAAATGTAACTTTAAACATTATAGTGTTTTGACTTCTTTTAGGAAGCTGGAAATTTCCATGGATGCCATTTTATAATGTTCGATTTAGATCTGTATCACCACTTCCGAATAATATCATTTGAGTGTGTAATTAATTAATTCAACAAACATTTATGCATTGGCTCTACAGATATTAAAAAATTGACTTTCAAAATAATTAAACCAAAGAGATAAAGACAAAAAGGATTATATTCTATGAGAAAAAACAGATCAGGAAATCCATCTAGAACTGTTACAAATAAGATCCAAGGTTGTTGCAAATAATGAAACCCCGGACAAAAATTTCCCAACTCACCACCTTTTTCGATGATGGGATAATTAAATGATAAGAAATAACAAAAAAGCTGCACCAAGATGCCAGCTGATATTTTCATTTCCTTTGTCATTTCAGTGGGAAGAACCGATGCCAGAAAATTGTTTGCCCTCGTCTTCAACTGGAATAGAAGACTCGTTTGCACTCACGTATCCATTACCATAATATGTATTATCTTTAGCTGTAATCAGCTTGTCTTTCGCCACAGCTTTGTGTTCTAAATCTTCCACGTTTCGATGATCCCTTGAAACGGAAGAATGCTTACCGAAGGAAGAGTCCTCGGGTGAACCAGGACAAGAACCAGACGACCTAACCATATCAGTATTATCTTGCTCGCCTGAAGTATCTTCAAACGATCTGTCCGTTATATCTACATCCCCCAAATCGATGACGGCTTGAGAAATAGGCACAGATGTTGATTCAACAGCACTACAAGAAATTTCATTACCGATACCAGTTGAATCAACATTGGTCATGCCCGTATCCTCAAACTGCTCTCTTTTGGCTTCTGAGTTCAGTCCAGCACAAGACTCGCCGCAATCATAGGTGGAAGAAACTTTCGATTCTGGACTATAATCAGATGGCAAAACCTCAGAACCTCTACAAGTTAAAGTCTTCATTTCCGAAAGGAGGCAGTCATCTTGTTGAGTTTGTCCAGACTCCACTTCCACTTCTGTTGTTTGAACTTCTGCTATCCCTGAAGATTCACTAGTTTGAATTTGAAGGCCTGATGGCCGGGCACTACACCTGTCCAGGATCAAATCGAAAATCACTATTCCACTCTTTCAAAAAAGGAACTAAAAAATATTATGGCAATGACAGAGCACAATGAAAGATGAAGCTTGACAAAGAAGTAAACACCGGAACTAAATCCCTAACTTAAACAACTGCCTATCAATGAGTTTCATGAGAATGCATCATTAAAAATTGTGGCTGACATTACCTAATCAATTAAATGGATTAAGAAACCTCCAGTAAATTTGGTCCAAGATGGCAGGGACTAGATTTATAATTTAAAATGCAACTTAAAGCCAGGGATCAAATTAACGGATAGTTACCAAGTTGAGCAAAATACGGCCCATATTAGTCATCAAAATCACCTAAATTTGTACTCACGGGCTCAACTTGATACAATGTTTACAAAAGCCAGCTATTTGGGAAAGAAATATCATTCAGAAGAAGTGAAAATACAAACCACGAATACTCTGAAATTATTGGTGCGTGACAGAGAAACAAAGAGAGCATTAGCCTTTAACCGAATCACAAGAATACCTGCTATACAAAAGCATATATGCTCCCTCAGAAAGTACCTCTTCCAACTCCACAGTCGTAACCTGAGAAATGTAATGGAACACAAATGAGGATACTGACAGACTGGCAGTTCAAGCACATTAGACAGGGTACTCGGTGACCAAAAAGAAAAATATTCAAACTTGGACAAGGAGACAAAGAAATCTACCTTCCAGTCATCAATCCTATACCAGTTCCCCAGGAAGTCCTTGATATAGCAGATGTAATGACCAAAAAATGAAGCATTTAGCATATCAATATGTACTACAACACCATACAGCTTATAAACGTCAGATCCATCTCCAGCTTCACTCATATAAGGGCTAAGATTTAAAGTCTCAGGGAAGGCTATTCTCTTGTTAAGCTTCCCAAACCTCCCACTCTGCATGTGCACAACACCCCAAAAAAAGAAATGAGAAAGTTGATAAAAAATAGTTAACAGTTCAAGCCTTTCATGCTTCTGTATACTAGTAGGCTGTATGTAAGTCTAGATGATATTAGTCAGACCTGAAATCTTTTCAAGGCGACTGTAAGAATATTTGGAGCGCATTTCACAGTAAGGCGTTTCCATGCCTTGACATAATCCTTGCACCTGACAAACAGCGGGAAACTTCTTTAACAACAGGATATTCCTAACAGAAAAAAATACATTACCAAAAGCACATATTTGAATTATATTTAAATTGACAACTTACTTTCCACTATTGAAACTTTTCCTATTTATAATTTTTTTGCCAAATTGTAAGTCTCAGCTATCCAAATACACGCATCAAAATTTTAAAGAATAAAAATAAAATCAAAAGCCTCCATTAAGCAGGGAACAAACTTAAATGAGAAATCTGGTATCATCGGACCAAAAAGAAACTGCTAAACTAAACATAATTTTATGGTTGATTCTTAAGAAAAACAAATTTTGCTCTACCCATAAAACTACAAATCATAGTCATAAATCAACTTAATCTTGTAATTTGACAGGAGACATCATATAATCACCACCTTCCAAATTCTTTAATAAAAGCTAAACCAAGAACACAAATAACTTAAACTCAATAACATCCATAATTGATCCAATAAATGTTTGTAATTTAATAATTATCATTTTGCATCAAAAGTAAGGAGACAGGTGACAGTACAATATGGTTCTATCATAGTTACATTATAAGCTGACATCTTGGTTATCAAAATTAAGGGCTGAGGTAAAATTTATGTAGATGAGACTAATACAGTGACTATATTATAGACATTCCATAGTTCCAAGCCCAAATATGGAATTCAGTTTCGAATATAATAATTTAGTTAAGTTATTACATTGTTAATAATTTAGTTTTTTAACTTATTATTGTAGATGGTTTACTGCAACAGAACATCGTTGTGAACTTAATGTTCTCCCCAGACTGAGGACATCTAAATTCCCTTTCAATTCATAATCTAAAATCATCACGTTATCATCCACATTCAATTCATCAAACTACAAAAACAGTTATTATAATTAATATTAATTTTTGAGGATGCTGACATCAATGGCAAGAAAATATTTGCAATGTTATATTAAACATTGGTATGGTACATGGTACAAGTATATTTCAATATGAAGAGTAACCTTACCCCTCACATTTATACATATTCTCCCCATCAAGTGGCTCCCTGGCAGTAAACTGATCTAGACATTCCTCCAAGGAGGCAGCATCTCCATGAATCTCAACTGTCAAATCCATCATATTTTCATACTGTTTTGAAATCTTTTCACATTTTGTGCAAACCACCTATTTAGTTTCAGCATAAAAAAGAATAAACAGACAGCCACATCCATGTCAGTATCAAAATAGAGAAATGCATTATTTTGACATTATATAAAGGCTTTATTCCCGAGTACTGTAAAGGTTTCTTCCATTGATTCCATATTGCAGAATAAACTCAAAATCTAAAGTTTTGATAATTGAAGGAAGAGAAACAAAATTCGCCCTCAGCCAATTTCATGAAAGAGAACGGAACATTTCAAACTAGAGACTTTGGGGGCCTATCTAAGTATCCATGTCTGGTTTAGTCTTTGTTTCTTTGCTTTTGAAATCAATTCTGTAAAAAACAGAACTTTCAAACAGTTTTGTGGAACCAAATGTTTTTATAAGAAAATTGGTTAGGTAATTTGATTTCCCTTGTTCTAGAGATTGAAATTGTAAATAAATATCATCGTTATCAGTAATCATTTGTAGTTCAAAACAGAAACCAAGTAGGATATTAAATTACTCTAAAAAGTAAAACATTAAATAAAGATGCAAATTATGGACTTCCAGCTCTTAAGCTAGACAACCAATAAAGTTCAAAGACAGATGAGAAAAAATAAAACAAATTTCACTTCATCCCAACCAACATAATCAGTAATAATTTTATTTGCATTATACATGTAATGAAACAATAGAAAAGTAACAAGAAAAGCTTATTTCAATCTGATTAAATGTCCAACCTCAGATTGTAGACGGCCGCCAAATATGTGTTGAATAAGGGTAGTCTCCTGGAGGTTAGGAGGGACAGATTTTTCTCCACCAAACTCATCAAGGCACACAGATTGCATGGTATCAATGGAAAACCTACAAAGAAAAAGTATTGGAAAAATTACCTTCTACGTTTACCAAACAAAATATAATATAAAAGATAATTAAAAACAGAGAATGAACACTTCACCACAAAATGTGAAACGATAATGTTAGAAGGAAAAACAACCTCATAAACTCATGAGCATCCTCTTGTCTTCCATAGCCCAGAGTACCACCAATATTAGGCAATCGAGAGAGAATATTCGTAGGAGAAAACACCTGTGAACTTTGCATTGTTCTTTCAACATGATTTTCAAATTCACATAGAAAGCACCAATCATTACAACTGCCTGGAGAACAAAAAATGATGACATAAGCATGAGGAATAGTTGAGTTCACAGCAAAAAGGTCTGAGTTATGATATTACATTCTCGACGGTGACCCTTCTCCAACAAGTAGGCAACAAGTGGCCTTGTGAATGAGAGGCACTGAAGAACCACATTTGCAAAGCAACTAAAAAATTGCAATAAATGTAGATTATTTTCCATATCCTATTATTGTAAATATCACCAACAGTGCAATAAAGTTGAAGCTCAGTCATGAAAATGAACAAACCTGTTTCCACAATTCAATAGCCCACAAGGAGGAAATCCTAGCTTGTTCCAGTTAAAATATTTGACAAATTCATCATAGGGAAAAAGAACCTAAACAAGACAAGGCATTTGCATGTGAGAAAATAAACCAAATTTAGCCCTGTAAACAAAATAACATCAGAGACTCAGGCACTTTGGGAAGGCTCCAGAAGGAGTCAGCCACTTGTGCTGATTGAGCTGTTCCTTGGGTAAAGGGCACAACATTCTAACGTGACTCCCAAATATCAAGGGTCTAAAGACCCAACCCAGAACAAAAAAATCAAGAGCACACCACTGTTGCCTTACGAAGTTGAGGAGAGGCGCACCTTTGGTAACTGATTGATTATTACATAAAAATCCTAAAAGCCCAACATTTTCCATCCTGATTATTGAAGCTAAAGGGGTAAAACAATAAAACTAACAACTTTGGTCTTTCAGGTCCCTTACCAGCAAGTAGATTAAGGTTTTGCAAATTGGAAATCATAACATATAAGACTAACGCAAATAGGCACACATTAAATAAGGAAGAGTACCAGAAAATAGTCATATGTATTAGTATTTTCCTTTTTTTAATCAGTAACCATAGTAATATATGCTTATTGCCTCGTGTATTTACTCATAAGGAAGACAAATGCAAAACAGCCACAACTGTTATTTTTCCCTTTTCTTAATAGTAAATCATAATCTTAAATTCTTATTATCTTGTGTATTAACCTAATAAGGAAGAGTAACGCAAAATAGTCACATGTATTAGTATTTTCCTTTTCTCCCCCTGACTCGAAGATTTTCTTTACTACGCTGCATGCATTTTGCACATCATCCTCAAGGCAATAAAACCTAGCACCTCAGAGTTTCCCTTCCCTTTCACAAACAACAGTAAGCAAAGCACATAACATGAATTTGTAATTACATCAATAAAAGAAACTTACATCTTTAGGCTGCTTAATTGGCCTATAAATTGTTCCACGGGCAGGTATCAGCGCAATAGCTGAAGAGCTCTTGCCCCCAGCAGCAGAAGACTTAAACCCACGATTAATTACCCCATTTTGAGCCGGGCTTCTTGCACCAGCTTGGTGAAAATCCTTGCATACTATTTTATGCCCAGACCTCCAATGCGACTGCTGGCATTCTTGGGAGCTGCAAAATCCACATAAACATAAACAAATTAAATCTAGCCACCCCTCCTCTTTCCCGTTCGAATACCAAAATTTCTTAAATATATATATATATATATATATATATATATGGAAACACGTCAATTTTTTCAGCAAATACCCACATTCATTTCACACCGCATAACATAATTAATATTAAGTAACAACCAAAACTTTCCAAAAAAAAACTACATCCTTATTTCGTTGGTAACTATGTCATTAGTACGAAATATCTACCAATTTTATCAATGACTAATCACTACATGAGATTCTAACCACTTTTAGTATGTAGGCGTATAATTTACATCCACGATACTCCAATTCAAAACTTTACTAAAAAAATCCAAACACAGTTCCAGTACTACTCAAACCACCAACACAATTGTGCATGCTCTAAATTACCCCAACATCAAATAAATACATAGATAATACGTAAATAAATTAAAACTAAATAAATAGATAAATTAATTAATTAACTAATAAAACTCCTAGTAACGTTAACGATCACATTGGTGATTAAAGAAAGGAACCGTACCAATAAAGAACCGCTTTGCAGCGCGAGCACTTCTTGGAGGAGGGGGTGGCGCAGACGGCGCAGAGAGAATCATCGGCGGAGGATAGAACGCCGGGCATTGCGTCGAGGGCGTGGTGTTGGTCCCCTTCGAAATTGGCGTCGACCTCGAAGTACTTGGAAGCGGTGGACTTGACGAAAAAGTGAACCCCAATGGCCACGACGATCACAGAGAGAAACAGCTGCAGGAACCAATTCAGATCCCACGACACTCCAACCACAACAAGCATCTACGTCGTCGATTGCGTCCCTACTCCGATTCTAGGGTTTTTCCATCGATCACGCAATACATCACATCCTCCAATTAGGGTTTTCTCCTTCTTCAATATACTTATATTCCTCTTCCAATCTTATATCTTCTTCTATCTATCACACACACACACTCTCTCAATTTCTGTTATTTGTATCAAGAACTTCGATATGAATATATAATAAAAAAATAATCAATTTATTATAACATAATAAAAATAATAATAATAATAATAATAATAAATATTTATGATATATATTATAACTGTTTTATCTTCTTACTTTCCTGTGACACTTGTGCTTCTTTGTAACTGAAACAATGAATGCCCCATCATGTGGGAATCCATTTTGGGAAAGAGAAAGGAAAGCGTGATAGTAATAAGATCCTTATCAACAACAAAAACAGAAAAGTGCCAACAAATTATGAAATTATTATTATTTATTAATGATTTTTGTTATGGATTATTAACTTATGATTAAAATTGAATAGTCTTCTGCTCCTAAATTACATTGAAAAAGTTATAAATTCCTAAAAATATAATTTTAAAAATATGTGTATATTAATTTAGATTGATATTGTTTTACATGTGTGTTTATTCGTATGGAATTCTTTATTTTTCCTGTTGGTTTTTAAAGTTAAATTATTTGTCTGTTGTTTATTTCCTAATTACCTCCTAAAAAAATTCATATATTGTTTTTGAATTTAAACACAGTATTTATATTATATACAAGATATTATGCAATACATTCAAAATATTTAAAGATAATATTTTATAAAATAAAAATTATAAACATATTTTATTATATTTTTAAAGATATTATAATATAATAATTGATTATTTGATATTTTTAAAATATTATAATATATAAATTAATTATAATATCTCATTTATATTATTCTAATATAGATAAAATCTTAGGAAAAATCTAATAAGAACACAGGGTGTTATTGTATTAATTAATTAATTAATTAATAATAATAATAATAATAATAATAATAATATACAATATCATGCATTTATTTTTAAATAAAAAATGTGAATATTATTCGAAGAAACTTAAAACAAATATAGTTTTTTCTAATATTTATAAGAAAAAACAAAACTTAAAATGATTGGTCTTTATTAAAAGGAAGTATTAATCGATTATATCAGACTTTGATTATATCAGACTTAAAATTAATTTGATGAATCTAGTATAACTGAATTTAATATTTTAAAATTTATATTCAACTATTTAATTTATTTGGTTAATCGAATTCCAGTTACATGTTAATTGGGTCAATTTTTTGGATTGCATGATTATATTAAATTAAATTTTAAAATAATTAATTTTGTTCAAATAAATGCTGTAAATATGGTGTTATAGATACTTTTAGTTCATCATTTATTCCTACTTAAACAAATTACATTATTAAGGAGGTAGCAGTGGATAGATCAAGACATGTTGATGATAAATTCTTCAAAAAGTTGACAAGTGGTCACTAAATTTATGAAGAATTTGAGTTTAGGGTAAAGTTTTTTAATGAACTTATTTATGCACTAAATTATGTTGCCCAATCGACAAATAACATGTTAGTAAGAAAAAAATCATCATTGATTCTATTTTCTTTAGAGTTGGTCATTTAGAAAGAAAATGAGAATGTTAAATAAGAGAGATTTGATATCTCCTTTATTGAGTTAGTAGTGTTGAAATGACATTGACATACTTTAAGTGATGAGTTGTCACCTAGGCAACATGATATGTTTTATATTTGTAAGTATTGATATATGTATATATTTATGAATTGGATGAGATGAAAATTAAATTAATATGTTTGATGCAACTATATGACATGTATTATGTTGTATATTGTGTGATGTTTATCATAACCTATATTTTGGTTATCATATAAGTATAAGATCAATTTTAGCTAAAAAAACATAATTTATTTTAAGATTAAATATGTTTTTAGTCCATTAACTTTTAGTGAAAAATTGAAATTAGTCTTTTTTTTTAACTTTGGACCAATTTAGTTTCTCATTTTAAAAAATGTGTGGACTTAGTTATTTTAACTAAATTTTGTTAAGTTTATTTAATGTGTCAAACATATTTTATGATAGTATTTGAGTTGTTTACACTGTTTGACTCATTTTCGCTTCAATATTAACTCAAATATCATTTGAACTATTTTTTAAACGTCAAATAAATTTAACAAAATTCAATTAAAATAATTAAATTGATGTATTTTTACGGTTGGAGAACTAAATTAGATCAAAGTTTCAATAACTAATTACAATTTTCACTAAAAATTAAGGAACCAAAAACATATTTAACACTTTATTTTAATCTAACAAAAACATTTATCTACATTATGTCAAACCAACGACTTTTCAACCACAATCAAGTGAACATCCTAATCTTAATCAAGATAATAATGTTCTAGCTAAATTATGGAGAAAATATGAAGGGATAAAAGAAATAAATATTAAAAAAACAAGAGAGTTTAAGTATATTTGAAATCTTAATTTTTAAATAAAATTTAAAATAATTAAATTGTAAGTAATTAAATCACTTTCACATAAAAAAGAATCCATTTCTTTCTATAAAAAAACTTTTGTCACAAAAATATCTTAATTTTTCTTTATAAAAATAAATTATACCCTATAAATCTTCATAAAAAAAAAATTAACAACATAATATGTATGTACATGGTAGAGTACACTAGATTTCTAATAAAATGATAATTATTGTCAACGTGTTTAGATTAGATGTAAAAATACGATAAGAAACCTATGTATGGTTTATTAGCTAAAATATATGGAAACCTTTTAACTAAATCTCAACTCATTATTTTTTAATTCTTTAGCTCGAACATTGCTTTTTATTTTGAAGAGATTAATTAACTAATTAACTAATGACTACGAAAACAACAAAACCTATTATAGATTTCAAACATTTAAGCATGCTCTAAGTGCATTTGTGAAATTGAATTATCATTGTGATATTAGGACAAATATTCAATGAGTCTGTATCCATCCTTCTTTCAATTTCTAAATAATGTCAAACAATTAATCATCATTTAATGTCAAATTATTTAATATTAGAGTTAAATATGTTTTTAATTTTCATGACTCAGAATTATTTGTCTATGTCCAAACTTTTGATACATCTTGCTTTATAAACTTTATAAGTAAATCAATATAATCCTTTAAGCGCGTTGCCTTTTTTTATGAGGAGTCAGATGTGACGATAAAAAAAATTCTATTTATTTATTTATTACAATATACTTATAAAAATTTAGAGGCAAAATTATACACTAATATATAATTATATTTAAAATATTAATATTTATATATACATATATATATATATACATATATATATATATATATTTACAATATTATATACATCTTATATTTACACAGTTTAGTACATCTTATATTTCCTATACTAGAAGGGGAAAAAGTATTATTTATTTACAGTTTTCCCTCATATACTGGCTTTCAAACAGGTGGAGGGAAAAGGTTATGGATAGGTTCACTTGGATTGTTGGGGGTAAATATTCACTGCATTGGTTTGCCATGCATTTCCTAGAAAAACAGCCACAATGTCAACGAAGAAGGGATCAAGCATGTTGGGAGCAGCCATCTATAATAATGTTATAAAATTTTGTTTTTCACACCCAATCATAAAATAGGGAAGTGAGACAAATATCACATAAAAAAATATAACATATCATAATAAGATAAAATGAAATGAAAATTTTCCCAAATCCATAAGACTGGATTTTATTATACTTTATAAAGATATTGATTAATTTTGTAGTGACTAGTCAGGATAAATGAGCTCATGACCAACAAAGTAACTCAAGAACATTTCATCTTGAGTAATACTAACTCGTTTAAATCCCCAAGGTCATACCTCTAACTACAATAATCAAATCTTTATTTATTATAAGTTTCATTTTAATATTAAACCATATAATTATATAAATAATTAAATAGATAGGATCAATGAATAATAAATATAAATAAATAAAAAAGGACCAGTACGTAATTGGAGATAAATATAAATAAATAAATGAGAGTAAATATAAATTGAATAAATAGGACCAATGCACAACTGAAGATGAATATAAATAAATAAATAGGAACGAGAACTAAATATAAATTAGAATGAGGTTAGGGACACCTCACTTAAGGTAAATATAGAGATAAAAATAATTATGAAAAGATAAAAATAATCATATTAAAAAGATAAAATGATAGATGTCTCCTTCCCTTACCTCAAAGATTGAAAAAGATAAATGCACGTTTCTCCTTTTTATACACTAGCACGGTTAGCACTCTCTTTTTAACGCCTTCCTTGTTTTTATCATTCACTTCTCTACTTCTTTTCACTCTCACTGTGCTTTGTTTTCTTTCAACTTTGAATCTTTGTTATTTATAGCCATCTAAATCTATACATACATATATAGATATAATTTTGCATTCAATTTCTTTTAGATTTTGTTCAGATTTGGTTTATCTCCATTTATCCAAAGCTCTCAATATTTAATGTTCTGACGTTATGTACTTAAGGTTTATCCAACAACGTTCAACGTGATTAGACAAGCAGGAATGCTATTACTATATTCCCTGCATCCTGTATCAAAAGGAATAAAACTCACATTTATATATATATATATATATATATATATATATATATATATATATATTATAATATTCTACGTATGTTCATTTAATAAACATCTAGAAGCTTAAAACCGGAATTTTTAGATTTAAGGACAGGATGTGTGTACCCAATAATGAGGAAATTAAGGAAATGATTCTGGAAGAAGCACATAAAAGCAAATTAAGCATACATCCGGGCATAACAAAAATGTATCAAGATCTCAAGAAAATGTTTTGGTGGCCCAAAATAAAGAAGGAAGTGGCACAATATGTAGAAAAATGTCTAGTTTGTCAAAACGCTAAAATAGAACACCAAAAGCCAGCAGGAATGCCACAATCCTTAGATATACCTGAATGGAAATGGGATAGTATAGCAATGGATTTTGTAGTTGGCCTCCCACGAACCATTCAAAAATTTGATTCCATATGGGTTATCATGGATAGGTTAACAAAGTCTGCTCATTTCTTACCCATTAACATTAGGTATTCATTGGAAAAATTGACTGAATTATACATAGGAGAAATTGTCAAGTTACATTGAGTTCCAATAAATATTATATCTGATAAGGACCCTAGATTTACTTCAAAATTTTAGGGAAGTTTACATCAAGCCTTAGGTACCAAGCTTTACCTTAGCTCAGCTTATCATCCCCAAACTGATGGACAATCTGAAAGAACCATTCAATCTTTGGAAAATTTGCTGAGAGCTTATGTGTTAGAAAATTTTGATAGTTGGGATCGATGCTTGTCTTTGATTGAGTTCACCTATAACAATAGTTTCCATTCCAGCATAGGTATGGCACCCTATGAGGCATTATATGGAAGGAAATTAGAACACCTTTGTGTTGGTTTGAGACCGATGAGAGTTCAATATTAGGTCCTGAGATGATTCAACATACAACCGAGAAAATCAAAATGATTAGGGAAAAATTGAGAACAACTCAGAGTAGACAAAAAAGTTATGCTGACAAGAAAAGACAACCTCTTGAATTTCAAGAAGGTGATCATGTATTCTTGAAAGTAACACCAACCACTGGAATTGGTAGAGTGATGAAATAAAAAAAAAAAACTCACTCCCCAGTTTATTGGTCCTTACCAAATTCTTAAAAAAATAGGTCTTGTTGCTTATCAAATTTGTTTATCCCCGTTCCTTTCCAACCTTCATAATGTTTTTCATGTGTCTCAATTAAGAAAATATATCTCTGACCCGACTCATGTGATAAGACGTGATACAGTACAATTAAAGAATAACCTTACATTTGACGCAATGCTTGTACATATTATGGACAAGAAGGTCAAAGAATTGAGAGGCAGACAGATCCCTTTAGTGAAGGTCATGTGGAATGAAGCTAATGCAGATATTACATGGGAATTAGAAGAAAAAATAAGAGGAATTTATCCTCATTTATTTTAGTCAATAAAAGCAAAATTTCGAGGACGAAATTTTTATAAGAAGGGAAGAATTATAACATGCATAAATTTTATAATACAATTTATTAATATCACATTATTTATAAATATTTTATTAGAAATAATGACAATCATAAAATATATATATATAGAATAATAATAATAATAATTAATAAGTAATACTATAATGATGATAATAAACATTTAAATAAAATGATAAAAATATAAAGAATAAAAAAATTAAGATAACTTTTTAGAAAAATATATATATATATATATATGTATATAAATAATAAAGAAAAATATAATAATAAAGAAAATTTATATATATATATATATATATATATATATATATATATATATATATATAAAAGAAGCAC
>Ga0214542_1006988_pt1 | contig 20045 bp, 11 predicted proteins | sample CNSS1metaG_FD_160096 | JGI IMG/M metagenome (GOLD analysis project Ga0214542, IMG submission 160096) | Root nodule microbial communities from cowpea collected in UCLA plant growth center, Los Angeles, California, USA - CNSS1 | ecosystem: Host-associated > Plants > Roots > Nodule | place: USA...
TGAAAGGAACCTTCACATCTAGATAGCTTGCTATCTTAATGTCCAGTGGGGATTTCACTTAGCTTTCTTAATCAACTCACACCATATTCAATAATCTTAAAAAGGAACAAGATAATCCTTCATCATTCCATTCGTATAAGCCTTGATGTGTTCTAAAGGCAGTTTTATACCTGTCCTCCTCTTGCATCAAGATTTGATGATAGCCAGCTCTTAAATCCAATTTGGAAAAAAATTTAGCTCCATGAAGCTCATCAATCAATTCATCCACTATAGGTATTAGGAAGCTATCCTTCATGGTAATTGCGTTCAATGCCCGATAATCTGTACAAAATCGCCATGTCCTATCTTTCTTTTTGACCAATATAATTGGAGAAGAGAAAGGGCTAGTGCTGGGCACAATTAGGCCAGTATCCAGTATCTCCTACACCATAGTTTCAATTTGCTGCTTTTGGCTGAACGGGTATCGGTAAGGCCTTACTTTAACTGGATTTGAACCCTATAATAAAGGAATGGTATGTGTATGAGATCTGTTTGGAGGAAGATCCCTGGGCTCTGCAAAAACCTCTTTATAGGTATGCAGCAATAGAGCTAACTCAGGCTCCATATCAACTCGAAGTTCGAGAAACTGATCATGTGTCGTGCTGGATTTGTGAAATTGAAGACAATACATTTCCTCAATAGCATTTGTGTGAAACATGCGCCTGAAGTGATTAAACCGTAAGAGCCCTTATGGGCATTAAACGACAGGTGTGGTTCAGGTGGCGGTTGAGGCTCAATATTGTCTTCCGAAACACTGTCTGAAAGTGTGGAATTAGTCGCGAAATCTTCTTCATCAAGATGCAACCATAAGTACTGTTTGTTGGGACATCGATGAGAGAGCGAATACTTTTCGTCGCAAGTGAAACAAAGGCCTTTTTCACGTCGTAATTGAACCTCAGCATGAGCTAACGTAGTGATTTTCAGTGAGTGTGTTGCGGCAAGGAGTAATGGATTCGGTGGAGAACTCTTGGAACCATAAAATTTGTGTTGAGCAGCATATTTTTCTTCGAATAATTTGGGCAAGGACACACACCTCATTAAGGTTTTAGGGTCTTGGACCAGTACGTCGCGATGTATGTCTTGACGTAACACGCCTACAAAACAGTCCAGGAGAGCCTCTAATGTAATCCCTTGAACACGATTTGCTAGGGTTGTGAATTTAACGTAATACTTGTGCACTGATCCTGACTGTGTGAGTTTGAATAAATCTGAACGGGGGCATTTATAAGGTGAAGGCCCAAATGCCATTTCCAATGCTCTCGTGAACGCCACCCAGGATGGGAACGCATGATTTCGAGCTTGCATTTGAAACCAGGGGACAACCTCTTTTTCCAAGTTCACTGAAGCAATAATTAAACGTTGATCATCGGGGGTATTGTAGTAATAAAAAAACTGCTCTACCTTGAAGATCCATTGGAGCACGTTGGACCCATCAAACTTAGGGAAATCCAGTTTAACGTTGCGAACTTAGAATGATGGAGAAGAAGAGGAAACACGGTGGCCTGTATCGAGATTCTGTATTGCTTTCAAAACAGAAACCATAGAAGTTTCGAGTGTCTCGAAATGAGTAGAGTCATCACGTTGACGCTCTAGAAGAGCAGCAATCAAGGTTTTCAAATCCTTATCTGTCGTGGCCACTGTGGAAGCCAATCGTTGCACGTCCACCATTGATTCCTTCATGCGAGTCAACTCCCCTTGAAGTTCCTTCAATCTGGTATTCTCTGCCATGAATTACGATGAAAGCACCAATGTAAGCACCTCCACCCTGCAATCAATGGAACAATAACGCAGACCAAAAAATTTGAAATGAAAGAAAAGCAACACAAGAGAGACAATGGAATTATTTCATTCAAAGGTTCCTATCTGTAGAACACAAAACATTCCAGAAAAAGAGAGAATCATAAGAGAGATGAATTCCCCAATCTTTTCCTCCCTTCTCTCTTCTAACGGTTTTCTCTCTTAGTCACGTAGTCCTTCAACCACACACTTTCTCTCTTGGCTCGTGTGCTTATATTGTTGTCCTTGCTAACAGTCACATGTTTTCCTCTCATTGAATTGTCACTAACGGTGTCCTGCCCATTTTCTGTCTACCCTTGTAACGGTATTCCCTTCATTATAGATTTGGTGTGGTGGGTCTACTCGGATTCCCATGTCCTTCGCGGCAATGAAAATGTGGTAGCCATTGAACTTGACCACAATAGCTTCTTTGTTAAGGCACAAATAGCAATTGCGACAATCATGGACGAGGTTGATGACGGTGAGGCAGTTCTCACGCCGGTGAGGGCGCGCTCACCAAACACCAAATTGCAATGCAACCCCATAAACACATAACCACCACATCACACGTATAAAATAGAGAACAATCAAAAATGAAAAAACCCTAAAATCCAATACTTGCATAATCGAACAATAACATTCAGTCAACAATAACTTTAACAAAAAGAAAATTAAAATATGCTTACCAACAAAGAAAGCAACTTAAACCAAACCACACACCAAGCAACGAACTTTTGACTGTTATTCAGAAGGAAAAAAATAGAGGTTCGAAACGACTCCGTCAAGGCACCAGAACCATACGACACACTGGGATGGTTGTCAAGGGCTAGGGTTTTTTTAGAGCATCAAACGAAGGACTTTCGGGGAATGCTCAGACGCTTTTGTCTGTGAAAGTTCTGCAACCACAAAAAATATTTCAATGGTTTATGTGGTTCACGAGTTACCGAAGAAGAAATAGAAAAAATAATGCAAACGACAAAAGGAATATCGACAAACATTTCCTCTTTCGAAGAATAACTCACTAGGACAATCGGAGAAGGTTGTGCCTCCTATCGAAGGCTCCAATGACGATGAAGGTTTGAGAAACGACGACGAAGGTTTGAGCGACGAGGAAGGAAGAACCAAAACCCTTTTTTGATGCGGACCGCTTTATTCCAAAATTTCTTTCAGCAATTTCTTTTTAAGAACTGTACTCCCTCACCCATTCTCACAAATTCACACGTGCCCTCACATTTCACTCAATTGCCATATCACATGACTCAAAAGTTAATTAAAATCTAAAATTTAAATGCCACTACGGATGACACGTTGGTAGGTTAAAAAAGGGTAAGATTTACTAGGTTAAAGTATCATTACTCTTATAATAATATCCACACAATTAATGCATTCAAGAAAATAGTTAGAAACATGCCAAATAAATTATAAAATATAAGTCACACCAAAGACACACATAAACACTTCCAAAACAAGTATAAAAACAATATTTAAAATATAAACACTCTAAATGCACACATTAGAAATCAAATTCATGACCATCAACCCATGACAAAGCTCTAGCCAAATGTGTTACACTCCACCTCTTTAAAATTACTTATTTATTTATTTATTTAAATAATACTCCTCACGTCGAACCACCACCTTTTAAACTAATAATTATTTTTTCTGAGTCTTACAGGATTTGTCTTATGCATTAACCATAAGATTTGAATGTTCTTTGTAATCAAACTTTGATTCAAAAACTTCTATATCTATGACTTCGATATCTTGCGCCTTGGTCATTTCTTCCTATATACTTTCTGTTGATGTATTGTGACTAATTTTGAAATATTCTTTTCTATCATGGTGCACATCATAATGTATTTGATTTTTTCATTCCTATGGTATGTTAGTTTTTGGACCTCATCCTATGTCTATTGTGGAATCAATTTTCCACAATCATATAAAATTTCAAGAATGCCTTTTTCAAGGATTTCTGGTAGATCCATATCTACATTATCATGTGTTCCGGAAAAAAAATACTATATCTTTTACCAAAGACAAAATTTGAAGAAAATAATTATTATGAGGGTAGTGAGAACCTTTATGAAATTTAATGTTGGGGTTTGTGATGTGGAATAATACTACCTCAAATGGTTGAAAGTACTTGGTTATTATGAGGGGACTTAGGTTCAAGTCTTATGTTTGTTAATTGTGGGTTGATTTAATTGTTATTATTTTTAATAATATGTATGATCATGATAAGTGATAATAAAATTCTAGATGTATGGAAATTATCATGAAACACAAATGGAATGGTTGGTTATGTCTTGGCTTGATAATTGTGTAGTTGTGTGTTCGAACCTCCTTGGCTTATGAATGGCATAATTAAGGGTCTAATTAAGAGTGCTAGAGTGTGTTTTGGAGACTACCATTGGAGAACATTGTGAGGAGAGGAAATTTAGAGGAACTACTATGTTTTATGAGTGAGAGGACGAGTTGCATCAGAAACCACCTGGGCCAGGCGACACATATCTTTGTTGTGTAATTCTGGGTTCCTTAGAGGAACCAACCGCCAGGCGACACATGCTTTCCAACCCAGTTTTCTGGGTTTTGTATAAATAGCCTGATAGTGATGAACACCCGCTAAGTGATCTAGAGCAGGGCCAGGCGATAATGTAGGGTCATGGCTTGTATGCTTTGGATGTGCGTGGTCTACAAGGCTTTGAGTGATACCATAAGGATGGACTTTGTTGAAGCATTCCTTGAGTTGTGGCTCGAAATGATATCCCTTGAGTTATGGCTTAGGATGTAGGGTAACCACGCGACATTCCTTGAATTGTGGCTCGAAATGACATCCTTTGAGTTGTGGCTCGAGATGAAGGATTAACACTTGATATTCCTTGAGTTATGGCTCAAAATGGTGTGTTACCAGTGTGAGTGTGTAAGTTATGGCTCGTACGGAGGGTCTCCACTCGATTGAGCAATCACAGGTTGTGGCCAGTGATGTGCTAATCTTGTGTCGAGAGTACGTACTGTAGTTCGTATTGGGAACTCCACCTAGCGTTGCAGAGCGTGGTCCGTAGCATGATTTCCCTCACGTGTTCTACAAGTTGTGGCTTATAGGTGTGGCAACAAAGGGTATCTTGAGGTTAACATCTAAAGATGTAGAGCGTGGATAAACATGGTGGTGGCCATGCGTGTAAAATCAGACGATGAAATTCTCTGATGTGTGTGTGTGGATATTGAGTTATGATTTTGTATATATATGTATTTATATATGTTAGCTCACCCTATTTGCTTATGTTTGACGATGATTGTGTAATGATTTACACAATAGCAGATGATGTTGCAAGCGGTGCTGGTGAGGCATAGAGCCGGAGTGGGGCTAGCATGTATTTTATGGAATTTTATTATTGTATTACTTTTTATGTATTTGAGAACGATTGTTTTTATTGGTTTATGGATTTGTATTTTGGTGTTGGAACTTAAAGTTATAAATTCGGACGAGTTAATAAATGTTTTAAATTTTTCCCGTGTGTTTGAGAAAGGCAGTTGAGGTTAATGCGTATTTATTATTTATTTTATTTTATCTTATTTTAATTAGTAATATTCGATCGGGATGTTACACAAAGTAGTTACAAAAATAATAACCGACTAACAAAATATCTCTTTTGTCCTATACAATAATAATTGTTAACAAAATATCAATTAGTCCTTAAACACACTTAGGCCCAATTCTTGGGTCCATAAACTTTAGGCCAGTTTTGGAATGTCTCATCCATCTTCGAGAATCAGGTCAAGCCCTAGATGACCAGAACAATACACATCCCCCTAGCCTTTAGCCGAAGTGTTTGAGGCGTAAAGGTTGAAAAAAGTCTGTTAAACCCAATCTTGAATATTTACTTCCCAAACTTTTCCAGTAGTTTTGTTTTAACTAATTCTCTTATCTTGTCAATTTTTGATGTCGCCTTTTTGCACGTGGCCGACGGATTAATCCATCGGTAATGCCTGTATGGAATTATGAATTTAGTTACCGACGGATTAATTCGTCGGCAATGTCTATGTGAAATTAGTCACTTATTTACCGACGGACTTACCGACGGACACCCATGATTACCGACGAATTAATCCGTCGGTAATGCTTGTATGGAATTATGAATTTAGTTACCGACAGATTAATCCGTCGGTAATGTCTATGTGAAATTAGCCACTTATTTACCGACGGATGTCGCATACTTACCGACGGATGATATCCTTCGGTAAAGTTCGCGGTATTATGAAATCGCATTTCACTTTTTTTCCCCAAATTCACTTTCTTCCCCCAAATTCACCACGCCAATTAACGTTGCCGCTGCTCACTGACGTCGCGATTGCACTGTCGTCACCTCGCTGCTGTCGTCACCTCTACGCAGTCGTCGCCTCTCCGCTGCCAACGTGGGTCTGAGTTCCACGTTCCAAGATCGTCTGGGTTCCACGTCGGAGCAGCTATGTATTCTCGTCGGCCACCGCGTTCGTCAACCCTTACCTTCATTTTGGTCAGTTTAATTCATTCTTCTTCTTGCCATTGTTATCGCTGCTAGGTTTTTTATTTGTAAGGAATTGTGTTCTGGATTGCCGATGTCGTCACCTCTCCACCCTCGCCAGCCACTGCACTGTTCGACCCTCACCCTCGTTTTGGTGAGTTTAATTCATTGTGGTTTACCGAATGTTGATCGCTCATACTTGTTCTCACATGGTTCTTTGTTTTGTAAGGGATTGTGTTCGGTCTTCCCACGTTCGTTGGTCCCAGAGCATTGATTTTGGTCCCAAAGCACTAATCTTGTGGTGTGTTTGCGAGATATCGGAGCCATTGTAAGGTGTGTTTGCCGATTGGTTTTGTTTTTGGTTTAATTATTGCTGATTGATGCTTAGTCCAAATTGAGATTAGTTGAATTGTTATATGTATTTGGATTGGTTCTGTTTTTGGTTTGATTTCTAATTGATGCTTAGTCCAAATTGAAATTGTCTGAATTGTTATTGGTGATTCATTAATTGTTTTTGGTTTCAATAATATTATATTTTCATTTCAACAATCTATACCACCTCATTTATTTTGATAATAGCAGTGTAATTCTAAATGAAAAGCTTGTACCTGTAATGGGAATGAATTGCTAATTCTGTTAAACTCTTATACTGCATTGTGATGCCTCCATGAATAGATATCATGAATCTGATGATGGTATTTTGGTGTAGACATATTAACTTTTCACAATTTTGGTTAGAAAAAGAGGTTAATGATGAAATAAAGTGAGGGCATTTAAGTCGACTTGAAGTATATAAAAATTAGATTCCAATTTTCATCTTGGCATAGTCTTTCGGTTCATAGGTTAAAATGTAACCCAAATTTTTGCATTGTTTCATTAACCCATATCCTTTTTACACTACTGTCATGTAACCCAAACTTTTGCTTAAAATTTCCCATATATTGATCTTGAGACTTCTTTTTTCTTTGGGTCAATTGAATATGAAAAAGTCAACTCATGGTCAACTTACCAAATTTTCAGCCAATTTAGTGCATCTTTTGCCATTCTTTTTGTAAGTTTTTTTGCCCTTCATTCACTATTTCTGCATCAAAAAGCGCCACACAAGTTAACCACTCTAATTCAATGAAAAAAAACATAAACGAAGTTCTTTAAGTAGACTAGTTATGCATAAACTAAGTCACACAAGTTTGGGTCTCCACACATCAATTTTCGTGCAACATGTTATTCTAGTCTTTTATGTAACATCCCTAAGAAATATTACTAAATAAATAATTAAAATAAACAATTAAATCTCAAAAGTCGCAATGTTATTATTCCCAACGCGGGAAAAATTACAATATAAAAATCGTGCGCCAAAATTTATAAAGTAGTAGTAATAAAGCTCTACAATTTCCAAAATTCCAAAGCCATAAATGAAAACATCATAAATATATAATGAAAAATCCAATCTCTAATTCCCAAGCTAGCCCTCACTCCGTCGTTGGAGTATCCTCAGCATCACCTGTATCAACATCTGCTCCCGTGTAACAAGTCACACGATCATCGCCATACACAAACAGAAAGGGTGAGCTGAGAAAATAAAAACAATATATAAACATATATATATATATATATATATATATATATATATATATATATATATATATATATATATATATATATATACTATCACCACATAAGTCATACACCCAATCTTATACACTCTATAAAGTTCTTGGCCAAGACCTTAACCCCAAGACTTTTCAGCCTTCAATCACACAAATGGTTAGCCTTGGACCCGGGAATATGATGCTCACACGAACCTACCCGCTTGTGGTCCTTCCTCTACGAACCTCCCCACTCGTAGTCCTGCTCTACGAACCTCCCCGCTCGTAGTCCTGCTCTACGGACCTACCCGCCCGTAGTCCAACACATGTGATCCACCAGCTCCATACCTCCCCGCACGTGGCATCTCTCAAGCGTGAGCACGGAACATACGAACCTACCTCACTCATATCCCCATGCAAGAATAACTGGATATAAACCTCCCCGCTCATATCATGACATGTTAACCACCATCCATGAACCTACCCGCTCATGGCACAGTATCTCCCGATCCAAGTATAGCATCATTGCTAAAACTCAACACAACACAAGTCACAGTCTGTTGGATTTTCGCCTGGCGCAACACCAAGCACCGCCAGGCGAAACTGGTCCAGACCGCCTAGCGGTACAGTCCTCTTCGCCAGGCGCCAGACTTGCACGCAGCCCCTGTTCTCTCCGCTATCGCTTGGCGGTTACCACTTGCCGCCAGGCGCCACTCTCACACACACCCACTATTGTGGCGTCTACTGCCTGGCAGGTCACACTCTACCGCCAGGCGCACTCGTGACAGTATTTCACCCCTGTTACGCTTATCGCCTAGCGCACCCACCGTGTCGCCAGGCGCCATATCAGAAACAACACTTTACTGATTTTTAGCACCTTAATTAGTCTGATTTGCTGCATAACTCAATTCCAAGGACCAAATAGAGACTCCAATATCGAATCCTCATTATGGTTAGTCTACAACTATCATATGTAATCAAGTACCTATACTTTACAATGATCAATCCATCTATTCAAGTTTTCTCAATTAACAAGAGCATTATCATAATATAGCAACTCCATCCACACCTATGAAAACAGCTAGCATTTCAATACCTTTAATCACACCCCCAAATATACCACACTGTAATGACCAACACTTTCCTTTCAATAGTCTTAATATATCTTTATTCCATGCTTACAGGATTGTCCATTTCCATAATACCCAACACCTAATTATTTTCCAATCCCTTTACCACAGCCGCACCAAAGGACTCAAGATTCACACTCAATACCTGCAGAATGCTTGTTTAACTCTTAGCTAATTTCTAATACCTCACACCTATTTCTTACCTCATCCAAATATTATAATCCAATCATTCTAAAGTCCCCATTTTAATCGTCTTTCCATGCCCAATTCAACCACAATTCATTCACAGATAATTTCTTCCCAAAACAGACTCACAAATCTTCCCAACAGCCATGTACGTTGCTACCTGAATTTCATAGAACAACCCCTAGCCTCGCTATCGCCTGGTGGCAAGCATAGCGCCGCCAGGCGGTACAGTAGTACCCATCTAAATGCAGAATCCTCCATACCTGCGAGTGACTTCAGGCCTTTTATGAATCCATCCCTGTTGCCTAACGCACCAAATTGCAGTAATACATATATGATAAACTGGACTTTCTATTCGCAATCAACTTCTTAATTTCTTTACTTAGCTTTTACCCTCTAGAATTAACCCCAATTAAATCCCTTCTCACACTTGAGCATATGATCACAGAGTTCTATACACGGTATGTCTGAAACTTTGCCATACCCTAAATTCGAGTTAATTTCATATCAACAATGCACCCAATATGATCTACACACAACAATTTCAGAAACTACAATGATTTCCACACGAACAACATCAAAACAACCCAGAAAGAACGCGAACAGTGTCGCGTCGCCTGGCAGATATCCATCGCCGCCAGGCGATTCAAGCCAAAACAAGAACAGCGCCCACCACTAATGAGCCGCCTGGCAGTAGGGATTGAACCGCCAGGCGGTTTCTGGGAAAAACCCAGAAACTCGATAAAATAGTGCGGAAAACAGATGGAAACATGCAATTTCGATCAATCAAGGCACAATATGGTGAATATGATTAAAAACACTCAAAAACAACTCCCTTTACCTGGAATTCCTTACTAAACCACGAATTCTTGATGTAGCTCTAATCCAAAAGCTTTCTTAGCCCACTCTTGCACTTCCAATACGTTTTCCAGTCTCTCCACCCCTTACAACCAGTATTACCCTTTTGGAAACTCAATATCCAACCCTTGCACGCAAATCCAGTACCCCTTGACTCTCCAATTAGCCTTCTCTCTCTCACTTACTACCCAATTAAGTGTGCTTAATACTAAAAACGAAAATACCTTAAGTATCTTGTTAATGACTACTCATGAACCATTATTGGATGGTTTCTAACCCATTAGACTGCCTCCCTATATAGCTAGGGTTTCTACGTCTCTTCAATACCATGCAACCAAAAATTTTCCAAAAAGAAAATTAGTTTTTTTCTTAGTAAGGGTTGAACCCACAACCAATCAATTAACAAGTCAAGTGCATAACCAATTCAACCAATTCACAATTGTGATAATTCTTCAATTTCTAAGGTTATGTTATCACGTCCCACATCCAAATATAGAGCATAAAAATTCATAAATTAAAAAACACACAATTGGCATACATAGGACTTGAACCCACGTCCTCTCACACAATTAAAGTACTCTCAACCACATGAGCTAACACTTTTCCACGTTATAACAACCCACATTAAATACTTTAAATGCTTCTATTACCCGCCATTATTAAATAATTATTTAATTAACTATTTAATTAACTATGTCATGTAACCCAAACTTTTGCTTAAAATTTCCCATATATTGATCTTGAGACTTCTTTTTTCTTTGGGTCAATTGAATATGAAAAAGTCAACTCATGGTCAACTTACCAAATTTTCAGCTAATTTAGTGCATCTTTTGCCATTCTTTTTGTAAGTTTTTTTGCCCTTCATTCACTATTTCTGCATCAAAAAATGTCACACAAGTTAATCACTCTAATTCAATGAAAAAAAACATAAACGAAGTTCTTTAAGTAGACTAGTTAATCATAAACTAAGTCACACAAGTTTGGGTCTCCACACATCAATTTTTGTGCAGCATGCTATTCTAGTCTTTTACATCAGTTTTCATCATTTATTTACCAATTAGAAGGTGTTTATTCCATTGCTTCATATTTCCTTTGCTGATTTGGGATGTCTTAGCTCATTTTGACCATTTCTAGTTCATATTTTGGGTTTTTACTAGGCAAATTCGAATTAGCTTGTTAATTATGAGTTCTCATATGTTCTCAACCTTTCTTTTGATAATTGGAAGTTGTCCAAGTAGTTCTATAAGAGTTATGTGCACTAGTTTTCTTAATTTCTAAATTTTTGGAGTTTTAGCATAGTTTAGTGGTAGTTTTAGGTCTTAGGTAGCTAGATTTTGAGTTGTGGTCAGTTTTAGCAGTTTGAGCTGTTTTCTATTCATATTTTGCCATTAGAAACATGTTAGGATAGTTAGATTAGACTTCCATAGTTAGCTTAGTACATGCATACACAAAAGGGTTAATTTTGTAGACTAGTCTTGGTTTTAGGTAGTGATTTTTGGTAAATCATTTAGGAGATAGTTTGTGACTTAGGATTAAGTTTTCTTAAGTCATTTTAACCTTGTCTAGGTACTTTAGTGGTAGTTCTACCCATGCTTTAGTATAAACTTAGTTTTAGCGTACTTTTAGGGTGTTTTTAGAGGTTTTAGATAGTGAAATTTTGAGTTTTAGGTAGGATTTCAGTTTTGAGTTGTTCTTTAGGATCCTTTAGTCATTTTAACTTTGTTGAGTAGGTGCTTGGTGCTGTTTATACCAATTTTTTTGTAATGCTTATTTCATGCACATTTTTTATGTGGAATTGTTAAAGTTTGGGTCTCCAAACATCAATTTTCGTGCAACATGTTATTCCAGTCTTTGACATCGGTTTTCATCATTCATTTACCAATTAGAAGGTGTTTGTTCCATTGCTTCATATTTCCTTTGCTGATTTGGGATGTCTTAGGTCACTTTGACCATTTCTAGTTCATTTTTTGGGTTTTTACTAGGCAAATTCGAATTAGCTTGTTAATTATTAGTTCTCATATGTTCTCAACCTTTCTTTTGATAATTTGAAGTTGTCCAAGTAGTTCTATAAGAGTTATGTGCACTAGTTTACTTAATTTCTAAATTTTTGGAGTTTTAGCATAGTTTAGTGGTAGTTTTAGGTCTTAGGTAGCTAGATTTTGAGTTGTAGTCAGTTTTAGCAGTTTGAGCTGTTTTCTATTCATATTTTGCCATTAGAAACATGTTAGGATAGTTAGATTAGACTTCCATAGGTTAGCTTAGTACATGCATACACAAAAGGGTCAATTTTGTAGACTAGTCTTGGTTTTAGGTAGTGATTTTTGGTAAATCATTTAGGAGATAGTTTGTGACTTAGGATTAAGTTTTCTTAAGTCATTTTAACCTTGTCTAGGTACTTTAGTGGTAGTTCTACCCATGCTTTAGCATAAACTTAGTTTTAGCCTACTTTTAGGGTGTTTTTAGAGGTTTTAGGTAGTGAAATTTTGAGTTTTAGGTAGGATTTCAGTTTTGAGTTGTTCCTTAGGATCCCTTAGTCATTTTAACTTTGTTGAGTAGCTGTTTGGTGCTGTTTATACCAATTTTATTGTAATGCTTGTTTCATGCACATGTTTTATGTGGAAATGTTAAAGTTTAGGTCTCCACACATCAATTTTCGTGCAGCATGTTATTCCAGTCTTTGACATCGGTTGTCATCATTCATTTACCAATTAGAAGGTGTTTGTTCCATTGCTTCAAATTTCCTTTGCTGATTTGGGATGTCTTAGCTCATTTTGACCATTTCTAGTTCATTTTTTGGGTTTTTACTAGGCAAATTCGAATTAGCATGTTAATTCTAAGTTCTTATCTATTCTCAACCTTTCTTTTGATAATTGGAAGTTGTCCAAGTAGTTCTATAAGAGTTATGTGCACTAGTTTACTTAATTTCTAAATTTTTGGAGTTTTAGCATAGTTTAGTGGTAGTTTTAGGTCTTAGGTAGCTAGATTTTGAGTTGTGGTCAGTTTTAGCAGTTTAAGTTGTTTTCTATTCATATTTTGCCATTAGAAACATGTTACGATAGTTAGATTAGACTTACATAGGTTAGCTTAGTACATGCATACACAAAAGGGTTAATTTTGTAGACTAGTCTTGGTTTTAGGTAGTGATTTTTGGTAAATCATTTAGGAGATAGTTTGTGACTTAGGATTAAGTTTTCTTAAGTCATTTTAACCTTGTCTAGGTACTTTAGTGGTAGTTCTACCCATGCTTTAGCATAAACTTAGTTTTAGCCTACTTTTAGGGTGTTTTAGAGGTTTTAGGTAGTGAAATTTTGAGTTTTAGGTAGGATTTCAGTTTTGAGTTGTGCCCTAGGATCCTTTAGTCATTTTAACTTTGTTGAGTAGCTGTTTGGTGCTGTTTATACCAATTTTATTGTAATGCTTGTTTCATGCACATGTTTTATGTGGAAATGTTAAAGTTTGGGTCTCCACACATCAATTTTCGTGCAGCATGTTATTCCAGTCTTTTACATCAATTTTCATCATTCATTTACCAATTAGAAGGTATTTGTTCCATTGCTTCATATTTCCTTTGCTGATTTGGGATGTCTTAGCTCATTTTGACCATTTCTAGTTCATTTTTTGGGTTTTTACTAGGCAAATTCGAATTAGCTTGTTAATTTTGAGTTCTCAACCTTTCTTTTGATAATTTGAAGTTGTCCAAGTAGTTCTATAAGAGTTATGTGCACTAGTTTACTTAATTTCTAAATTTTTGGAGTTTTAGCATAGTTTAGTGGTAGTTTTAGGTCTTAGGTAGCTAGATTTTGAGTTGTAGTCAGTTTTAGCAGTTTGAGTTGTTTTCTATTCATATTTTTCCATTAGAAACATGTTAGGATAGTTAGATTAGACTTCCATAGGTTAGCTTAGTACATGCATACACAAAAGGGTCAATTTTGTAGACTAGTCTTGGTTTTAGGTAGTGATTTTTTGTAAATCATTTAGGAGATAGTCTTGGTAAATCATTTTGGTAAATCATTTAGATGCAGAACCTGACCCTCCTCTGCAGGATCGCCCGATGATTGAACCTGTCGGTCGAGGGTAATATTTAAATTCAATTATTCTCATTGTTTATATTATGTAACTTCTTTCATCTTCTGACAATTTTCCATGAATTGTAGGTTTGTTCCATCTAGAGTTGCTTCACAAGCTATCACAAAGACAATCAAGCAATAATTTCTTAATCCTTGGCCATCATGGGGATCAATACCTGAAAAAGACAAGGACATTTTCTGGCAACGTTTCAAGGTAACGTGTTCTAACTTATTATATAGGTAAATTAAGTTGTTAACTACTATTCCATGTTTAATATACTTATAATGTTTTATATGTTTAAATTATGTTATAGAGGAGAGTTCAGTGGGCACCAGAGCATGAAATTGCCATTAAGAGAAATTTCAACAACAGAGCTTCCCATCGTCTATCTAAGTTGTTTAGAGATGCTAGAATGGCTAGAGAAAGGCCAAAATGGATTCCTAATGATGTGTGGACAAGGCTGCTAGAACATTGAAATTCTCCAAGTTATCGGAGCAAATGTATTGTAGTAGAAAAAAATAGGGCTTCTGAAACAGGTGGAACCCTACACACAGGTGGATCCATTACCACTTACGAGCATGCCCTTCGTATGGTAAACACATTAACTGTTTGTATTTGTCACATTTGAACTACATTTTTAAAGTTTGAAATCAAATCAAATCTAACTCTATAACATTTTGTTGCAGGCACGTGAGTTGGGACGCCATGTGTTTCTTGATGAAGTCTTTCAGCAGACACATATCCAGAAGGGTACTAGCGAGTATGTGGATGAGAGGTCTAGGAAGACAAATGTAAGTCTCTTTTACTGTTCAATATTATTTACTCTTAAATGTATCCCACCACATAATTAAGACCTTTGACTAGCACGAGTATTAACCTCTCCAGATATCACGAATATTATCCTCTCTAGGTTATAATGAGTACCAACCTCTCTAAGTATCACGTCTCAATCTCCCCTTGACATCAAGAACTCTCAATTATAATCAAATGATACTCTCTCACGCAAGAGAGTCACAATAACATTCACAAAGTTCAATTCACTTAGTGAAGAATTTACAATGGTTACTCTCAGCCCAATATCACTCTCTAACAAGGATAAATATGACAATATAAACTTTCACAATGTTTCTTTTTTTCTCTTTTCTTTTTTCTCTACAAGAATTATTTTAACAGTGTTTCAACACTTCATATTTTTCTCTCTTATCTCTTTTCTTCTTCGTCTAGGTCTTGATATATAGTTGCACTTGTTGCACTTGACCATTGAGGCATAGTGAATTCTGAATATCTTTGTATCTTCTAGTATCTTCAAATATTCTATGTCATTCTTCACTTTGGAAGTTTTTGATAATCAATCAAAGTATATTAGTTCTTATGAATAATCAACTCTTTCCTTTTCAATGTTTCAACAATTTGAATTTTAAATACTATAATGTTGAGGCTTCAATCATCTTTAGACTCTCTTACAATATTCAACTATAGAGTATATTTCTCGTCTCATGATTGGTTAATATTCATTTGAATATTTTAGAATAATCAATTAAAGAGGAATTCAAAATACTTCCTTATATGGATAATTTGATATACAATCAACATTTTGGGTATTCTTCAAATATATCTTTAGAAATATCTTCAATTATCTTTTATTTCCATATTTTGTCTTTAATCAAAATATCTTCAAATGTATTGAGACTATTGTGCAATTCTCTTGATCATCAACTTCAACGATGAGATTCCTTTAATTAATTTGTAATTAAATTTGATCACTTTGTGATTGGATATAATTCTTCCGCACCATTCTAAACTTGATCAATCTGATACTTATTTAGTCCTTTGATTCTTCATTTATCTAGTCATTCTTCTAAATAGGTTGTCTATTGGAAGTACTCGTCTAATAAGTGTTTTCATCAATAAGGTCATTGAGTTGACTTTGACTCATCTAATGACTTTATCTCATCTAACATAGATACTCTTTTAATGCATTTGTGTACTAGTGTTGACTTGTCTAACATCTCATGTTGACTCGTTTGATAGATGTTTGTCTTGTGTCTTTATATGCTCGTGTTGACTCGTCTAACATAGCGTTGACTCGTCTGATAAATACTCTTATGTTATTCTTTGTGTGCCTTTTACATTGATTCGTCTAATACATTATGTTGACTTCTTTATGTGCTTCTGATTCGTCTTATGTGTAACATCCCTGTAGGATATTACTTAAAATAACTAAAATAAACAAAATAGGAATAAATACCCCATTTAAAATTAAAACATTTCCCTAAAATGTGGGAAATTTTAACACATTAAAGTTTAATAGTACGCTATTAATAATCAAAATATCCAGAAGTCACCTTTACAATTTTAAAGGTCAAAACAGTAAAATTTTATAAGTCAAATTACATGAAAATTTAATAACAGTCTTTATAAAATCCTTTGTACTCTACTCCCACTCTCCGCCACTAAGCATTTTCTGGCTCACCTAAAATATCATCTGCTCCCAGATAACAAATTACTCGATCATCGCCACACACAAACAGATAGGGTAAGCTATGCATAGAGGTATAAATAAATATGAAATCAACCCACCCAACAAATCATAAATATCAATTATTTCACCAAAACCCTCACTTTCCCACACTCATAATCATTATTAGTTCATGCATGCACTCTAAATCTTGGGACTTCATGTGCTTCCACGACCCTCCTCGCTTGTGGTCCTACCTATAAGCCTATCTTGCTCATAGTCCTACTTCACGGACTATCACGCCCATTCATCCGAACTCCTCGCTCGGACCCGAACACGCATACCTGCCTTCCCTACTATGAACTCCCTCGCTCATAGCATTCTCAAGTTGAGCATGAGATGAACTCCCTCGCTCACTCATCCCAACGATAGTACCTCCGGTGAACGAAATTGTTCACATTCCGCATGAGGTCCACCCATCACGAACTCCTCGCTCTCGACTCAAGCCAAGCACATCCCAGATCCTAAGGACTTAGTCCTTCAAGTCCAAACACCACAAATATGTGCATATAATTTCCTTAGTTTAGGAGACACCAAGCAAACCAACTCAAACAGTACATACAAACCTGACTTCTCACCATTCTCGCTTAAGCCATGGCTCTTCGCCCAAGCGAGTGCATTTGTCTCGCTCAAGCTGAACTACCTCGCCTGAGCGAGTGTGATACAATGGCTCTCCGTGACCTCTCGCTTAGGCGAGGTCTCCTCGCCTAAGCAAGGTCATCTCTCGCCCAAAACCACAATTCTCTCGCCTAAGCTACGATGCAAGCAACACACCTATATTTTTTGTAATTTCTCGCTTAGGCGAGACCTTCTCGCCTAAGCGAGACCCTCGTTCGCTCAACACATAACCTCCCTCACCTAGACGAGGGTTCGAACACTAAACGCAACATGTTTCGTCGTGACCTTGCCTAAGCGAGAGAATTTGTCGCTCAAAACCAAGTTTGGTCGCCTGAGCAAGACGCTCACACCAGAACTAGGAACGAGTTCCTACAATTTTTGCTTAGGTGAGGGTGACTCACTCGGGCGAAAACTGCAAAGGTTCTCCCCTGTTCACTCGTAAACTCAACCAAAATCATGCCAAAATGCAACATAATTAGTACCAGGCAATTCTACATCAACTAGCAATCCATTTGAACATGTTTTTAATCCATTAGAACTACCAAAACTCGAGCTTTAACCAAACATAACCACACAATACCCAAAACCCTCATCTAAAACATATAAAGCATTCAAGGGCTTGGCAACAACATCAAGCAGACCAATTCTCAATCACATTACACATAACACAAAATTTCTAGTACACAAAAATCAAACTGATAAGAGAAAACACTCAAATTTCAACACATTTGATTCAAACACAAAAGAACAGCTTCCCCACCAATGCTTTGCTTCAACCTTTCTCCCAATTCAGCCTCTTGTGCACCTAAAACTCACCTCTCACTATCTAATTTCGTTCTCCTCTCAAAAGTAAAATCACCAAACTACAGAAACCTTTCTTCTCACCTAGAATTGGCCTTTTATAGGTGTCTTAATGATGAGTTTAAGAGCTGAAACGAAAAATGGGCTTAATGGTGGGTTTAATTTCTATTCAATGATAATTACTTAGTGGTTTTTCAGCCCCTCTTGGCTGCCCTTCTGCTAGGGTTTTCCCTGCCCTTTCACATTCAAGTCAAAACTGATTCTAATCCAAAAAAAAATCAAGGTTTGAACTCGTGACCATACCAATGCCAATTCAATACACAACCATTCAACCAACTCATATTTAGTGATAATTATCATAATCCTTTGACTATACTATCACTTAATAGGCTCAAATACATTATCAAAATAATAATAAATCAAATAACACACAATTGGCATACCTAGGACTTGAACCCAAGTCCTCTCACACAAATCAAGTACTCTCAACCATTTGAGCTAGTACTTTTCCACGTCATACCAAATAACATTTAATGTCATCAAAGTTCCCACCACTTGCATTTATTAATTAATTAATTAATTTTCACGGGTCTTACATTATGCATTTTCTTCACTTGTTTACTTGCTTGCCTTGACTTATCTAATGCTTTTATGATTACGTTGACTCTTTGTTGAATGTGTCTGAATACTTTAGTCATCTAACAACTTGGGACTTTTCGTCCTTGCACATATGACTTAAACTTGTTTAAGTTTCATTTTCATTGTGTTTGCTTCAGATTTAAGGCATCATATTTCTTTGTGTCATTTGTGGTTTAATATGTTGTCTTGAGTCTTCTAGTGTGTTCATCTAACCTAAATTGTTTGTCACTTGTGTAGAACCTGAGTCATCTAATGGCTTGGTCATCTGATCCGACCTTTAACTCATCTAACTAGTGCTTTTAACTGAGCGTATTTAAGCCTTGCCTTTTTCACATGTTTGCTTCCTTTTCTAAGCATGAATCTTCCTTGTTGTGTTATGCTTAGCTTAAAATCATTGAACAAAACATATACATATATGTATTCATATTCACAAGAAGATAAACACATTCTTGGGTAGTCTAATGAGCATGTTCATTTTTCTAATGAAGTTTATTACTTGACTAACTTTTTTCTATGTCCAAAGCTTTGTCTAAGATATTATTTTAATTATTCTAAGCTTATTTGGAACATATATATTTACTTATCTTTGTTTATTTCATCATATGTTTTGTTATCATCCAAACTTATTCACTCTTAGACTCGTCTAATGGGGTTTCCCACGTTCAATGCTAACAAATACATGGTGAAATACTGATCGAGCCAAAGGACGTACAACAAGAGCTGTGACTAGGAGAATACAAGAGGAATGGGCCTTAAATGCGCATGCAAGACCCAAGATGAACTTCACATGGGCCAAGGAAGATGTGAAGACCTAGCCTAGGACACTTTGCTTATAAATACTAGATTAGGATTTTATTTTGGGCTTTCAATTTTGGGCCCAGTAGAATAGGGTTTTCTTTGGGCCATGTATTGGACCTTAGAGGAAATTGGGCTTTAGAAGTAATTTTGGACCAAAAAGGGGAATTGGGCCAAATGGGCCAAGAGTAGTGTGTCTACTCTAGAAAAGCCTAGAAGCTTCTCAAACTTGCTCTCCAAGGATGAGAGATAGCTTCCCATGGCAAGACAAGTGTGATTTGCTTAGGTGGCAAGTCACACCTCCCACATGCTCCTTTTTAGCTCCAAAATTCAACTTTCTAAACTCCTTTTCCCTCCACTTTTTAGAGACTCCTTGGTCGTATTTTAGCCTATAAATAGAAGGCTTAGGAGATGTATTTTTCAGCTTGAAATTGAGTAATGAATTGCTTCCCAAATTTGTGCACAAATCTCTTTTGAGCTCACCTTAGAGTAAACTCTTCTCTAGTTTACTCTAGTCTTCTTCCTTAGG
>Ga0214542_1006990_pt1 | contig 20043 bp, 8 predicted proteins | sample CNSS1metaG_FD_160096 | JGI IMG/M metagenome (GOLD analysis project Ga0214542, IMG submission 160096) | Root nodule microbial communities from cowpea collected in UCLA plant growth center, Los Angeles, California, USA - CNSS1 | ecosystem: Host-associated > Plants > Roots > Nodule | place: USA...
CAAACATTTTTTAAAAAAAAAAAAAAAAAAGGGGAAACGGATTCCACAATCTGTTTCCAAAAAAAAAAAATACAGAAACGAATCTCACAATCCGTTTTGTAAAAAAAAAAAGCGGGAAACGGATTCCACAATCCGTTTCCTAAAAAAAAAACGGATTCCACAATCCGTTTTGGAAAAAAAAGGGGAAACGGATTCCACAATCCGTTTCCTAAAAAAAAAATCACACGAAACGAATTCCACAATTCGTTTCCTTAAAAAAAACGCTGCAAAACCCTTCCTCTCAAATACACACCGCTCATCAACACAACCCACCTTCCAGGGCTATTTCCAAAGCAGGTTTAAGACAAAGCTACAACTAAAATCAATTAAAATAAAAATTTACACATGCACTGTACTAATATTAAAAAACCAGTAGTACTTAATTGTAAAAAATGGAGAAGCGGCGGGAAAGGATGAAAGGCGGTTGGCGACGCTGGGGAGAAGAATGGTGTGTGGAGGAGAAAAGGATGGCATGGGGAGAACAACTGCTTTGTGGGAGAAGAGGGAGAAGAGGGAGAAGGAGGATGGAGAGTGTGTGGAGGTGTGGAGGCATGGAGGTTGTGTGCAAGATAAAAGAACTTAGGTCAAAGATTCCAAGGGTGCAGGTGCAGGGAATCTGCTTTATTGGGGTGCGGGTGCAGGAGTTTTGGGGGTGCAGTGCGGTGAGGGGTGCAGGGGTATTTGGGAGTGCAGTGCGGTGAAAGAGAGAAAAGAGATAGTAACTTATTTTTTAACCATGTGTAAACATGGAAATAAAGTAGGTTTTGGGGTACAGGAGAGATTATTGGAGGTGCAGAGAGAAGCCCCCTACGATAAAGAGGAAAACATTCCAAAGTGGTTCCTTCTCCAAGGTTGGATCTTTGTTGATGAATAGCAGCATTTTCTTCTTTTGGCACCACCCTTTTTACCTCCACTTGTTTACCATACAAATCATGGAAGCTATTTTCCATCAACACATCTTCAACAGATTTTTCTGAATCAAATGTGATGAACCCAAATCCCCTAGGCCTGTGTGTTACACTGTCTTTCATCACCACTGCATCAGTTATTGTGCCAAATTTCTCAAAATATTCCTTAAACTCTGCTAGGGTTATGTATTCTACGAAAGTTAGAATACATGTAATCTATTTTGGAAAGAACAAGCTAAACTCTTTTTTTTTTCAGACATCATGTAGGAATCTTCTAGGACTTCACATGATACAACGTACATGTTTTCACAACCTTAAACAGCATTTGTGTTATTTAAGGCAAATTTATCTTCTAGGGTTTTTTCATCATCAACATAAACAGTATGAAGGTTATTTCAACATATATCGATTCTGAAAAATGAACAAAAGTAAAACAGCAGTGCTGTTCTGATCTAACAAAATTGTGGAATTGACAATGTTTTAACATTTCTAATAATAATAATTAAGTTTAGAGGTCTTGTTAATTAGTTATAGTATGGCATGCAAATAAATTAATTGAGATCCACACACAAATCCAAACCTTCCATGCAAAAATAAAAGGCAATGCATGAGAAATTAATTTGTCTTAAACAAGAATGTGTGGAAGATAACAATTATAATATTAGACTTACAAATTGTGAACAAAGATTTTGAATTGTCCCTAAACCTTTTAAGTTTACTAAAGATATAAAAAAAAGATTTTTTTTTTTTCTCCATGCCACTGACTTTAGTGATGATTCATTCAAGATAAACTAATCTATTTGTCATAGAATATTTTTTTCATCATAAACTTTTTTATCTAAAAAAATCATCAATATACTGATGAAAAAGAATATATTTTTTATTGTTTTTTTTCTTCAATGTCAATTAAAAATTAAAAATAAATACTTTTGAGATTATTTTTCTTTTTAATGTATACTAAAGTCAAAATAGATTTTCTTTTATTTTTTTATATTTATATAATATTAATTTTTTTTTCAATTCAGATTTGACCGATTAATAGTGATAGAATTTTAGATTATTCAATCAAAATCTTCATTTAAAGTAGCTTTCATTCTCTCCTATAATGCAATTTTTTTTTTATCTTGTCGATTTCTTTATATACATTTCATATGTATAATCATTTAAGAAATAGAAAGTTTGTGGTAACTTAACTAGTTGTGATGCTACGATTTCTAGGTTTGAGTTCTTGGAAACTATACAAAGATGTTATGTATTTTTAGAGTTATTTGCTTGCATAATAATAAGTTTGTTCGAAGCAAGAGAAGTTAATTCCAAAATGTTGTTGAAATAAAATCTTATCATAGAATAATTAATTTGCATAGAATAAACTAACATGAAATCATGTCACTTGAAAACTTTACGTGATTATTTGTTTAAATCTGAAGTCATTATCGAAACATAATTCCCTTTTATGCATTACCAGTTTTTGTGCTCTTCTCCAAACCATTCCTATTTCAAAGTTTAACCTTTTGGTATATGATATTGGGCCTTAATGAACTAAAAAAAATAGTTATAGGAGCCCAAAACGATTATAACTTTTGATAGTTAAGATTTGTATCAAAAAATTGTCTCAAAATACAATTTTCCTTGAAACTTTGAAATGATACAAATTGTTAATGTCAAATCTTGTTTAAATCTCTTGAACTCAAAACTCCATTTATAAACCTTATATCGTAGTTGTGTATTAAACTTAATCTCATAAATAAATAAATAAAAAGTAAGGTTTAGTAATGTTTTCTTATGTAATCATTGCTTCACGTGGCACTTTCCACAAATAGCAAGCCCAATAAGTGTTGGGCTAGGAATTCAATTTGAAGAAAAAAATAATAATGTATTCTTTTTATGTTTTCCATAAACGAACATTTCTTTGTCTTCTTGATGTTTCAAATCAAACCACTATTACTCTGTGATTAACTTAGCCAAGGGGATTGGTGAGTAACGTGGTTTAGAATAAAATAAAAATTTGGCACGAGAAACAATTTTTAGGGCATAAAAAAGTAAAAAATAAAAAAAAATGAAACAACTAAGATCCATTTGTTCTTGATTTTACCAATACTTTTCTTGAAGAAGATGTCTTCTCATTTTCTTGTTCCATAAACAATCCACGTACATAATACTCAGAGCTATGCTCCATCACCATAATCAAACATTTTCTCTGCCTAGGGTGTTGTGTTCTTTGAAACAATCTAGTAATAAAAAAAACATTGTTAATGGATGTCATGAGTACAACAACAGCTACAACTTTTTTTTTCTTCCCTATTGTTGGAGACCTAACAACAAGCAATAACTAAATGTTATTAATTAATTGATTAATGAATTGATTGATGGATGGGTGGAGTTGAACACACAACGTTGAAGTGCAATATTTTCCAAATGTTTTTGGATTTAAAAGTAAAAGTTAGTTTGGAAAGCAGGAAAAGGTAATTGAAAGTAGTGCAACGGTTGTTCTTGTTGTATCAAAACTAGGACCTGAATGTACCTTTGAATTCTCGCATATCGCAGTGGAACGTGTTCGTTTTTTTATCGTTTTTAATTATCGGTGCGGATTTGACATTTTATTTCGTTTTATAGAGTTTAGTTACAGTGAAACCGAAATTTATGAAGAGGTAGTGACATTTTTGTAATTTTGTCTAACTATATTGTCTTGGATCTCTGAAAATTGATATAGTAAAGAGACTTTAGACCTCAGTTACAAAAGTACTTTTGATTGACTAGTCACTACGACGAAAAACTATTGCGAGCCATTGTGGCTAGAAACGCAAGCTCCTGATTTTTTACAAAATGGCTTCGCTTCACATTAGAACCGAGGCAGAAGAGTAGTTCTATGACTTCAGTTCACACCCGATACCAAAAGCTATCCTATTTTGGCATCGTTCTAATATGCCTCGGTTCTGGAATCGAGACAGAATATCAAAAACAACCGGGACCAAAAACCCTTACTACATTGGTGTATCGATAAATATTACTTGTTAGTTTTTATTATAAAGAGAATTAACTCATAATTTTTTTCATTTTGTTTGTTAACATATTTCTTCTTGCTAACATGTTGTTTTCGTTGAATGATATTGTAATCTTAGTAACAAGTTTATACAAAAATAATAAATGTATCATTAACAAAGATAAACTCTTACTTTAAGTGGAAAACTTATATGAAGAAGATTGGTTCAATAAATTTTGTTTTAAAGGTCTTAAACATATTGTATCATATTTAAGAGTAAGATACATGCAACATGATAATAACATACCTAATAATATGACATATAATAACGTATATAATATTATAACTCATCTCACTTCACGTTGAATGTTTCACATTATCAACTATAAATAAAATTAATTTATAATATATATATATATATATATATATATATATATATATATTCATAGTTCCCTAAGATTTGGAAGATATATAGCAGTTCTTAAGAAAAAAATAATTCAAAGTTATTAGCACTCAATTAATATATTGCACATATAATTGAGTCGATCAATATGAATATGATTGAATAATTTATTTAAAATTTAAATAAATAGTTGCCTTCTTCAAATTATTAAACGATAGAAATAAGAATTGAATGAGTAAATTTAATAGTTGAAGAAGAGAACAATTATTGAGGCAAATATCCCTATCCTGCAACAATTATTAAAACTTTTCTGTCGGGGAGGAGGGAAAAACTTTTTTCATTCGTTTTATTTATAAAACCAGAAGAAAAACATCTATTTAAATTCCATTAATACACACATCTATAGAGAGAAAAAAATACACATAAAAAACTAAAAGGGTTACACAAAATGTCGATCTGCATTATCTATTTATAGTTTATTTATATATATAAAAAATGCAATATTCTCAAATTACATAATTCGTAATTTACATATTATAACTTTGTCACATAATTCATAATTTATACGTAATTCGTAATTCCTCGTGTACTGTTGATCTTATTTCTAGTTTATTATTATTCCACTCTTTCATCTTATTTTAATTATTGTGAATATTAGTACCACCCATATTACGTGGAATTGTGTCTAAGAAATTTAGACTTAACAATTTTTAAATGGAGTATGTCACAATTTATATTTTTAATCTTTTAATTATTCAAACATTATAAATTACAAAAGTATACCTTAGCATTTGAGTTTTTAGGCACAATACTGTAATTTATTTGATCTGTCTTGTAAATTAGTGTAAATAAAGCTTAAATTTGTGACTGGCATGTTGGAAGTCACACATCAACTAAAGATAAGACCAATTAACAATATATAAATAGGGTGCAAAACTTATCTTACAAGTCGATTTTGTGATGTTGAGTTAGACTTAAACTCCACTTTTAACATGACAAAAAAACAAAATTAATTTTAGTAAATTTTAAAATTAATACATGTATTTACAAAATGAACAACATTACAAGATATAGTTAATCCAAAAATTCTAACTCTCCCAAAATTTGAAATCTTAGACCTTAAACTTTGACATTTACGTGAATAATTGTATTTTATTTTTCTCTTGTTATTACTACTACACTATCACTACTATTAAAGTGGGAAAAAGGATGAGTAATACTAATAATAATATTCTATCAAAACTTATGACTCAAATTCAACCTAATAATATCTGGATTACCAAAAACACGAATGAATTAGTAGTGTTACAGTTTTACCCTTTTGAAAAAGTAATTAATTTGTATTTATGTTTGGTTAAAAAGAGATAGAAAGAGAGAATTGGGAGAAGTGGTTGTGTTGTGTCTGGGGGAGTGAGGCAGAGTGAGAGAGAGAGAGGGTGTGGGGCCCACGAGCAATAAAGGGGCGTTAGATGTACGAAAAAGGGTGAGACGAATAGGACAAGCATAAATGATAAGTGGGCCCCAGCCCAAACCTGTCGGCCGAGGGGAGGCGAACCTCTTCCTTCTCTTTAAGCCCAACAAACCTTTCTCTTCCCCACTCCCCCTCTCTTATCTCTTTTTTTTTTTTCAATTTTTTTTTTCCTTTTCTTATCTCCTTTCCCCATACCTTCACCATCTCTCACTTTCCCTACCTTCTTTTTTTATACACATACAATGAAAATAATACAATTCTATTTCTAACAATACATATCGTATCATATCATGCAACTTCAAAATCTCTTCCTATAACTAAAATTGGATATCTTTTTTTCCCATTCATTTAATGGAAGTGATATTTAAGAAACCTGAACAAAATTACATTACTGATTTTTTTTTTTTTTGCATAGTATAAACAGAAAGTATGAATTTTTAAAACCTTTTTTTTGCCATAAAAAGGTGCGTGAGGATGTGTAAAAAATTGAAAAAAAAAATAATTATTATTTGAGAATTGAAGATAGAATACATAAGAGTTAATTTTAAAGAAAAATAAGAAGAGGGTACATATACATAGAAAACTGGGCTTATTATTTTAAGGACACGTGGCAAAAGAAGGACCACAGTGTCTGTGTTTGATGAGGCGTCAATGTCATTGTACCACAGCACCTCTCCATTCTCCATCCCTCTGTACCCAACTTCACCACGTTTCACTTCATCACAACCCCACATCATAATGCTCACAATTAAACAAACCTAATCATCAATACAAATTCCATTTTAACACAAATCTCTTCATTATGATTATTTTAAGTAAATAAATTATGACAGAGGAATTAATTTAATTGTTTGTAAAATATGGTTTTGAATAACTTAATTTTGTTATGATATGAGAATTGCGAAGTTGTTTTTTTTTTTTTTGTTCTTGTAGCGTGATGTAACAAGAATAGAATCATTTCTTTTTTTCCATTAGAGCATGAATGATGAGAGAGAGTGCAGGAGTGGATCCAGTTCCATCCTTAAGGAAGCAGCAACCAAATGAGAGAAGAAGTTTGAGTTGAGTGATGACAGTCCCATGGAAATTGAAGTGTGTCTAAAGTTTAATGTGGATATATATACATGGGAAAGAGATTCCCTCTCAACTCACATCAACTGTGGGGGACTGCAAATATCCAACACGACAATTATACTTTAATAAACTTTTTTTACTCACTTTTAATCCATCACATTAATTATTCTTGGATCATCATATCACATCATTAAAAAAATTAAAATAGACAATCTAATGATGATAAAATAATAGGTTAAGAGTGAGTAAAAAAAATGTTAAAATATCATTATCATATCCGTTAATACATCTCTATTTTCATTTCACTCAAAATAAATTATCACACCCTAATATTTTCTTAACAAAACAAATATAACAAAAATTATATTATCTCCATCTATTCACCCTCTCACAAAGCCAACTTTTAGCAACATGTTTCAACAATTAGATAAATTACACTTATTTTTTTAGGGTTTAGGGTAGTTAGGAATTTGATTCATTTTAGTTTTTATAAGTTTTTTTACTCAATTGAGTTTTTATTATTTTAAAAAGAATTAATGTGATCTTTTATTTTTATTTTTATTTTTAAAAACTTAAATATATTTTTAGTTTCTAAATTTTGTTGTAAAATTTAAATTTGTCTCTATCATAAATTTTGAAACAATTTAATTCTCTAAGTTAAAAAAATGAATACATATAGTCATTCTAACTCAATTATGTTATTAACTACGATTCAAGATGGTGTTCAAATTGTTTACATTATTTTAACATGTTTAAACTCGGATATTAACCTAGAACACCGTTTAACAAGCCAAAAACAATTAACACTATTAGGTTAAAATGATCATATTCATTCTTTTTTAAGTTTGGACAAAAATGTATCAAAGTTTGGGACATAGACGAATTACAATTTTACATCCAAGTTTAAGGAACAAAAACATATTTAACACTTTTAAAAACACTCAATTTGGTAATTTTCATTAATTTTACATTAACCCAATTTGAAAGATGCCTCATATTAGCCATCTTCTACCTCGAGATCCTTCTAATTTTACACATGACATCTTTTAAATTTTGACACGTGACACATTTCAAACAATTTGACATGTAACACTTTCTAAATTTTAACACCTGACACCTTCCAAATACCATTAAGGTCAGTTTAACATAAGAACCGAATTTACTCCATTAGAAAAATATTAGGACTCAATTGAATAAAAATAATATAAAAAACAAAATGAATTATAAATCTAAATATAAAGACCGAATTACTAATTACTCGTATTTCTTTCTATCTTTTTTATTTGGATTAAGTATGTTTTTAGTCATTGAACTTTGACCCAAAATTGGAATTCGTCCCTGATCGAAACTTTGATAAATTTTGGTCCCTAAACTTTAAAAATGAATGAATATAATCCTTTTAACCCAATTTTGTTAACCTTTTTTTAGGTTTCGAACGCATTTCTCAATGCATATTGAGCCGAAAATTTGTCAAATGGCGTAAACAACTTCAATATTTAATGAGAAATGCGTTCGAAATCTAAAAAAAAAAGTTAACAAAATTGGATTCAAAGGATTATATTCATTTATTTTTAAAGTTTAGGGACCAAAATTTATCAAAGTTTCGACCAGGGACGAATTCCAATTTTGGGCCAAAGTTCAAGGACTAAAAATATACTTAATCCTTTTTATTTATCATAGGAAAGATTGAAAAATCCAATAGACTTATATTTTTTAAGAGTTTTAATTCAGAAAACTTCTTCATTAAAAAAAAAAAAAGAATGCAAGTAGAGTAGTTTGTAAAGAAAGGAATTTATTTGATAATTTAGTGTAAAGAATTGAAGTATGTATGAAGTGTTTGTGGAATAACGGGTAGGCTTATAATAAGAAGGATCCCCACATAGCAATTGTTGGAACAGATTCCTTGCGTGGTGTCAGAAAGTTATGGCCCTTTGGATCAACGTTGTTGCATTGCATGCTGTCATTTATTGACAGAATTTTTCCTCTTATTTCCCTTACATTCTACCACCCACACCAAAACAGAAAAAAGATAAACAAATGTTCATCATCAACCTCCACAAACTCCAACCTTTCTCCATTTGTTTCTTCAATTATTTGCTGTTCATGCCACCCCAATTCAAATTCCTACCTAATAATAAGAATGTCGCATAACAAACAACAAAACTACATATGCTCCTACCAACACTACACAAACTGTACATAAACAACCGCTCACTATTTTTTATTCCATCATACACTTTTTTAACAACCCAACACACAGAACTATGAATTAGTAAAAAAGTTTATGTTTAATTAGTAATTTAAGTTTATACTTACACATTTGATTTGTTTTAATTCTTTTTTTTATTTAATTGATTTTTTTTTTAAAGATTCAATATGACTTGTTCCGTTAAATTGATGTTAATATTATTTGAAAGTTAAAACTTTTGTTAAGAAGTAAACTTTATGTGTAAATCAACTCTACAAAACTGGCTTGTAAGATTATGTTTGCACTCACTTATATATGTGAATTGACATTTTTCTTTATTTGATGTGATACTATTAACACACCCCCTCACGTCAAGGTATATATGTTTTGAGCGTGAAACTAAACAATGGATGATTCAATAGTCGTACGATAGCAAATGAAAAAAATAAACTTAAGAAACAACAAATTTCACAAAATAGATTTTAGCACATGACTCTAATATCATGTTAAGAAATTAATTTTAAATCTAACTCATTCTCCAAAAATTGACTTATAAAGTGAGGTTTGCATCCACTTATATATTGTAAATTGATTTTATCTATAATTGATATGGAACTTTCAACCATTTTTTTTAATTTTAACACATGACATCTTCCAAACTATGTAACAGATCCAGATTTTGACATGTCTCGTCTTCCAAACGACATTAAAATTAATTTAACATAATGAATCCCATTAAACCTTTAAAAACCAAAACAAATAAAAAATCTAAATATAAAACCCAAATTACTGACTAAACTAAAATTTTAATACACATCATCACAATCGAATGTTTATAATTTTAATGGTTACAGAAGAAAAACCAATTAAACTTGAAAAAAAAATTTGAAATTTTCAAGTAATTCATTTCTCACAGCCGAAAATGGAAACAAGATAAAAAATAGGCTTCCAAAAAAAAAAAGATCGGCATCTCTTTCCTCCGTTCCCTCTCAAAGCTTGAGAATTTATTCAAAACTAGAAGAAGTCATTAAATGTGAGCATTAACTTCAAAGAAACAGAAAGCCATTTAAAGGAGAAATTAAAAAGGGAATAATAAAGGTAGAAAATGAAAAAGAAAAATAGTGAAAAAATAAATAAATATAGGTGAGGGTAGTAGGGGAGTATTGATTTTTATTGTCGGTTGAAAAAATTGCATGATTACTGAGACGAATGAAAAAAAATAAGAAAGCAATATTGTTGATAAGCATTGCCACAATCTACATCCACACCTTCTAACCATGTCCCACTGCTTAACTGTCTTTGTTTCTTTCTCCTATTTTGTTTTCAGTTTTCAAATTTAGCAGCATCCATCGCAATCACATTTTCTCTCACTTTTCTCTGTCGGTTCAAACACTACCAAATTCTATATCACATAATTATCTTCAAAGGAAACTAAGGTTTTCCTTATTATTCTCACACGTACTAAAACCTAGTTCCCTCTCTCTAGACACAATCCTTAATTATCTTAAAAAAACATCATTATCTCTAATCAACATCATTTGTCTGTGTTCTTAAACACAAGACATTGATTATGATTATGATTATGATTATGCAAAGGTTAGAAAAGAGAGAAGAGTAGATGATTATGATAATTGATTGGACCTAATAATTAGTAATGGTTGGTGTAGTTGATTGTGATGACAAGATTGGGTAAAACCCCATCCTGAGGAGACAATGGTAGTACAAAGAAATTAATGGACCCTTTAAAAGGCACTTCAATGGCGTGTTCTTAGAGCCACCACCACCTACATTCACATTTTTTGCTTAATTAAATACCAAGTAACAATCAGAATGCTCTCTCAAAAGTGACATTCACCTGTGTGTACTCCACCCAACATTCCCATATACACTACCTCTACCATTTTCCACAGTGCAAAATCAATAATACATCAACTCTCATATACTTTTATGCTATTTTTTATTTTATTTTTATTCTTAAATAATTGTTTTTGAAAGACCCTTTTATGTTATTATTTTCCAACAATGCCCTGCATATACTTTCTGTCATGAAATGCCTGCATTTGTAGTCTTTGATGTTCTAAAAACTGGTTCATATTTTTCGTTTACATCGAAACATTTATTATTTTGTTCTTTATTTACTCCGGGTGAATTGTATCAATGTTTATATTTGCATTAGATAAAAAAAATATTGAAAAAGAGTGAAATTGTTTTAATGAATTTGTTTTAACCAGTTCATGGTTACAATCAATTAAATTGAGTCATTAAGTATGTCATTTTTAACAATTCATTAACTTTTTAAAAGTAATTATTAACGTGAAACTAAATTATGACTTGAGAGGTAGTATAAGTATAATGAAATAATAATCATAAAACATAAGCCTTTTCACTTTGATGGTGAATAACACAATTTTCTAAGCTTAAATCAACATCAAAAAATTAATTAACATATTATAAGTATTAAATATCAATGAGTGGTCTGATAGTGAGTGATATAATATCTTTAATACCATCATTTTAAGAATTGAACTTTAAGTCTAATTCAACTTTACAAAATTGACTTGTAAAATAAAATTTACACTTATTTATATAATGTAATTTAGTTTTATATCTATACTACAAAAAAAAAACAAGAATTACAGACAACAAAAATCTGAGTAATCATAAATTACTCACAAATTATCAATGACTTTAAATCCGTATGTAATAGTGTCATAGATAAATTTTGATGGATTTCTCGTCTATGGACAATGTCAATGTTCGTCTCCAAGACCTAGGATTTTACTTCAAATGAGTTAACTCTCTTTTTGTAGAACGATCAATGTTTGTCTTTGTTATTTCTTTTTAGTAGTGAGATTCGCATAATAACAAATAATAGATGAACTTTAAAGTATAAGTCTAATTAAAATGTCAAAATTCATATTAACACCTATCATGATCTTTCTTAAGAAAAAGTATATACATATACATCACATGGTGATATCAACAAACTAGTCATAGAGATATCACATAAATGAAATTAAGCACATCATACTATTATAATAATACCTAAAAAAATTCACATGTATAAAAAAAGAAGAAGTTAAAATGGTAGAAGGGCATTATATATTTGAAGGAAGTAGAAATGAGAGTATTAATTTTAGGGCAAGCGTTGTGTGATTGTACAAAAGTATTTTGAAGGCAATAGGTCCATGCCAATGAATGCGGATCTAATTTTGGGGTCTGAGAATCAAAGGAAATAAATCTGTGTTCCCTGCAAATTTAGACAAGGGACCATAGTGGGCTCTCATTAGTCAAATGTTCACTTTCTCTTTCTCTTTCTCTTTCCTTCACGTTAGGGAAAACACATACATGAATCATGGGAATGCCATGTTGCTACCTACATACACTTATTCTAAATTACATTTTTTATATCCAATGTTCCTTCTGTCTTTCCATTCTCATCATCATCACACAAATTTAAATGCCTCAATAAATTATTAACAAATATTTATCTTAATTCTTTCCATCTTTCTTTCCTACGTCAACTTTTCTAATGCTTTATCAACAGTATATGGTCTATTACTCATAAAAAAAACACGTAATATTAGATGAAATACTAAAATTATAGAACACGGTTACATGAGAAGATTTTATTTCATCTTTTATAGATGATGTTTAATAGACTTTATAGTTTATCATGTTCACTTTTGACGAAAAAAAAACATGTCTTTATGTTTAATATAGATAACACTGTACTACATGAAAACCAACCAACTAAAAGAGTGAAAAGTTACTTTTTTTTTTTTTTTTTATCAAAAACATATATACGTGTTCAAGGAAGAAAAACATAGAACAAACAAACATGTTACAAACGACTGTCACATACATAAAGATCTCTAGAAAAAGGTAAAGCCAAGTTGCATGAAAAAAAGAAGAATAGAAGACAATCTTGCATGTAAAAATTAAAAATATATATACAATTGTTAAAGGCCATAATATTTACTCAACTTTTATGGACTTTGAAAGAATAACATTGTACCATTGTGAAGTTAATAATTTGAACAATAATAAATGTACTTATCAAGTATAACTCATAATTAATTAGAACAAATCTTTATATGTTCTTCTTTTATACTTTTAGATCGTCTATTCTGCTTAAACTTTTACACTCAAGTTTTTGAAGATTTATTTTCATAAAATATTTGTTAGAAGCATATATATGTTTATATGTAGGACTTTCTACTACATGGAGGATTTTAAAATGTTTAAAACTATTTGGAGGATTTTAAAACTTTAAAATATTTTAATATTCTCTTGGGACCTCTCATAACATTGATGGAGTCGATTCTGAATGTGAAGGTAATCTACTTAGTGTTTGTTATTTTAAAGTATAAAAGACTAAAATCACAACTAAAAGGGAATTGAATATTGGTATAAAAAACTAACGTCTTCTAATTAAAAATGTTCTTCATGAATATTTGATGGAGAGAATAAAAAGAAAAAGGAATGACAATGATTACAATGAATCAAGGGAAATCTTAATAATATGATTAAGATGAAAAAAAATGCACCCAAACTTTATAATGATTTGTTTTTATAAGAATCTACATATAGTTTTCTAATTAGCTGAATTTTGCATTATAATTTTGAATGATTATATTACAATAGCACCTACATAACTAAAATAAGAATTACACAATACTTTCTAGAACATTCATCAAGAAAAACTTTAATATAATAAAAGTACTCAATTGTCTATAAATACACTATACACTAGCGTATTACAACATAAAGATATAAAAATATGAAATATATTATCCAAAGTGACTAATATTTTCCAAAATAATTACACAAATAACCTATAACACTTCCAATCTTGATCATGAGCAATGATATTTTTTCAAATGAAAAAGAAGATTTTTCATGAAAACTTTTTAGAAAGTCACTGAAAAACTCTCATAAGTATTCAAAAAGAGTAAGTTTTAAAAGAAATGGAATGATATCCTTTTTAAAGAAGTTTGAAACACTTTTGTGCTTATTTATTCACTCAAATAATCAATTAAATTAAACATAATCAATTATATTATATTCATATAGATAGTATCATTGTAATTGATTATTATTAAACATAATCAATTTTAAAATTGATTAATATTATGTGAAAATAACATATATGTTTACTTTGTTTAACGAAACTCATGAAAATATTTTTTTATAAATAATCAATTATTTGTAAACTAAATAATTCTATATTTAGTTCAATTAGAGATAATTAATTATAAACTTATTATAATCAATTATAGACCTCGCATAATCAATTATGTTTTATAAAAGATGAAAAATTAATTTTTTATAATTATTGGTCATTAAATAAATGTATTCTTATTATGATATTTTTATGATCATTTACTGTTGGTCATTAAATATGCTAATAGATAATATTATTCTTATTATGATCTTTTTAACATTCACATTTATAAGTAAGAAAATAAATGTTCATATAGATTAACTAATTAGACTTCTAACAAAAAACCTAATTTTCTTAGGCTTAATGTTAAATGGACAGTCCATAGTTTTTATAAGAATAGATGGTCTAATAGGTTTTTTAATATTTATCGTGTTATGTTTATTTTATATCATTTTCATCAAAATTTTTGCACAATACAAGTGACCGGTGTCGATTGAGTTATTGCCATAATGAATTAAAATTATCCATTTACATGATATTTTCATAGAGTATTTAAGAAAAAGTAAGTTATTCATAAAATTTAATTTAAAAAAGTTCTAACTTAAATTTTACACTATTTTAATAAGTTAAACTTATCCGTTTACAATATATTTTTATAAAGTATTAATGATATTATAAAAGTGAATAGTTACTCTTTACAAAATTTAGGATCGAAAAAATAAATAAATATTACAAGATTTTAGTACAACAGTAGTTTTCATATACAACATAAAAAGTAGTATAATAGTAAATTTTGAAATAATATTTACTATGACACGAGGTAATATTTACTATTATAAAATACATTTTTAACAACGATTAAATTGATTTATAAAGACGATTTTAAAAATGTTGTTATTTTAGTAGTCATTAAAAATTATAAAATTAAATAACGATGGTTTCAAATTACATTTCAAAGTTAAGAAAACACGATGATTAGTATAGTAATTCATCGTAAAAATCTAAATAAAAAATAATGACTATTAGGTTTTAACCATCATTTAAAATAGATTAAAAAGAATGGGAGGAAAATGGAGAAAGTATGACAATTTACGTTGCAATAATCGTTAAAGAATAAGAAACAACAATAGTTTGAGTAGAAACCGTCGTTGAAAGTTGTTTTTCTTTTTAAATTGCGATTGAAATTGGCATATATCTCAATCCTACATAAGTTTTTCAAGGAACAGATTCACCTTGCTTCTTCAAAAAGTTCAAATAATATCAAAACATAAAAGTTCTAACAATAATTATCTAATCTTCTAAACAAAACTTGATAAAGATATAAAAGTCCTATAAAACTAATATACTTTAACTTCTCAACTACTCTAAATTGTCATATCTATAAACAAAATACTTTTTGCCTATGTTTTTCTGACATAAGATATTGTATTTGATTCCAAAGGTTGTATGTCGTAAAAAAACTGTAAAAGTGAATTGAAATTAAGATTAATGCATGTGTAAAAAAACAATAGATTATAATATTACCTAATCTCTACCTCTTTGAATATCAGTTTACACAATGGTCACCATATAATGTATGATATAATAGTCACACTCATAGTCTCTAGTTTGTTTATTTCATCACACCAATAGTACAAAAATTTAGATCAATTAAATGATAATACAAAAAGAAAATTAATAATACAATATAAATACATTGAGGAGCATCCATGTGAGTTTTTGAGATGTGATACTTGTTCTACCACTCGTATGCTATATACACCATAAGCACTAAAATAATAACATTTAATATTAGAAAAAAAATAACATTTCATATTAAAGGTCAATGTAATAGTAAATGTTTCTTAAAATAGACTTACGTTTCTACTATGTGTTTCAAGTAACTAGGGTTTCTTATTTTATGCAATGAAAAAAACCATGCAACAGTAGGATCTTGAATTGATATAACTAGGAGCTGACAATGAAGATTGCATTGAAAATTAGTCAATACATATTTAAATTACTAAAAGTATAAGTTATTTAATAAAGATAAACTTACACAATTGTATATAAAGTAAAGTAGATTTGTTATTTAATGTTTCTATCGTTTAAATTATCATCATACTCATTGCAAAACTAACTAGAATCAACAATATCACACAGTTAACTAAAACCAACAATATCACATGGAAACATAAATTAATAATACATAACTCAAGTAAAAATAATATAATAAAATTGGGTATACAAAAAATTAAAATTAAGAGTAAGAAATTTATTTACTTGAAAATGACGACAATAATATCATAATGATGTAAGAAATAATATACAACAATGACAATAAAGAGGGGCATAAAAATAGTAGTGAGAATGCGAAAAGTAAGTGCTGGACTTGCAAACTAGATGCAGTAGTAATGATAACACACGAAAGATCAACAACAATAATGACAATTACAAACATTTTTTTGAGTATAAAAAGGAACACACTTAAGTATGCCAAGAAGATGAGAAAAAAGAAAAAATAAAAATAAAAATATAAAAAAACACATTAAAACATAATGAATTAAATATGTTTTTGTTCATTAAATCTATAGTGAAATTTGAAATTAATCATTTTTAAAAATTTTGAACCAATTTGGTACCTTATTTTTATTAGATTTAGTCCTTTAAACCAGTTTTTTTAAGTTTATTTGATATTTCAAATGCATTTCTCAGCTAACACTGAAGCGAACATATGCCAAATTGTGTAAACAAACTAAAATATTACAATGAAATGAGTTTGAAATGTCAAATAAACTTAATAAAATTTAGAAAGACTAAATTGACACATTTACCGAGTTGAGGAACCAAATTAGTTTAAAATCTACAAGAAAGATCAATTTTAATTTTCAGTACAAGTTGAAGGACAAAAAAACATATTTAACCCAAAAGTAATTATATAAATAAAAAATATATCAATGGCTATTTTTGAACAATATGCATAACAATAATAATTTCCTTTAAAATTATTATTATAAATTATAAATGAACGATAAATGATGACAATTTGGAAGCGATTATCATCATACATAAATTACTCTAGTAAAAAGTTATTCAAATATATTATTAATTATACATCAATGAGGATTGTACGAAAATTCTCGCTATTTAAGATTACCTTTATTATTTTACATTATTTTACATTACTGAATTCACCACTTCTTAAATAACACTTTACAAATGTTTTCTATTTTTTATTTCATTTTTTTTACATTAATAAAAATGTATCCTTAATAACAAAGTTATCATATGATATTTTTAATCCATTTGATCCGATGATATACATTCTTTTAAGATATAAACATATTATTTTATTTTTATAGTTAAAGTCTTAAAATTTGTGTCATATATATTATAATGGATAAGTCTTATAAAACTTAAATATTAGATTTATGACGTGAATACTACTAGTCTAGCTGTCTTAAATGTATATTTGATTTCTTATAAAGTTCAAATTGTAGTAGAAAACTAATTATTAGGAGACAAGTTTTTCAATTGTGTATTGATAAGAGTGAGATTTTTAAACCAAACATTAAGTTTGGGGTAGAAAAAAAGTAAATGGAAGCAAGAATGATATTTATAAGTGGGGTCTATTATTCTTCAATGTAAATAGTTTTCTTCCACTATCTAAACTATATAAAGTTGAGTTTATAAACAAACATTTGATCATGAATGAAATGACAAGGTTTTTGAAAAAAATAGAAAAAATGATAAACATGGTATACATTCAAATTACGAGGGAAAAATAATAAGAGATAACTTAATATCTTTACCCATTTATTCTTTTATAATGATACTAGTATACTGACCCGTACATACGCACGAGATCTATTTATTTTATTTTGTATATTAAAATAATAAAATATTATGAAAATTAAGTTATATTATTATAAATGTTGTTATTAAAGTAATAAAATAGTAATGTTGACAAAAAGAAGAAGATGAACATCTTTCTTCAATAAGGAGTTTTGATGATGATGATGATGACTTATGAAGAAATATGGAAGACTTGGTGATGATGCATGGAAAAATGTTGAAGACTTAAAAGAATGCTTCAATTCAAGAGATACATTGAAGACTTATGGGTTTAGTTATTTAGGTTTTGTAATATGTGTATGTTATTTGAAATAGTTAAATTAGTATGTCAAGAGTCAAAACGCAAAACCCATGTAGTAGAGCACTAAGAGAATTGTATTTATTTGCAAAACTCACTGGAATAATCGATTATTCTTAGTGATAATCGATTATCTCAATTAAAACTGATTTTTGAGAAAAGTCTCTAGAATAATCGATTATCACTGCTGATAATCGATTATCACTGCTGATAATCGATTATCACTGCTGATAATCGATTATCACCTGCTGATAATAGATTATCCTAACTGATAATAGATTATCACAGCAAGAAAAATATTTTCATAAAAGTTTCTGTGATAATTGATTATCACTTATGATAATCGATTATCTATGGCAGTTGTGACTTAACTTTTCATATTCTTAACCTAATTTCTAAATAGGCTTCTATAATTAGAGTGGCAAGCTTTCATTAAAAAATACAGAAGTTAGAGAAGTCCGAGTACTTGAGAATTCTTTGTGGGAAGGCTTTGAAAAACCTAGTGTGGGTAGAGCGATAACTTTCATCAAGTGGGATCTTGAGGGATTGAGTGCTGTTGCTGTTGCTAGGAGAAGCCGATCATCCTTTGTGTGATTCAAAGGAGGTGTTCATTCCTTGTGTGATTCAAGGAAGGTGTTTTCATCCCTTGTAGATTTCAAGGGAGGTGTCTTCATCTCTTGTGTGATTCAAGAAAGGTGTTTTCTAAACTCTAATCTTTCTTATCATTGATTGTAAGTAAGTTTGGTTTATTTTAGTAATTGAGTTAATCTCGTGTTTTAGAGATTAACAACTGGACGTAGGGTCTTTTGATCCGAACCAGTATAAATACTCTGTGCAATTTTTTCTTCTACTCTCTTTATTTTATTGTGTTTATTAAAATAAAGGAGATAATTTTAATTGATCTTTGATTTTAAAAGGGAAAAATTTAAAAGCACAATTTTTATTAAGAACCTAATTCACCCTCCTCTTGGTTTTTGTCCACACGCTCAAACATTCCGCTGCACGATACCAACAAGTAAATCTAAGTGATGCAATAATAGTTTAAGTTTTAAATATAATAAATAGAATTGATATCACAATATAATACAGTTAATTGAATTTATGAAATGATTATAATAGCCTATGATTCGTGCGAACATTTATTTATTTATTTTAATTTTTTTTAGAATAATAATATAATTTTTATTATATTTATTTAACCATTAAAAACATTAATAATAATATTAATATAAATTATAAATTATAAAAACTTAAAAGATTAAAACTCTATTTAGCAAAAGTATTTAGTATAACAACATTTTCTATAATTAAAAAAAAACACACTTATAATAATAACACCATTATGAATATATAACAATATATAAAGAGGATTCCTCTTTTTGTGTCCACTTTTCAAAATACCGATTTTACCCTTCAAATATAAATTTATTAAATTTTTAAAAATTGACCGTTATTTTTACAAACTTTTTATAAAACCAGATGTCTCTGCTTCTTGTCTTCTTATTTATTTATCAATGGTTATTCCTTTATCTGTTCTGATATATTTCACTTTATTTTTAATAAATATAATTTTAATATATATATTAACTTAATAACATTATAATATTATCACCTACTAATATAATATCACGCATATTTAAAAAATGCATGCACACAGGCGCGATAGCGCCTGTGTTACGCTAGT
>Ga0214542_1006992_pt1 | contig 20037 bp, 6 predicted proteins | sample CNSS1metaG_FD_160096 | JGI IMG/M metagenome (GOLD analysis project Ga0214542, IMG submission 160096) | Root nodule microbial communities from cowpea collected in UCLA plant growth center, Los Angeles, California, USA - CNSS1 | ecosystem: Host-associated > Plants > Roots > Nodule | place: USA...
CATAAAACAAATAAGGAGGCCCAAAACTATGGATGTCAACGGGGCGAGTAGGGTATGGATAGTAGCTCCCTCGTACCCTACCCGCTGGATAAATATTCGTCCTGTATCCGTACCCATATCCGTCAGGTATCCTTTATGTGGGTACCCGTCTATTTTTTTCATATCTGCGGGTTTTCACGGGTAACCGCTGGTATTTAAAAAAATTATTTAAAAAATAAATATTTAATCATAAATTCAAATAAAATAAAATAAAATACATTAGTCATAAATTTAAAATAAAGTTCAAACAAACTCAAGTTTATACAAGTCCAAATAATTATAAAAATAAATATAAAATGACGTTCAACACAATGAAAATTCTTTAATTAGTGTTTTGATCAACAAGCTCACTTTCTCCGATTGATTTATGAAAAATAATCAAATAATAAACATCAACTACCACGTGCCAAGTATTCTTATTTTGATTTCATCATTTGACAACAAGCATACCATAAACGTCACTGTCTATATAGGGTTTGATGTATATGCCCAATTTCAAAGAAGGGAAAGAGAAGAATGTCAAAGGGTGTACTTGGAAGAAGATAACGTACTAATACTTAGAGCTGAAAGAATGAAAACAGAATACAAGACAAGATGTGCAATTTAGAAAAAATTAGGTCAGAATATTTTTTACTAATATATATATATATATATATATATATATATATATATATATATATATATATATATATATATATATATATATTTGTGAATTAAAGTTTAGCGGGACAGGTATCCACGGATACGAATACTATGATACCCGTACCCGTCCTGTTAACATGCGGGTATTAAAAATACTTGTACCCGCGAGTAGCGGATATCCATTTTTAATATTTGTTTCCTACTCATTACAAGTTTTATCCACGGATACCCACGAGTACGAATATTTTTGACATCCCTATCCAAAACCTATTGTAAATGTATCGCTCGGTACTGGTCTTACCCTGGTTCTTTCTCTAATATTTTGTTTGGATATATTATATCTTTCTTCCTTATGTCTTTCACTAATATTAAAACAACATTCTTTTATGTTTTCTTTTTTTTGGTAAGCATATATTTATTTTAATATTCTTCTTTTTGTTTTTTTATTCTCTTTTTTTTTCTTTGAGGAATATGTTTCTTTAAAAACATGAATTCTTATTCACTTGACTTTCTTCTTAGAAATCAGTGGTATACCACTTTCTCATATATAATTTGTCCACAAAAGATCGGTTCTATTGAGATCTTTAAAAAATAGACTCAAGAAATTTACCACTAGACGAAAAAAGAGGTATTTTATTCCTATCCTTGAATCAAGACATGTTAGCATTCTCTTTCGAAAAAGATATTGATATTCCAGCACATTATCCAACTTTTCTATTGGCTCCTTTTCCTTTAAAACAAGAGAATCAACCTCATCAATTCAAACATTTTCCAACAAGTTTAATAGAACTTAAAATCTTTTTTTATTGGCAACCAGATCCTGAACATTTCCAAAAACTTATTCTAAACTCCAAGAGCTTGTTTTAAATTTTGTAACTTTTATGTTTTGTAAAACATAGGACAACCAAAAACATTTTCAGACCAAACTTGTTTAATTAGATCTTTACACCAATGATGTTGCTGCCACATTTTAAAACATCTGAAACAAAAAGGCTTTCAAGGAAAATTGACATAAGAAAGAAAAAACAAAAGGGGTTATGATTTGAACAATTTGTAGGGAGAACGGAGTATCTAGAATTGCCCCACTGATCAATACAAGAAAAATTAACTAAAACACGATCCAGTTTCATAATAATCCTACTATGCCCCAATATACCATTACTCCATGTAAAAAATGGATCTCTAATAGGCAGAGTAAATAAATAATTGGAATTAATCCCGTTATGAAAATCAGAACAAGCAACTTGGTTAGGCACAATTCCTCTTTTAACTTCATCAGAGCCTAAACGGAAATGATATTTAACTTTAATTTTTTCATTCATTTTTTACACCATCTACGTGTCATTCATAAATTTCATTTTTTATTTTTTAAGTATAATTACTAATTTGGTATTCCAATTTTTTGTTAAGTTCAATTTGATCCTCATACTTTTGCTTTGTTCAATTTAGTACTTCAATTATCTAAAAAGATTCAATTTGATCATTTCTGTTAGGTTGGAGTTAACACCGTATCTGTACACGACACGTGTCAAACCATGAAATTTTTAATTTCTTAAAAAAAAAAATTTTTTTTAATTTAAACTTGTTTTAAAAAAATTTTAAAGCTACCATGTGTCAGTTTACCATCGTGGCATATGGCAACTTACAATCATGACGCGTGGTGGTAATAGTTGTTTTCAATTTAGTCATCTATTTAAATTTTTCGTTCAATTTAGTACCCAAATTTTTTAAAATAATTCAATTTCGTCCTTTCTAATTTGAGACCAAATTAGTAACTAAGTTTAGTTATAACTTATATATACATGTTAAAACAATTGTTTTGAATTTATACATCAAATCACTACACCTAAATATTCAAATTATTTTATTTTTTACAAATGTAAAATATTTCATGTGTAAAAAATTACAAAGGTAAAAAATGTAAAAAGTAAAATAATTTAAGTATTTAGGTGAAATGATTTTATGTATATATTAGAAAATGTTATTGAAACATGTATATATAAGTTGTAATTAAGTTTATTTTTACTAATTTGGTTTCAAATTGGAGTGGACGAAATTATATCATTTTAAAAAATCAGGGTACTAAATTGAATCAAAAATTTAAATAGATGACTAAATTGAAAACATTTATTATCACTGCCATGTGTCATGATTGTAAGCTGTCACGTGACATGACAGTAAACTGACACGTGGCAGTTTATAAAATTTTACAAAAAAAAATTAAAAATTTCACGGTTTGACAGTGTGTTAACTCCAACTTAACGGAGATGACCAAATTGAATCTTTTTTATATAATTGGGGTACTAAATTGAACAAACCAACAGTATGGGGATCAAATTAAACTTAACCAAAAAATTTGGATACCAAATTAGTAATTATACCTATTTTTATTTGTATTGTTGACGTGTGGTATTGAGCCCAACAGTGCTTCACTGTAGCAGATAATTCTTTTTCAAATTAGTAGGAACCAGAGCCTCTCTTCCTTCTTGTTCTTTCTATGTATTCGCAGCTTTTGCAGTGTGTCTTCACTCCAAAAGCGTACCTAGGGATGGCAACGGGTCGGGTCAGGCACGAATAGTATGATACCCATACCCGACCCGCTAAAAAAAATCCGCACGTTACCCGCCTGTTTACCCGTCGGGTATCTACTTAAAAAATACCCGCAGATATTTTTAAAACCCGCGGGTACCCGTGGATACCCGATACCCGCAAATATTTAAAAAAATATGTATTTTTTAAATTTTTTAATATAAGATTATAAAAATATAAATTAAATTAAATTAAATTAAATTATAATTATAATTATAATTAAATTTGACATAATAAAATATATTGTTACTTCTAATTTTAATTAAATTTAACTTAATAAAATATAAATTAAATTTTAATTTTAATTTTTTGCGGGTAACGGGTACCTGCGGGTACGGATAGTATGATACCCATACCTGACCCGTTTATAACCGGGTATTAAAATACCCGCTACCTGCGGGTAATAACTATCCGTCGCGGATTTTATCCGCGGATATCTGCGGGCACGGGTATTTTTGCCATCTCTAAGCGTACCCATTGAACCCCGCCTTGTTTTTACTCTGTTTGACTATGTTGTTATTCATTTTCCTTCAGAAATTCCAAGCATTGACAAGTTGTAAGAGTATGGTGCGTCGTAGGGTTTCATCTCCTTCTAAGAACGCACACAAAAAATGGAACGATAAATGTGATGGAAGACACGTAAATAGTGTCAGAAAATGAGTGGAAAAATGGAGTTAAAATATTATTTCCGGAGCCTAAAACAACATTAAAGTCACCTAAAAACCATTGCCCTTGCAAATTATCAAGATTCTAGAGAGATCTATATGTAACATAGGAGTTAGATTTTTTTTTTATCAGCAAAGAATAAAATTAAATTAAAGAGAGCACTTGAGGGGTGCTCTAACCCTTTAACAAAACATTTTGCGCACATTGATGCACTAGGTTGGCATCATAGCTCCACCAAACAAAAAATTGTTCCAAAACCAAACCCACGTGAAATAACTTTGGAGATTCGGCAACAAGGAGTAATATCAGTGTGTATGCCTCCTAAACTTGTAGATGTACATGTTTCTCTGCCTTAAATTTGTTCGTGGTGGCAGATATTATGGAATAGGCGAAGAGAAACAACCCAATTGGTCGAACCGCACGCCATCAATTTATATACATCAGTATATAAGGCCTCTGTACGTATAAGTGTTGTTGATAGACAAAGGCAATGACCCCAGTGTGCACCTCCATCCAAGCAGTTAACCCAAATATGAAGACTAAATCCTTCCTGATGTAGTGATACGGCATCCGTCTTATGGTGTATGATAATTGATTGCAAAAGTGCTAGATATGACATGTTGAATCTTGCATCTTGGTTACTTTTGCCTTTGCACATGTACACCTCATCTTCACGGTTCCCTTTCAAGTTTGCTTACCTATCACACTGAACACACAATTATCGAATCACAGAAATTTTAAACATGTATGTGGGGATAGGTACTAATCGCTATATGAAAACGTCATTGCTGGAATCTTATGTTTCATCCATACCCAAGCCGCTACTTGTGCTTGGTCAAAAATTTCTCTTGGGTCTACTTTCCTATGATTAAAAATTACCTTGTTTCTATGTTTCCAAATTTCCCAAATTATAGCTAGCCACATCTCTTTCCATACTAAATTTTGTCTACTGTTAAGATCATATAGGTGAAAGTATTGAAAGTTAGCCTTAGCTTTGACGTGATGCATGGTACTCACCCCCAACCATCTATCACACATATTCCACACCATTTGGGACACCTTACATGAGAAGAACAAATGTTCTGCATTCTCTTCGTGTGCGTGACACAATTCACAAAGGCTATGTTGTAATTGGACTCCTCTTACTAATAGATTGGTCTTAGTTGGAATTACCCTTGTGTTCCATAGCATTTTGAATTCTTTTATCTCTTCTTCTTCAACAGTTTCCTGCAGCGTTTTGTAAGCAGCCTTTACCGAGAATTCCCCATACCGGCAACCTTGAAGACAATACCAGAAAAAAATATTTATTGAAATATATTGTGGAGTATTTTTAAGAACACTACAATTAAGATCCCTATTATTGAGACACCACAACCCAGGAATATTATTAGAATTAGTAGAAGTATCAAAGACAACACACAATTTAAAGATAAAATTTTCAAAGAACATGCGGTAAGAGTTACGGAAAATGATCATAGGCTCAACTTAAAAGATAAAGAGAGGCTTATGATGTTTAATCAAATTAGCCAACATATTTAGAGTTTTTTTATTTGTAGCTCCTTCTACTGTTTCCAAGAGCATGCCTAATCATCTTACAAGAAGAAGAAAAAGGGAAAAATTTTCAGATTCCAAATATGCTATAAAAGGCATAACCAAGCCTTTCCTCTAAAATTTGATGAGGTAATTCAATCAGCAATATCGACCTAAACCCTAGCAAAAAAACCTTTTATTTTATTCATCTAAAGCCAAATGAATACCAACTCCCTTAGCAATACAAAAACTCATTTTAGGATAACATTTCAGAAGTAGACCATGTATCCTCATGCACCACCGAGCTTTAGTTAGTTTTATTAAATCCAGAACAAAATCTTTTATCCAAGCAAAATAATTCCAAGAACCAACCGCTAATAAACCCTTCATGTATGTCCTCAAGAGGCAAAATCAAACTCATAAACCCTTCGTCTAAAAGAATAATTTTTCAAAATCGTAAAGACTTTCATGTATGTCCAACTTTTTACATACATCACTATGAGTAAGTGATTTATCTCTCTTTGACAGAATAATTCTACCATAAAGATGATTTTACATTCTTCCAAACCGGTCAGATAAATCTCCTTTAAGAAATCTGTACTGAAAGTATATCTTCTTTATTATATGATGATGTAGATAATTGAGATAAACAAATATTATAAGCATTATTTAAAACATGTGCATAGATTTTTCTTTGTAACAAACAAATACCCTCAAATAAAAAAATGAAATCCTGCAGAAATAGAACCCATACCCCCTAAACAAAATCGTAAGAAAAAAAAACAAAAAACAGAAGTAATAGAAAGCTAAACACCCAAACCCTAATTCCAAGTCCTTAGATATCCTTCCTCCACAATCAATGTTACTCAAAAGTTAACAAAAATGGGGTGAGAGAGGCTCGAACTCTCGAACTGAGGATCGCTCAGAAGCTATGAGATCTACGCGCTAGCCAACTGCGCCACAACCCCAATTTCCCTTATATGTCAATTCCTTGATTTAGAAAAATGTGATATTAAATAGTGTAGCTTAAATATGATTTCAGTTTTAATAAAACAAAGTAAATTTTTATTTTAATTTCTATGACATTCAAAATAGTAATTTTATGATATCATATAACGACTTATATGGTGAAGAAAAGTCAAGTGTCTCTTTTTAAGTGATACATATTAATATGTATACCTAAAAAACTCTTAAATTAAGAAATATATTTATTCAATAAATATTAGTAACTGAAAGTATGGTTTCGAAGCTTTTTTGGGATACACATAATAAAATACGATGTTTAAACGTAACGCATTAATTCTACATTAAAAAAAAAAAAAATCATATTTAAATCATGTTATGTAGTCTGTATTTATGTTTCTGTACCATTTGCTAATAAAATGTATTCCTCATCTCGTATCATTCTTACCCTTTATGGTTCCTTCTGCTTCTCTAATGTTTTTTTCTCTTCAGACTTGTTCTATATTTCTTTCTTGTGTCTTTCAATAATGGTAGTTTTAAAATTATTAAAAGAACTATTCTTTTATGTTGTCTTTTCTTATGTAAGCATGTATTGATCTTAATATTCTTCTTTATGTTTGTTCTTTCTTTTTATTTCTTTGATGAATATGTTTTTAAAAAAACATGATTTGTTATTCACTTAACTTCCTTCTTGGAAATAAATGTTATACCACTTTCTCATATATGAGTTGTTAACACAATATCGGCGCTATTGAGATGTTTAGAAAATAAACTCATGAGATTTACTATTGAAGTATGAGTTGTCTATGTAAAAATTAAACCTAAAATCATTTTCAACTTAAAATTTTAACATTCAAGATTTGTAGATTTTTTTATATTATTCAACTTTAAAAAAAATCTTAGTATAACTAAGTGACTTGATGACTAGAACACATGGGAAACTTCACCGCTCTTTGACACTCAAGTCACTAAGAGAGTTTTAGGATTTATGATAATAGAGTAATGAGTATGAGAATTTGTATGTATTTCCTAGTGAAATACCATGTGTATTTATGGGGGTTATGGGCCTTATGAGGTTTGTTACAAGAACTGATAATATCAAAAGAATATCAAATAATATAAACAAATATAACGACTTACCATACATATGATAATTAGCCAATACTACAAGAAAATGTTTTATTAGTAACCAATTTTAGTGACTAAAAGTTGTTAGTCACTATAGTGACCAATTTAGATACCAATTTACAAAATTAAAATTTATTGGTTACTAAAATAGTCACTAATATAAATAAAAAATTATAATTGGTCACTAATTAATTAGAGACCAATTTAGTAATTAAGTTATTGTGGTAGTCAAAACTTAGGTAGCTAATTTTTAGTGACCAGATTTCTTTGGTAGCCAAAACTATGGTAGCTAATTTTAAAAACCAATTTAGTGACCAATTATAATTTTTTATTTATAATAGTAACTAATATTTTTTTTACTTTGTAAACTTGTATCTAAATTAGTAATTATGGTAACTAACAAATTTTGGTCACTAAAATTGGTTACTAATGAAGCATTTTCTTGCAGTGGAAATAATAATAATAATAATAAATGTGATACCTTATTTGATATACCAAATGTTCTATAAATATGTAGTATTAGGGAATATCAAGACACAATCAAACTCTCGAGTTTGGTCACATATATTGTTAATATATGAATATTTGCACCAATAAATATATCTCATAATATCTTCCAACCACTTTAGGTTAGTATAGCTAAATAGGCCTTATTGGACCGCATTACTTAGCATATTTGTTGGGTTGGGTATATACATAAGCCCTAGTAGCTCGGAAGTTTGATTAACATACAAGGAATTTTTATTGCGACTGTAATTAGCCCTTTGGTCGAGTCGTAGCTGACTTTACGTTTACAGGTGGATTGGTCGTTTGATCGAACTATATGTGGTCATCTTTGACCATGCTAAACTTGTTGTTAACTTAGGTCATTCTTGATTATGTTGTGGGTGGTCTTCTTTGATTTTGTAGGTGGATTAGTCGTTTGATCGAGTAGTGGGTAGTTGTCTTTGAGCATGGATGTTGTTTTGAGCACTTTGAATTATTGACTTGGGCAAGATCTGATGTCACTTATCTAAGCAACCTTTGTGTTGCCGACTTAGGCAAGCTTTGTGTGTGTTGTCGATTTATGCAGGCTTAGGTGCCGCTTGAGCGGGCTTAATTTGATGCTACTATTTAGGTAGGCTAACGTGCCGCATGAGCGGGCTTATCTTGTGTTACCATCTATGTAACTCGAGTGCCATGCTTGTGAGCTTATGTTGTCGTCTAGGTAACTCGGGTGTCACGTGTGTGAGCCTTTGTTATCGTCTAGATAACTTAGTGCCTCGTTTGAGAGTTGTGCTTATGTTACTATCTTATAAGTAACTTTGTTCCTCGTTTGAAGGTTTTTCTTAGATAATTGTCTCAATAACTTAGTGCCTCGTTTGAGGGCTTTCATCTATGTTACCATCTAGATAACTCAATGCCTCGTTTTGATGGTTTTTCTTATGTTATTGTCTAAGTATATTGGTGCCTCATCTAAGGGCTTTGCTTATGTAATAATAGGTTTCTTCTATGTTTTCCCAAATGTGACATTTACTTGGGACACACACTCATACACTTCTTCTTCAGTTAAGGGTGGCAATGCAATTTTTTCTTCTTGACATCCATTGGAAGCCTTTTCCAATCGACAATATGGGTGATTACATCTCAAAAATCTCTTATGGCCAATGTAACAAGTATTTCTCCCATGTTTTAGTGGACGATAACTTGTGTTTTATTCACATATCGGACAAGCATAATGTCCTTTACAATAACCGCTCAAATTTTCATAAGCTGAAAAATCATTAATGGTGCGAACTAACAAGGCTCATAAGTTAAAATTCATTTTTTCATATGCATCAAACATCCCAACTCCTTCATCCCCCAGCAATCTTAAATCTTTTATCAACGGATTTAGATAAACATCAATATCGTTTCTAGGATGTCTTGGTCCAAATATCATCATAGATAACATCATGTATTTTCTCTTCATGGTTAACCAATAAGGCAAGTTATAAATGATAAGCAAAATAGGCCACAAACTATGCTTTCTACTTACATTACTGTCAACACCCAATTTCGTCCGGCTAAATAAATAATAGAATAAAAAATAATAATTTGTTTTTTTAAGAAAATAAAAAAATATAATAAATAAATAAGTTTTTTTTTTGGATTTTTTTCTTTGTCTAAATAATAATAATAGGATAATAATAATAATAAATAAATAAATGAAAAGAAAAAAAGACTGTTTTAATCTTTTATGTTTTTTCTTTTGAGAGTTTGTTTCTACTTTAGCCCAAAATTGTTTTTTCTTGCAACTAACAGTGGCCCAAAATTTTATATATTCTCACCTTCACTCTATGCTTTGTCATTCCTGCTCCAAATCAAGAAGTTAATGATGAGATTCTAATATTTAGAAGCAGAATATGTTTTTTTAGAATCGTTTTGTGCTCTGATTTTATGACACCTCCTTTTCCAGATGGTGAAAATAGTAATATGTTTCTCAAGAATATCTTTTTTGTAATTATAATTAATCTGTCCTGATCACGCTTGATTTTATGCTTTGATTTTATGACACCTCCTTTTCCAGATGAGGAAAATAGTAATGTGTTTCTCGAGAATATCTTTTTTGTAATTATATTTAATTTGTCATGATCACGTTTGATTTTGTGCTCTGATTTTTCTATGATTTGATTCCCATAATGTAAAGACAAATTCTTGCCTTTTAAAATTTATTTGTAATTAAGATAGATCTTTATTACGAGATTACATTAGATTTATAATGTTGTGTATATAAACACATCAGAAAAAAAAAATTCCCTCATGATTCTGAGGACCTCTCTTACCTAAGCACACATTTTTTTAACCCTCGCACATAAAAACCCACTCACCTCCGATCACCACCCCCACGTGCTTCTTGGTGTTCCAACGTAACTATTGTAAATTCGATCTCTCGTTCACGTTCACAAATTTTTAATTCTTGTTGGGTTATGTGGTCTTTGTTGAGATTTGGTTATGACCCTTGTTGAAGATTGATGTTTTCACCATTTCTTCTTGGTGTGACAAAAACATTATTGTCATGCATTTTGGGGTTCATTAGTTATGAATAAATGAGAGATCTCATGTTTTAACATTTTATGAATATGTTGTGTCATGTTTTTCATATTAAGTTTTTTAAAACTTTTTATTTAACATTTTACAAAGAATAAAATATATATATATATATATATATATATGTTTAATCCTAAACGTCATTTCCTAATCTTTTATTTATTTATTTATTTTTCTAATGTTTTCATAAATTGGATATATAATAGTAACACTTTTTTGGATACCATATCTTATTTCGAAAGTTTTTCTTTAAAGAAAATAATGATAAATAAATAATTTAAATACCCTTTTAACTCCTTTTAACTTTTAAAATGTATAAGTGCTTGTATGACCGCTCGTGTTGTCTTAGTACTTAATACCTTCGCTCTATTATAAAATTACTATTAAAAAATACAAAATTTTCAAAATATAAAAGAAAGGCGATATCAACTTCTTCGAACAAATTGTTTTTTCAAAATGTTTTTTTTCATAAAGAACTACGTGACCCTGATTCTCCATTATGAATGGAGATACATAGGAGCAAGGAGTAATCCTTCTCGGGCCCAAAAAACAAAAAATCGTTTTTGTTTCCTTTGTTTTTCTTTATCATCTTTATTTAATTATTTTTTTTATTTTATTTTATTTTATTTTATTTATTTATTTATTTATTTGTAAAATAAATATTTAAAGGAGACCACATCAATTTGTATTTTAATTATAGGTACCGTCTTACGATGGGCGTTGTAGGGTGCTAACACCTTCCCTACGCATAATTAACTCCCGTATCCCCAAACTCTGTTTTCGTAGACTTTGCTCCTTTTTATGGTTTTTCATAGTTTCTTATAATAACTATGGTGGCGACTCCAAAACTCTTTTTCAAATTTTATTTTTGGTTCGTTATCCCGTCGCGATTTCGGTTGTGACAATTACCATAAGGATTCATCCCATTAAGTTGTAAGACTAAGCCCCAAATTTCTTGGATCACTCCTAAATTGATTGGGTATATGGTATCAATTTTCTTCCATTGAGGTGAATCAGCAGTGTGTCATAACAATATATCACTTTTTCTTCCATTTTCATGCCATTTAAGGTTTTTTGCATCATTAACATTGGCAAATAAAAACTTAAATTGAGGTATGATTGGAAGATACCATAACACTTTTGTAGGACGACCCTTTCTTCATATTATCTTCATCATCGTCATCATCCTTCACTTTGTATATGATACTCCGCACCTTGGACACTTAGTCAATGTCTTAAACTCTTTTTTACACAGTATGCAATCAATGGGACACGCATGAATTTTGTGGTACTCCATACCCATTGAACATAGTATCTTCTTTACCTCATAATGACAGGTTGACAATGTATTACCCTCTGGGAGCATGTAATGCAACATTCGAGCAACTCGGTGAAACTTTTATCCTTCCACCCATTTCTAACTTTAATGTTAAATAATCTTGATACAACTGACAAACGACTGAAACTCGTATAATCGGGATATAAAGCCTTTTTTTTAATCATCTTTCACTGAATCATACACGTGTGCTTGATGAAAACTGTCTTCTTCAATATCTAGAACAATATCTTCCATGTGATCCTCACAACATAGATTGGACTCTTGACTTTGAGATATAGTTGGAAGGTGTACAACTTCACCATGTTAGGTACATGTTGTATAACTCTTTAGGATACCATCACATAGAAAGTATTATAGTATCAACTTGATTTCTTGTTGTCTCTCGTTCAAACAATTAACACAAGGACAATAATACTTTCTGTTCTTAGAAGGTTGAAGTATACTCTATAAAGTCTCCCAAACAACTTTAGGGGTTAACAAACTCAGCTTCAAAGAGAACTCATCTTCCAATCACAAACAAGAAGGGGGGTGCCTGCAAAAGACACTCTGATGCCAAAATCCCTTGACGTTTGTCAATGCAAGGACAGACGTCAATTTCAGCTTTTTTTTCCCTCCTGTTGGCACGAGTTGAACATCGAGTGCGGATGGAACAGACGTAAAGGGATGTCGGGCACCAGTTTTCAGACGTAAAGGGATATAAATTTAGTATGGAACAATTGTATTCTTTAAAGAGTAAAAGGTTAGTGTTGGATATACTGTACTAGGAATATTTTGGTCCATGACTTAAAGTAATCTTTGTAATGAAAACTTTTCAAAACAAGAGGTTGATCATTCCATATCAATCATTCACATATGATAACCCCTTGATTAAATTGTAGTAAGTAGAAAGAAAAATATTTTCTTTTGATATCGATAACTACAATTCGATAATTCATTAGAAGAGTATAAAATGATTCTAATGAAAATGTCAAATGATTATAAAAACCTTTTTTATGTCAAAGTATTATATTGTCCTTAGAAACTGTTTGATTCTCTAGATTTTCCATGTTAAACAAACTTCGCCAATTTGTTCAATCTGGTTACCTCATATAGATTTGTTGTGATCAGTCTTGCACTACCCTTCTCAAGATGTGGCTTTCCCTCGCCAGGAGAACATTGTCATTCAAACCTTCGATGTTGCATTTTCTGGAATTGCATTTAGTATAGTGAGTTTTTAATGGTCTGGTTTTGGTTGTATATTTTGTACTCTTTTCAAAGTTGCCATATACAATATAGCACTCAATGCATTGTTAGTTAAGAAAAAAAAAAACATGAAAACCAGACACCCTTAGTTGAGATAAAAGGATAAGCATTGTTTAAAACATGTGAAGAGATTTATCTCTATAATAAAACAGACGCCAAGAAATATGAAATCCTGCATACACAGAACCCATGCCCCCTAAACAAAATCGTAAGCAAAAAATACAATAAACAGAACCCATGGAAAGCCACACCCAAAACCCTAACTCCAAGCAAAAAATATCCTTCCTTCACAATCCAAGTTACTCAAAAATAAAATTTTTAAGAAAAAAAATTAAAATGGGGTGAGAGAGGCTCGAACTCTCGACCTCAGGATCACTCAGAAGCTATGAGACCTACGCGCTAGCCAACTGCGCCACCACCCCAATTATGTTGTACATGTGATGCCCACATAGTATATATTCTTAAAATAGATATAGCATATCTTACTTAGGCCCATCTAGACAAGGCTCAGGAGAAAAGGTATATAAGTCGATCACTAGGTATAAGATAAGATTTTCTCTTATAACACACATAATATATTACTTGAGCCTCAAAATATTTGTAAGTACCATACTTCAAGTCGGAAATATGACTAAGGAGAGAACACCCAATACAAGTAAGGAGAAAATATTTCGGACAACAACACAAGAGAACTTAGGGTATTGTGAGAACATTTCGGTCACACATAAAAATATTATTAAACTTTAACCTTTCTTTTGTTTTTTTAATATGAGACCATCAACGAGTAGCAGATCTTCAGCCAAAATTTTGAAATGCCAAAATTTTGGTTGAAATTACTTCTTTGATCCATTTTTTCGTCCAAAAATTTTAAGTTGCTCCTCTAGTTTTTTTAAATCTCAATTTGGGCCGATTTTTTAAAATTGATGTACTTTGATCTTTTTCATTAAATATTTTGAAGCAAAAGAATTTTTTTTTTATCAAAAATTGACACTAGGATTATGTCAATTACACCAACAAATCAAACAATCATTCTTATTCACAACTTCAATTTTGATGAAAAATCTGATTCAAGAAATTTAACGAGAATGATAAATTTGATCATTTTTTTCAAAAATCGGAATCAAATTGAGACAAGAAAAAAACTAGAGAACCAACTTTAGTAAAAACATTGTATTTAATTTTTTCATAATAATAAAAAATAATTAAATTATAATTATTGTCATTATTATAATTATAAAATTAAATATAAATAACTTTTATAATTTTACTATAATTAATTTTCATGATTAAATTTTTAAAAAATCAAATAAAAAAATAGTTAAATTACACAAATAATCATTTAAAAGATAATATTAATAAAATAATTATTTTTATTTAAAAAATATTTAAAATATAAAATTTGAAAAATAAATGTGGACCCAAAAGAAACTTTTTCTTATATATAAATATAGATATATACAAATTTATTAAAATATCAAATATATGAAATATATTGTAAATATTAACTTTTGAAAAACATATTTAAAATTATATATTAAAATATATAAATATATAAAAAAAATAAAAACATAAAAACATAAAAACATAAAAACATGGGGCCATGGTCCCGTCCCTGTGAAGGTCACCTGTCAACTCATTTTGTATTCTTAATTTCTTTCTCTCTTCATGTATATAATTATGTTTATTTAAAGCAAAGGTTTGGATCACAAGGAATGAAATAATTAGGTAAAATAATAAATGGGGAATGTGGCTTGTGTTGTCCGAACAAGAGGGAATCTACATTCATCACGTATAAAAGATACACTATTGGTGACTTTAGAAAGATAGACTATTGTACATACTAGGCCTAACAAATATACTAAGTGATGTAATCCAATAAAATCCATTTAGTTTTATTGATCTAAAGTGGTTGAATTTTGATATATATTTGTTGGTGTAAATATTCATATATTCATATATTAACATTATATGTGATTAAATCTCAGTAGTTTGATTACGTCATTATATTCCTTAATATCATATATTTACAGAATATTTGATATATCTGGTAAGGTGCTATATTATTATTATTATTGTTATTATTTATTCAGGATAAGTTGTTATTTTATTGATATTGGTTAATATTACATTATCTATTTTATCAAAGATTCAAAAGGCTCTATAAATACACATAGTATTCCTAAGGAATACACATTCTCTCACACTCATCCTCTCTTATTCTAAAAAAATTTAAACTCTCTTAGTGACTTGAGCACTACTTGAATCTTACGTCACTACTCGGATTTGTCATCTGTACAAGGTTCACGCTCCAAATTTCGGTAAGAACAACTATATTTTTATACTAACATATCAATTAAACTCTTCCATCTGAAGAATAATTTTAATGTTTTTTTGTCACTTCATTGTCTTTAGTTTGTTCCTATGTTTATCTTAACTAAGTGTCATATTCTGGTTGTTTATGGTGTCAAGTTGGTATGGGGATATATTGATTAGATCAATAGTTTTTAGTTAATATTTGAATTGCATTATGTTGAACTGTCAAAAGACCTTAATTAATCTCTCTTAATGATGTCGATGAATTTTCCTTACTGGTTAAGATTCGTCTTCTTATTTATAGTTTGGGATTTTATTTGTTCCCGTCAATAAGTCATCTAGATTCTAGAGTAATGACACATTAACTACATTTTGATGAGATTTTTGTAAAATATCTTATTGTATAATTTTTATCTTAGAATATTTTTTTGAAGAATCTTAACTGGAATATTAATTTTACCTTGCTACTAATGACAAGTGACTTTCATCCAACAAGTTTTAATAAAACCAATAAAAATTATTTGTTATTTTCATTAATAAAAATGTCATCTTATATTTAAAAATATAAGATGACATTTTTAATTATTAACAGACAAATTAAAAATAGAGATTCAATTAAAAAATATAAAAAATTTAAGTCTTGAATAAAAATAATTAACAGAAGTTACGTAAAAATACTCAAATATATAAACAACTTTAATTTCAGTTAAGTCTTTATTAAAATAATAACATCTCTTTTAATATATATATATATATATATATATATATATATATATATATATATATATATATATTATCTATTACAATAAACCCAAATATTAATGGATTTTATTTGAAAAAAAAATAGGATTTATATAATTTTGCATATCATAATAACATTAATTGGGTTGACTGTTTTTTCAAAATAGCATTAAATGTTTTATTAATTATTGATTTATATTAGTATTAAATGTTATAGTTAGATAGTTGTATAATTAGTAACTTGTTTCTCGTCAATGCTAACTAGTATGTGTGTCTTAAAATAATAGTTAAGGAATAATTAATATATATAGGTTTCATCAACTTTACGTCAAAAATTGAAATAATTAATTTTATTAATTAAAATAATATAATTATATATTAAAATAATATAACTGATCTTATAAAGATAAAATTACTTTTTGAATAAAAATAAACATTTTGAAAACTCAATTTTAAATTAATACTTTAATTTTATTTATTATTTTTTTGTAAATTTTTTAAATGTTTAACATTAATTTCTATTGTTGATTTTTCTGTTAATTAAAACTTTGTATATTTAATTATATTTTAAATTTTAGTAATATTAAAATATAATTATTTAATTATTTTTTAATTTTTAATTTTTATTAGTGAACATTAAATAAAATATTAATCAGATTATTTTAAATAAAATAAATTACATTAATCAAATTTCATCTAATATCACTAAGTATAAACTTTTGTAAAATTTAATTAAAGCATTGATTAACGGATCCTATTAGAAAATCTCTTACATTATCATATTAATAAATTTGTAAGATTATAAATAATTTCAAACAACTCGTTCTTTTATATATTTTGTATATAACAGTATTTAAGATAAAAAAAATTCTTATTTATTGAAAAGGTATAAGCAACTTAAATTCTTTTAAGGAACTTTCATTCAGCTTGCAATGATAAACTTGTACTATTTGTATAAATATTACATTATTATATTAAATACTTTTGAACACTAATAGTTAAATTTTAATACTTTCTTAATTATTTTATATACTTGCGCTTAGATGATAATGAAATGGAACATGTGTGTGAGTTTGTTTATCTCCTTCCAACCCTTGCATTGAAAGTTCGTTTTTATTTATATGAATGACTATAAAATTGTTGTCTTATTTCTTTTTCTGTAAGAGAATTGATATTCGTTCGTCTAAAAATTCAAATATTAATTAAATGTGTTTTTTTAGACGTAATCTTTATTGAATGGGAAAGAATTGTAACTGATAAATATTTAATTTCAAATAGTTAATACAATTAATTATTTAAGTTTAAATGTGAAACTGTCTATTAAATTAGAACGGTCCAACGTCAGTATATCTTTAATTTAATTTTTATTTATTGAATCATAAAATCTTAGTTTTCTTTTTGATGAATTCTATTCTATTATATTTAAGATCTATAATTTATATTTAAGTACATAGGTTTAATAATATTCTAAAATAAAGATATGAATTAAATTTAGAATGAAACAATTATATTCCTTAAAAGAGTAAAAGGTTAGTGTTGGATATTCAACTGTAGCAGTTCCTCCCTAAACAAAAATACAACTGTGGAATATTTTGTCCATGACTTAAAAGTAATCTCTGTAATGAAAACTTCTCAAAACAAGAGGTTAATCAATCACATATGGTAACCCCTTGATTCCCTTATCAAAACTTGTAGTAAATAGAAAATGCTTGATTCTGTAGATTTCCCATTGTGTTTTGGTGAGGTCCCTAGACATGGAAGAAGAGGGTAACGTGAAGGGTGAAGAAGCATTCAGGACGACAAGGGTGCCACCATGGACAAAACAAATCACTGTGAGATCAGTGGTCACGAGCTTTGTTCTCAGTCTTGTTTTCAACTTCATTGTGTGCAAACTCAACTTCACCACAGGGATCATTCCATCCCTCAATGTAGCTGCAGGGTTGTTGGGATTTGCAGTGATCAAGTCCTACACTACCCTCCTCAACAGCTGTGGCTTGCTCAGAGAACCTTTCACTCGTCAGGAGAATACTGTCATTCAAACCTTCGTTGTTGCATCTTCTGGAATTGCATTCAGCAGTAAGTTTTTAATTCTTATTTTCATTCACCACCCTTTTCCTCATATTCTGGAATTGCATGTTGTTAGTTAAAAAAAAGAACATGAAAACCAGTTTATGTGACCAACTTGTATTATATTTAATGTGTGTTGTGAAAAGGTGGCATGGGAAGTTATCTACTTGGTATGAGTCCATACATTGCAGCTCAAGTTGATGGGGGGAACACACCAATCAATACAAAGAGCCTCTCTCTGGGTTGGATGTTTGGTTTTCTTTTTGTTGTTAGTTTTGTTGGACTCTTCTCTATAGTGCCTTTGAGAAAGGTATGTTGAAACACAACTATAGCAAAGTTTTTCAATTGCAGTTTATTGAACCTAACATTTCAATTGACATTACACAGATGATGATATTGAAGTACAAACTAACATATCCTAGTGGAACTGCCACAGCTCTTCTTGTCAATAGCTTACACACACCAAAAGGAGCAAAACTAGCAAAGTAAGTATTGTTTTGCAATTCATATGTATACAACATAAACAGATAGTACACCACATTTTTTTTTTTAACTTTGTGCCATACTTAACTTTACCACATTTGTGTAAACAGGAAACAGGTTGCTATGCTCTTCAAAAGTTTTTGTGGCAGCTTTGCTTTTGGTTTTTTCCAATGGTTTTTCACTGCAGGAGATGGTTGTGGGTTCAACACTTTTCCCACATTTGGTCTCCAAGCCTACAGCAAAAGGTATTTATATATGTCTTACAGCTTAAGATTGATTGGCATATGACTAGAAATCAACACAAATCAGATTACTGAATTTCCATCTATCAACATATGTCTTTAATTAGACTATAATCCTCATGTGGTAAGACTTTTAATTTTACACAAATTATTTTAAAAGTGATAGGATAAAAGTCTTTATAGTGACAGTATAATAACTCTTACTGTGCATATTTCCCAACGCTCGTTTCTCCCTTTGACTGTATAGTATTTAAGTAATGAAATCAATAATCTGAGTACAAAATTTACAGGTTCTACTTTGATTTCTCTTCTACCTATGTTGGAGTTGGAATGATTTGCCCTTACTTGATAAATGTATCTCTGCTTCTTGGAGCTGTAATCTCATGGGGAATCCTATGGCCTTGGATTGAGAAAAAGAAAGGAATCTGGTATAGTGCACATATACCTGCTAGCAGTCTAAGCAGCATCCAAGGATATAGGGTACACATATATCCACTTAGCAAGCTTCATTGTTCATAGTTTTTAACATGTCATTTGTTAAAATTTGTTTACAATATTCAAATTGTGTAGTGCTAATTATGAGAAAAATCCATGAACAGGTATTCACTGCAATTGCTATGATGCTTGGGGACGGTCTTTACCATTGTGTCATCATGCTGATAAGAGTTGCCTATAGTCTCATCACGGAACACCTTGAGAAAAAAAAGTCACGCCATCAAAACCCAGACAATGTTGATAAAACCCCGAGTGCAGACTTAGATACTCAACGTCGCACAGAGTATTTCTTGAAAGATCAGATTCCCTCTTGGGCTGCTTTCAGTGGCTACATTGTTCTTGCAGTTATTTCCATCATAACAGTGTCACACATCTTTCCTCAACTGAAATGGTATCATGTACTAATCACTTACCTCATTGCTCCTATTCTGGCCTTCTGCAATGCCTATGGATGTGGTCTCACTGATTGGTCTTTGGCATCAAACTATG
>Ga0214542_1006994_pt1 | contig 20032 bp, 7 predicted proteins | sample CNSS1metaG_FD_160096 | JGI IMG/M metagenome (GOLD analysis project Ga0214542, IMG submission 160096) | Root nodule microbial communities from cowpea collected in UCLA plant growth center, Los Angeles, California, USA - CNSS1 | ecosystem: Host-associated > Plants > Roots > Nodule | place: USA...
TATTTATATATATCTATATTTTATATATATATTTATATATATATATATATATATATATATATATATATATATATGTTGATAAATAAATATCACTTCATTATTTAATTGTAGTTATTATATTTAAAAATGGATAAATGCATAACTTTACCTAATCTAAATTCATTTTAAGTTACAAATTTAAATTAGTTTATTTCAATTTAAATTGCCACTTTTCTTTTTTTCAATTTGATTCAACCCGTTTTAGATACTACGAATATAGATCCATTGAATCGGCCTTTACCAAATGTATACTTTATATTACAAGTGTTCATTTGATATAAATTATACCTAAAGTGTGTATAAATTAAATTTTTTTTTAATTATTTTATTTCCATTTAAATTGCTTTTTTTTTTTAAATTTGATTCAACTGATTTTAAGTATATTATATTAGAAGGTGTTCATCAAATAATTCTTTTAGGTGTTCATCTAATAATTGTTTTTAGAAGAGAGATTGATAAAATTCACCACCAACTCCTCATGAACAAACATATTTTCACCTTCACCTAAATACCTTATAGTTTAACTTTATCGTCAACACATCTCCTACTTCTAATTAATTAAAGAAAAAATAATTATAATTATCATATCACGTTAGATAAAAATCAAACAACAAAATGCTTAAATAAAAATAAAAAATGTTTTAATTATTTAATAAAATAAAAACATTTAATAAAGACTCGTTTGAAAATATTCGACTTTACATAACTTATTTAAACATGTAATATAATAATACTGTAAAAACTTCCTTATACCGTGAGTAAATATATTATTTACTCAAATTTTTTTAATTTTTCTGTTTGTTGGCGTTCTATACTTAAATTTAATATTTTATATATAATAATAAAAAACTGTAGCTGCCAAATTTGGTTCCATGCATTGGAAATGTGTTTGAATGGGCGTGACCGTTCGTCAAAGCCGTTTTTAACATTCCACAGATCGACCTTGCTTTTAATTTTGACTAATTCTTTTCTTTCATTTGAACGTGAAGAATGAGTTCAAACTAATTCAATTTATCTTATATTTTCTTCACACATTTCTAATCTCAAATTTTTTTAATAAATTCAAACTACATCTTATCAAAGTTGGGGTTAAGTAGTAAACTAATAATTTTGAAATTAAAATTACACATAATGAAATAGATTTAAAATTTTAATTCTCCTTCTAGCATCTCTATACTGTGATCTAACATTGATACTCTAACTTGGACCATGCCATTGTAACTAATTTTTAGGCATACCTATTTTCTTTCAATTATATTCCCTAAACCCTAAAAAAACTAAAACAAATAATAATATTAAAGATTTGGGTGATGGAATGAGTAACTAATTTTATCTTTTATCTTTTTAAATGTGTTATCGATAAAAAAAATATTGTCAGTTTCATTTAAAATTAATCTCCATAAGAAATAATTAATTATTGTTTCTATATAAAATATAAATACATAATTCAAACTCGACCCATATTTTAAGAAAATTGATTTATATTATTTTAGAGTTTTTTTTAACGGAAAGAACTTTATGGCAAAAAGAAATTTACTTATAAAAAGGGTAAAATGTGAAAAAGTATTTTTTGTATAACAAAAAAAAAAAAAAAACTGTTTCGTTATTTACACAATGCGGCATTTCCAACGAAGTGCGTGCACCAGCATAGTCAAACTTTGAAATTTGATTTGATTTGATTTAATTAATTAATTAATTAAATGAAAATAATAAAACATGATTCCAACTAGACCCGTGAAGGAAGCTTGATCTTTGACTCAAACCACGTGAGAGTTGTGAACTTTTATTCCATTTTTTTGGTAGAGGAAATTGTGAATTCCAATTGTTGAATAAGAAAATATTAATTATAACTTTTCTCTCTTCTAGATTTTGTTCTTAATTTTGGCCCTTCTTCTATTATTTTAATCCCGTATTTTGGAAAATCTTATGATTTTTGTTTAAATTTAAATTTTGCAAGTGTGTATTTCTAAATTGTATGTTTTAATTAATTGAAGTATTTGTTTTTTGTTTTTTAAATGAATATGTTAGATCCAAGACCTATTAAACAAAAATAAATAAATGTAGATGAAATTAGAATTGAATTAAAATGTTATTTTATAAAAAAAAAATGCAGACACAAAAATCATAAAAAAATGAAAGAGATATATAGTGGATTAATAATTTAAGGGGACTAAAAAATTATAATTTAACAAAGAAAAAAACTGAGTTTGGAATAAGTTTTAATGCCATTTTAACCTCAAATTATTCAAAGAGAAATTATGTGTTCATCTTTAGAATGAATAGATCAATCGTCAAATCTACAGTATTATTTATTTGGAGAAAAATATTTTGGAATTCAAATTTTTTTTTAAGATTTTATCTTTAAAAATTATCTCTGAAGATTAAAAATGAAAGATATAATTAGATTATTTTTAACCTCAACTATTAAACGATGGACTATTGAAACTTAATAAAAAATTCTAATTATTTAATAAAATATATTTACTAAACTTTAAGTGTTACTTTTATATTGAGCGTTTTATTGAATATTTTTACATAAACAGATTGAGGAAAGTTATAAAATCATTATATAATATAATTAGTTTATACTAATTTAATCTGATGAAGTTCTAAATCAAATTCAACATTATTTTTCTATCTGAAAGGTCAGACTAATTGGATTGATTCAGTGTACCTATGATTGTGTTTACCATAGAAGCCATCAACCAATTTGCTTCATAGTTTTTTCATTTTTATGCAATTTGTGTTAAAAATCATCAACTTCATAAACTAACTAGTCAATTGTTTTGTTTAGCACATTTCATTTTTTTTTAAAGCATGATTAATTCGTCATCGAAGTGTCTAAAGCGAAACATGACCAATAAACAAGTAAAGCTATGATAGATTGACCTATTTTTGTCATCTTTAATTATTAGTTGTTAAGGTAAAATATACTTTAATCTCTTATTATTTTATTAATTTATATTAATTCGTCTAACCTAACGAGATGAAGATGGAATCAAGTGTATTAATGAATTGAATCATTTGACTCACCTTATCATCTTTTATAAGTTAGGAGTTCGTGGAATTTGTTTGAAATTGAAATTTTAAGTAAGTACTTCCAAAATGGTTTAAAGTTTCTAAAATTTTGGATTTGAAGATTATATAATGTTTTTTACGTGGCATACTTTTGGTTTTTTTATGAGATAATACTCCAACACATGTAAATGATGTAAATTTTGGTTGAATAAAAACTTTCACGTAAAAATTTCATTTTTTTTTAATCTAGACACACTAACGTTAAAAGTGGATAAAAATAAATGAAGAAATATCCAAAATTTATATCAGAACATGTTTATCTATATAACTTTATGTTGAACTTGACTAAATCTAGTATAAATTTACATCAGTTAGTGCATGATCCAACATAAATTGTGAACATTAATAAAAGAAAAAGAAAATATTTGCTTTGGGTTTGAAACCAAAACTTAAAATAAAGAAAAATCTCAACACAATATAACTTTAAATTATTTTAATAAAAATTGTCTGATATAACCTATAAATAAGTTAAACATAAATCTCAATTATTCTACATATGTTAGAGGAGGGAGGTTGTTCATTATTTTCTTATTTGAATGATGTTCTATTGCGATAATGTAAATTCATCATTGAAGACCTTTAACATTTAACTTACATTAGTATGCAATAATCATAAAATTAAAATACAGTTTACTCAATGTTAAAATGTGTTATCTCTGCCTAGGCATCAATAATACTTATAAATGATGATTATCATTTAATAAATTATGTAATATGTAAGGTCCAGTTTTCTGTCCTAAAGTTTTAAGGGTTGCTTTTAAGCTATTGGGCCTAAGGGTTGGTCCAAAGGATAAAACTACCCCAAAGTCTGCCCTAATTCACTCATTCTACACTTTCAGAATTTGCTACTTTGGTGCTTAGAGCCACAGTCGTCACTCCGTTAGGGTTTAGTGTCACCTTGGTCAAGCGAGTTCGAACCAGTGTTTTCCTTTTCACCTCCTTAAGTCGTCCCTGAGGTAGCATCGGAGCTGCTGTGCTAAATCAGTTAGTCTAGGAGTCTTCTGCTAAACCCTTCCAGGTAAGGAAAGATAGAATCCTCTGTTTGTGTGATGCGACTTCTTGATAGTGCGTTTGTATCGTGATTGGTTGAATTTGCATGTTGTTGTGAACGTATGAGATGTCTGGAAATATTGTTGAGTATGACAATATAGCTGATGCAGGATGAACAGTGGCGTGACCTGTTATTCTCGCCCAAGCGGCCCGGTCTCGCCTAGGCGAGACTTGTAGAGAACAAACCCCAGCTCGCGCTCGAGCTCTTGTTCAGACGAAGGGTATTAGTTTTGAGCGAGGTGCTATCTCGCTCAAGCGAAAGACGCTCGCCTAAGCGAGCTCGCGTGGGAGCTCGAGGTTTGTTGCTGCAGTTGCAGCTCAGGCGAAGGACCTCACCTTTAGGCAAGGATTGGGCTCGCTTAGGCGAGGGAGGGCTCTCCTAAGCGAGTGCGCGAGAAACCTTCCATTGCCTCTATCGCGATCTCGCCTAAGCGAGGGCTTGTCGCTTGAGCGAGGGAACCCCTATCGCCTGAGCGAGGGCTTCTAGCCTGAGCGAGATGAGATGTAAGCCTTGTTATTTTCTTCTTTTGAGTGTTATGAATTGTTTGGTTGATTTATTGATGTGTTTTAAGTATGAAGTATGAGAAATGGCATGGGATATATGGGGTATGGGTTGAATTGATTTATTGATGTGGCCTTAGCATATAAAGTGAATGAGAGGGATGTTATTGAAATGGCAATGGCATTGGTATGAGATGAGGCTCTATACTCATGAGATTGGTGAAAAAGGAGGTATAATCCAACATGGAATACGAATGAGAATTTGGTTACAGATGTTGACCCAAGGTTTGAATGCATGATTAATGTTAGTTGGTTGTATGAATATATTTGGTATGAGTCAGTGCGTAATTCCTTGGAGTTTCTAGGTGAGACTTCAAGGTCGTGCTTCAGTGGTCGGGACATAATTTCATGGCCCCTATTAATGGGTATCCATGGTGGTGCCCCATCTATAGAACTTGGTAAGGATTTAAGGTAAGGATTGCATCCTGACACTTTAAGGAGTCAGTTAGTCTCACTTAGAGCGGACTGACTCCTGTGATGAGAGTAGCAGGAGGCCTGAAACTCATTAAGGGCTAACCTTGTGTGTGAGGGAATTGATTCATTGTAACAATTGTAACACATAGCTCGGCGATGAGCAGCTTGGGGGTGAGCAGAGGTATCCACCACAAGTGCAAGCATCCGCTGAATCCGACCAGGTTATATGTATCCGGATGAGTCGAGTCGAGTCTTAGTGTATTGGATTGAAAGGTCATAACATGCTTGGATGATGTATGTATATTTGATTGTGAGGGCATATCTGATTACATGATAACACTGTTTTGGCTTTAGCTTACCCTTCTGTTGTTTGTTGTGTGTGATGCTGTGTGGTTCTCTCTTTTGTGATGAACATCAACTTGTTGATGTGAGCAGATGCGAGGAACACCCGTGGCCAACAGGGCGATGGTTCCGCTGCGTAGTTGACTGGACTTGGGCTATTCTTCTTATGTCTTTTGCTAGGGCTATGGCCCATGTATTACTTTGTTTTGTGTTGTGCTACTAGTTACTTTAAACCTCGTACCTTGTCTTGTTTGGCATCGTGGTGTGCCCTAGGATTATTCTTTTTACTTTGGTTATTGTTGGGGGAGTGAGTCCCTACTCCGTACCTTTGCTTGTATTATTGTACTGTGTGACGTGTCATTTAAGTAAGTTGATTTATTAAATGGGACGTTACATAATAGCCATATTCGAAAAAATCAACTTACTTATTACACTAGAATAATAAAGAAGTGAAGCAAATTAATTTGATGTAACTTGGACATAAAATAATTATTCAATGTATTAAAAAATGTATAACTGTATGGTATATGAATTATAGTGACATTGTTATTCCTTTTACTTGAAACATTTGGTCAGTTACAACTCTAACTAAAGTGAAGACACATGTTAGTCATAAATCTAATAAAAAATATAAAATTTATCCTTTTAATAAGTTTTTCATTTTCTGGTTGAGTTTTATGTGAAGTTAACAAAATTATACTATAATATAATCCTCAGATATAATTACAATGAATGAGACCTACAATGACAAACAATTAGTTGAATAATTACCATAATTTTAAAAATACACAATCATTAAAAATAGCCATTTAATGTATAGAGCCAATTAAATATTTATTTGGGAGTCACTCATCTATGTTTGCAAACATGATTGGATTTGGACCTTGGTATTTCCAATGTTCTGCAATGATTAAGGCTCAACTAATCCATATATTTCGGATTTTCCTTGCTCCAAACTCAATTTGTCTATGTAACTATCATAATAAATCATAAGTTAAATGAAATCATCTATATATGATAAATATATAACATGTAGTACAACTTACATGGCTCATAGTTTAATTGTAGGTTTAAAATAACTTTCTTAGCTAAGAAGGGGGACTGAATTGGTTGAGTACTTAAAAATATGCTCAATTAAAACTTGTTAAAACCTTTCTGTTTAAATTCAATTAACCAACAAATAAGATGTTTATTGATGCAAGACCACACATTTGAGTTGATTGAAAAACAAAAACAATAGATTAATTTGTTCATAAAGTATTATTCAACATATTGAAATATGAAATCAGTATACTGATATTCTGCAGAAAAATGCAAATCATCAAACTCACTCAAAGAGCATGCATTATCATATAAGATTGATTTCAATTGATATATCAAATTTAGTTGCACCACCAGATTACATTTAAACACACGAAAACCTTGCAAAGATTGATTAAACAAGATTTCTTTAAGATAAAATGAAGAACAAAGTAAGGGAGAGAGAATCACACAATGGTTTTTATACTGGTTCACTCAAATCTGAGCTACATCTAGTTTATTAACAATGCACTATATCAAAAGAATTACACAATCTCACAAAGATTACACTTCTGAATTAAACAAAAACACCAAGATTCTTGAATCCCACAAGAGTCTCAAACCCAGCACAATAAGATCCCACTCGTAGGCCTGGAATCAAACTAGGAAACACCTGGAAGAAAAGTAACAACCAATCTGTTAATTTTACTTAACATAAGTGAAATTAACCAATTTCATAGCAATTCAACTTACTGAATACGTTCATACCAAAACTACATGCAACAAGTTTTTTAACTTGTTAAAATCCATTTTAACAGATTGAAAAGATAGACAAAATACAAAGGACATCTACACTATGTCATATAGTGTACGATTGAGTCCAATCTTCTAGCTTTGTGATCTTCATGTCAATTTCAAATCCAATACACTCCAAGCTTGATCAACAACAAATCACTTTAAATCTTCATTAAGTCTTCATCAATCACACATGATCTCATGCATTAGCTTCATCAAATCCATGCACCAAGGTCACTTGTGCTAACAATAATGACCAAAATGTTTAACATGGTAAATGCTAGATAATCTAACCTGGTGACCTTCATCTGACTGTCTAACCAAACGAGTGTCATCAGAAGGTCTAATATGTTAATTTTTACTAGATAATTTGATGGATCATCAATGTGTTCAATTTTAATGACAAGTGATTATATGTTTGAATTCATATATACTCTATGACCATTCTAATAACATGTTTCTTGTACAGTTAAGAAAAAAATGAAGTCACATAGGATTTAGTACAATGATAGATCGTTTGAGGAATCTTTAGATGCGCCAATAGTTTATTTGATTTTTTATTTGAATTGAATAATTTTATCAAGAAAGTGTGTGCAATTTGACTATGAAAAGAAACAATTATGATAAGTTGTAATTTGTAATCCAAAGAGGCAAAAAAAAAACACTTTTAAATATTATATCATAACTTTCCATATAAAACTTCTTATGCCAAAATGATGAAATATATGATAACACATTTTATACACACTTTTAAAGACTTTCCAAATTCTTTATTTTTAGTTTTTAGCTCATTTATATATTTTTAGTAATAAATTAGGTTTTTGTGACGTTTTTTTTTTCATTTTTTAGATCATCTGACCTTCAATTATTGTTTTAGTCATAATTTTCTTTATAGATTCATCAATGATTTTAGAAGTTGAAACAAATTTGTTGAAAAATGATAAATAGAATCTATGGATTTGACATTTCCTTGTATTGGCTCATCTATTGTAATTGCCTTCAAGGACTAGGTCCAAATTAGCTTCACACTTTAGAGACTATATAAAACATTTAATGTGCTATAAACTCTAAACAAAAATCATCTGAAAAGTTACCCAGAATTTTAGTTTTTCCTTTTCTCTCTTTCCTTTTTTTTCTTGTTTTAGTTTTTGTCTTTTCATATTCCTTTGTTGTACTCTTTTCTCTTCTCTGTCACATTTTGTCTTCTCCAATAATGGAAAACCACTTATTTGAGAATTAACTCATAGTAGCATAATCAAATAAAAATTTGAAGATTTTTGATTCATTTTGTTCTTAAATTTGTGGTTGATTTGTTTTATTTTCAATAATATTACTTTTTTTTTTGCGTTTAATTTTCTGCTTTTGCATGTAATTTTCTACCCTAGACTTTATATTAAACTTTCCTATTTTCTCTTTTATAATTCTTTTTCTTATTTTTCATATGGAAAGGTAAAACTTTTCTACACTGATTATTTAGTGATTTTACATTTAATTTTGAGGTTTTATGTAATTCAAGCTTTTCATTTTTGGTAACAGATAGATTTTAATAATAATATATAAAAACATTTCAAAATATTAACAAATAAAACTGCATTCAAGAATTTAGTTATTTACATTAATGAACTATTTAGAAAAGTATGTATACTTTCAAGAAAATATTATAGCCAGAATTATATTTATAGAAAAATAATAGCAAAATTAAATAATTTATGTGAAATTATTTTTATTTTAATAAAAATAATAAAAAATTACAATTGTATATTTAATAATTTTTACTTCTATAAATGTTAAATACGTTATATACAATACTATTTAAAGAAATTGATTATCAATTGAAAGTCATAAAACATTTAACTTATTTTGTATTTTTTGTTTAGTAATACTTTAAAAATATATGAATTTCTTTACAAACAAACATCGAAAAAAATGGTAAATGTAATGAATAAAATATCTTTAAAAACGCGTCATAAAAGTATAGAAAATCAGTTAATAAAAAATCTTCCAAAAAGTAATAAGAAAATATAAATATACAGTAAAGTGTAAGAAGGTAATAAAATAATAAAACATGACATGAAGTATTTGACAGAATTTGAATTCAAATCCAATGCAAAAAAGTTAATCATAAGTTTGTCTCTCAGTTTTTATACAAACTTCTTTTTCATTATTTCTTCCAAGTAGAAGCTTTTTGTTTCTTTACAAAATTATTATGCCCAGAGAGTATTTGACTCTAATTTCTACTTGTAATCAAAGATAGATAACGAAAATGGGTTTCTGAAAGCATCATTGAACAGATAAGGGTCCTAGTTATTGGTTGGCCTGGACTCTAACAACCTCACACAAAACAAAGACAAGGTTTTTGCGTAAAAACATCTTCGATTCACTCACTCACTGTTCACATGATTTCTTCTTCCTTGAACTCTTGCAACATCCTCGTTTTCAATGGAAATAAATTCTTTAACACTCCCCTCTTCTCGTATGTCCATTCTGCTGAAGGACTCTCCCAGTGGCGCTCCTCAACAACACAACAAGGTTTTCCACTTTTTATCACTTCTTTAAGAATTCTTTGTTTATTTGATCCAAACATGCTCTTAGAGTGCCCATATTTAGTATAAGCCCATATGCTTTTTGTCTTGAATTTGATCTTTGATTTTTCCTGCGGGCTGTTTCAATAGGGACCAAATTCATCTGTGTCAACTGCTCTTTGAATTTGAGTTTAATTTTTAAGAATCCCCACTCTTGAAAACGCAATGGGTATTTGTTTAGGAAATTACTGTGAAAATTAACAAATGTATTGTACATATCTGCTTCTGATATTAAAAAAACAATCTTTATATGAGCTATTTACTCTTGAATTTATGAAATCTTTTCAGTTTTTTTTTTTTTTTTGTTATATGCTCAAGTCAACCAATTAAGAATCACTTTATGTATGGCTTTTAAATTAATTATTATAAAAGTCAGTTATGTAGAAATCTATAATTGGATGAGAGACTTTTTAGTGTTTTCCAGTATTTTATATACTTTCGGATGGGCGTTGAACAGATAATCTGGAGGAGGAATGAGAAAGGAGCTTTTGATGGTACACACAGCAGTGTAGATAGTTCTTCATTGGTTCAAAACAATAGTAGGAAAAGAATGTTTCCTCAATCTGATGGGGTTTTTCATGATACCAAAGTTGATGTTTCTATGCCAAAACAGACTTCTTTGTGTGTTTTGATGCTACATTACACAGAAAATGGTCTCTTTCCTCAAGCACAGACTACATGGGAGCAGCTCCTATATAGTTCTTTTGTACCTTCTGTTGAATTTATTTCAAGACTATTTGATGCTTATGCAAAACATGGAAAATTCGATGAAGTGGTCAATATCCTACGCTATGTGGATATGAGGAAATTCAGTATATTACCTAATGTTTACTCGTTGGCTATCTCTTGTTTTGGAAGAGAAGGACAGCTTGAGTTAATGGAAGATATGGCAAAGGAAATGGCTTCAAGAGGTGTTCATGTCTCTTCTAAAACTGCTAATGCTTTTGTTTTGTATTATAGCATTTTTGGTTCTTTGAAAGACATGGAGCATGCTTATGGGCGGTTAAAGAGATCGAGATTTATGATAGAGAGGGAAGTGATTCGGGCCATGGCCTCTGCATATACAAGGGACAGACAATTCTATGAATTGGGTGAGTTCCTAAGAGATGTTGGTCTAGGTAGGAAAGATGTCGGAAATCTGCTATGGAACCTTTTGTTACTTTCTTATGCTGCAAATTTCAAGATGAAAAGCTTGCAGAAAGAATTTCTACAAATGGTGGAATCTGGGTTCCGTCCTGATATTACAACCTTTAATATTCGTGCTTTAGCCTTCTCAAGGATGGCTTTGTTCTGGGATCTTCACCTTAGCATTCAACATATGGAACATGAGAGGGTCATTCCTGATCTAGTTACTTTTGGGTGTGTAGTTGATGCATACTTGGATAGAGGGCTTGGAAGGAACTTGGACTTTGTTCTGAACAAAATGAACTTGGATGATTCTCCAATGTTGTTGACAGATCCGTTTGTGTATGAGGCCTTAGGTAAAGGGGACTTTCAAATGAGTTCTGAAGCATTTTTGGAGTTTAAGACACAACAAAGGAAATGGACTTACCGTGCTTTGATACAAAAGTATCTCAAGAAACATTACAGAAGGGACCAGATATTTTGGAACTACTAACTAAATGCTGGATGTTTAGGTCCATTCAAGTTCTAGCCAACTGGGATACTCTTACTGAGTTGTTCTCTGGTAAAACAAAGAACTAACTATCTGTCTCTGCATTTTTTTTTCATAGAATTTGAGTCTTACATATAGAGCTTGGTTCTATACAGCATTCACTATGCAGTTAACTTGAAACAAACTTTTCCATATGGTGGATGCACTTGAGGGTTCAGAGTCAAGGTGGAAACAGTGTGTTGTAAAGCATATTGTGATGCATACTTGAGGTTGAATGAAATATTAGATGCATCCTATTTTGAAGAAAGCTTCGAGGAACTGAAACTTGGTAAGAATGATCATTGCTTAACAAATTTGTGCATTCTCAATGTGAGCAACTCTTATAATACAAGATTGCTTATCCCGGCATACATATTTTCTTTCTTAATAGATTATTTATTTCAAATCTTATTGTTAATTGAAATCCGTTAGTTTTTTGGGATTGCCATGTGTCGTAAAGTTGTTATGGAAACATATAGATTTTGTCGATCTGTTTTTCAATGGTAATTAATCTTAGCGATGTTATCTCAATAGACTTAATATCGGTACAATAGTCTTGTCCATGGGAATGAAAATGAAATTTCAAAGACGAACTCGTTTCCTTAGCCCTCAGCTAGAAGGAATGGAAAAATAGTTTCAAAGACAAATCCCAGTTCCCCTTAAACCTCGTCTGGGAGACTTGTTCCGATACATCCAATAGTTTCACATATTTATTTGAAGCGCCTTTTATGAATAAAATCGTGATTGGAGTTTTGGGTTTCAAAGTAGACAATACTTCAGATGCGATGATTGACTCTAACGACATTATCTTAATGGACTTGAAGTCAGAACACTGTTGAATTTTTAATCATGCTTTTGTAAGTTTTACATGTATTTTCATGAAGATCAACCATGGAGGGTGGAGAGAAGCAGGGTTGGGATATTTGCAATTTACTTATCTTTGTCGAGTTACATTTCTAGTGTCCAAACTACCATGTAGTTGCGCTTCCTCTTTTGGCTCATAAGGAAAGCCCTTGTTATATGCACTTGTTTATCCATGTCGTCATATTGTGTTTTGTTGTAGTATTCCCTTGTTTTGAAGGGAACTTATTTGTTGGGAATCCAAATGTGAGTCTAAGTTCTATATTAAAAAAAAAATGAGAAAGTTGAACACTATATAAAGATGAAGATCCATAAATCCATTGTCTTAAAATTTTGGATTAGAGATAGTGTTAATCCCGTATGTGAGGATTGGGTTTATGTCTCATTAGTGTTGTATTTCTCTCAAAATATCTAACATTATCTTATTTTCTAATCAATAGTTGGAGTTTTTAGCCTTTGAAGCCTGTGTTGGATATGTGTCCTTCATAAGATGTAGAAGCAGAGCATTTTAGAAGAAGGACCGTAACAAATTCAACATTTACTACATATGTGACTAATTTCCCAATTTTTATGTAGAAGATTTCTTTTATTGTAATTTGATTCAAAAGAAGGTTATTTATTTTTTCAAGTAACCTTACTATTTGAAGACATCATTCATCGACTTCTTTGATGATTAATCTGCTACATAAACCTTGTAGACCACCTTTTTAGTGAGGTTTGACTTTCAAAGTATAATTTTTACATATACAAACTTCAAATCCAAGAACACGTGAACAAGTTTAGTATCGCTTACACCGCACTCACGGAAATTAATTTTGGGCTAAAAACATTACACTTAAATTAAGTGTAATTTTAATATTTAAATTTTGTATAAGTTTTATTATCTATCTTTTACGCATGAAAAAATTATACTTTTTTAAATTACTACTTATATTATTTTTTATTACCAACAACTAGGGATGTCAAAAAAATCTGTACCTGCGGGTATTAGCGGATAAAATCTGCAATGAATAGGAAATAGATATTGTAAATGAATACACGCGGATAACAGGTACATGTACTTTTAATACCCGCATGTCAACGTGATGGGTACGTGTATCATATATCCATATCTGTGGATACTCGTACCCTCTAATTTAAATTAAAAAAAAATAAAATAACATGATTAAAATATTAACATATTGATTTTGAATGAGTTATTTTTTTTATCAATTAGTTTTAAAAAAAATATTTCTTTATAAATTGTTATTCAACACTATTTAAATGAGTTATTTGGACTTTGTTTAAAATTTATGAATGTTATGTATTGTATTTTATTTGAATTTATGATTAAAATATGTTGTTATATATTTATATTTATTTTTTTTGTAAATACCGGCAGGTACCGGTAGATATTTGTGGATATTAAAAAGTTATGCGGGTACCCGCATAACGGATACCCGACAAATATGGATACGAGTACGGGGCAAATATTTATCTAGCGGGTACGGTAGGAGGAGCTACTACCCATACCTTACTCGCCCTGTTGACATCCCTACCAACAACATTGTCCTTTACTATGTTCTCGAAGAAAAAAATGTCAAAAACGATTAATCCAGTTATGGGATTAGAAGTTTGAGGCTTTCCCACCCTTATTATGATTCTCGTTGCACACATGATGTTCAAAGACGTCCTTCTTTGATGAAAAACAAGTTTATAATTAGAAAACTAAACATAACCATAACATCCAATTTAAATGAAATGATAAGAACTTCGTTTGGTTTCTCCTTAGATGGTAATGGGTCGGGTAGGGTACAGATAATGTCTATCTACAATCCGACCTATAACGAAAGAATACATCTGCTACTCGCCTATTTATTCGTCGGGTACCTATTTAAAAAATATCAGCGGATATTTTAAAACTTGTGGGTACCCGTGGATACTTGTGAATATTTAAAAATAGATATTTTATAATTTTTAGAATGAAATTACAAAAAATTATAAAATTAAATATAAATTAAAGTTTGATTTAAATTAAATTTAATCCAATAAAATATAAATTAAATTTTAATTTTAATTAAATTTAACTTAATAAAAAATAAATTAAATTTTAATTTTTTATGAGTAACAAATACTCACGGGTACGAATAGTATGATATTCGCATTCGACTCATTCATTAATGGGTATTAAAATACCCATGACTTGCGGGTATCAACTATCTGTTATACTTCGGGTGTAGAACTGAAGCCACAGAGCCAAAATAACCGTGGCCAAAATGCTTTACTACACGGGTGAAAGGTAGGTGGTTCATAAATTTTGTATTTCTTGCTTACACCCGAATTGACCAAAAACTTACTTGAGCATCAAAATGTCTTCTCTAAGTACATTCGATAAGCCGAGAAGGCTAAAAGCTAAGGAAGTGCTTGGTGTCGAGAAGACTTAAAGAAGAGGGAAGATTTCTAATTGAAGACATGAAGGTGTGCTTAGATCCCTTGTTCCTTGTAAGAACAGTTTGGTGCCTACTGTAGGGTCGAAAGATCTTTACACACCTTATGGGCACTACAAGGAGAATGACAAGTCAGGAACAAGTTGAAGATAAGCATAAGGATCATGCTGCAATCCTTGTTGAGTTGGGAAGATAAATGAGTCCTTAAAACGAAAAAGTGCTAAAGAAATAAGAGCGTTAAAAACAAAAAATGTGTGTATGAAGCAAAAGCTTGAGCAAGAAAAACCACTCCCCATTCGCAACCCGAGTTAAGTGAATTCTCACAGGACGGACAAGGTAACACCAACAAACAAGCAAAGTTACAATTTCACCACAACAGGAAACTGACCTCATATGCCACCTTCGGTGCATCAGTAAAATGACATCCCTTCGTAGAGGGAATAATGGAGACTTAACTCTTTGCTAACTAGAAAATCTTGACATTCGAAAAATACAATGTGTCAATGGACCTTGACGAGCACATAGACATATACGTCAACCAAGTTAGCTTATACACTAATGACTACACCATCTAGTGTAAGGTCTTCCCCACCTTGCTAAAAGGAGCAGCCTTGGGCTGGTTCATGAAGTTGCCCCAGTGTCATATCATATTGCCACTGTCACGTGGCGCAACGTTGACTTGACACATGATTTTTTTTAAAACTAAAAATAAATAAAATAAAAAATTAAATTAAATTAAATTAAAAAAAAGCCACAAAATGACACATGACACATATTTAACGTTGTTAGTAATATATTAACAAAAAGGACTAAATATTATGAAATTTTCAAATTAAGAACCTAATTGAGAAAAATAAAATTGGGGAACCATTTTGTGATTTTCGTACAAAAATGGGGACCAAAGGCATAATTAGTTCAAATTATTTTGACCAAACTCAAGAAACATCTCAGAACCGTGAAAGGACGATGGGTAAAAGAATTACCTAAAGTATTATGGGATTACCGATATACACCTCAAACAAAAATCAAGGAGTGGGAGAGCCAACCTTGCGATGTAAGACCCGTGAAAATTAATTAATTAAATAATTAATTAATTAATAAATGTGGGTAGAAAGTGCCTTTATGACATTAATTATTGTTTGGTGTGATGTGGAAAAGTATTAGCTCATGTGGTTGAAAAGTACTTTGATTGTGTGAGAGGACTTGGGTTCGAGTCCTATGTACGCCAATTATGTGTTGTTGTTTTATTTTTTATTTTTAATAATATGTATGAGTATGGAATTGGCAATGTAAACTTATATTGATTGGAGTGTATCACTAAATATGAATTGGCATGGTGGTTGTGCTTTGGCATTATGATTGGAGGGTCATGAGTTCAAACCTTGGTAAATAGACCTTAACTTTTATTTTTACTAAACTTAGTTTGGAATGAATGTGGAAAGGTAGAGAGAACCTATCAGGTAAAGGGAAGGGTTTTGGCTGGTGAATTGGTATAGAGAGGAGCACGAAATTGAGGTTTTGGGTGTGTAAGGGGCTGAATTGAGAGAGAGTTTGTGGCAAATCATTGGCAACCCAGGAATCTCACTTTTCTTCCCAATCTCAATCAAACATTCAGGTTAGGGGAGTTGTTTTATGTGTATATAAATTCTGATTGTGATTCTGTGTTGTTTTAGTCTCAAATTGATTGGGTAAGATATGAATTGTATATTATAGGTACTGGGATTGAAAAATTGGTGTAATTGATATTATGCAGAAAGCTTTATGCATTGTATGTTTTGGGAAGGAGGGTGTTAGGGTACGGTAAGGGTTGATTGTGGCCAAACCTGTATTTTTTGTGTGATTCAAATGTGCTTATACCATGTGTATACGTTTTACTTTTGGGTATGAATTGTTTGGTACTGTTGTATTACGTTTTGGTATAATTGTGGATTGGTTTGGTATGGTTTTGGATGGTATGTATGCGTAAACAGAGGGAGAACTCTGCAAGTCTCACCCAAGCGAGTGTATCTCGTCTAAGCGAGAGTTGCAGAACCTCGTTTTTGCTTTTATATTGCGTTTCTCGCCTAGGTGACCCCGTATCAGGGTTGAGAGACTTGTCTCTCGCTTGGGCGAGAGACACTCACCTAAGCGAGGACACGAAGTGACCTGAGTGTTCTGAGCACGATATCTCGCCCAGACGAGATGTATTGGGGTTCTGAGCGACAGGATGCTCGCTTAGGCGAGAACGACTTGCCTAAGCGAGGTCGCAATGAGAATTGAGTTTTGCTTGCTTGAATCCTCGTTAGGCGAGGTGGCGGTTATTTTGAGTGATGGTATGGCTCGCCCAGGCGAGATGATCTTGCCTAAGCGAGGTAACATGTTTATGCTACTATTTTAAGCTCGCTTAGGCGAGGTGGACTAGCCTAAGCGAGACTGAGGGTCTAGCTTGGGCGAGAGTCCCTATCTTAAGCGAGTTTATGCGAAGTTCCATGTTTGTGTGTGCTTGTGTGTGTGATTTGGCTGCTTTATTCTAAGTATAGGATGTATATGCATGTGGTGTGGTGTTTGGGCTTGAATGACTAAGTCCAATAAAGGTATGGGATGTGCTTGGTGGTTGGACACATGATGGGCATGGAACTGGTTGAGTTCCCGTCGGCTACTAATGGGCGAGGAGTCCTTAGTATGGTGATTACATGTGTCGGGCGCACGATGGGCAAGGAATTGATATGTTCCCGTCGGCTACTATTGGGCGAGGAGTCCATAGTATGGTGATTGCGTGTGTGCCAGGGTTCAAGTATGAGACTTGGATGTTTTACTACAGACGAGGAGTCTGTAGGGCAGGACTATGAGCGGGATAGGCTCATAGGGTTGGACCACGAATGAGTTAGTTTCGTGGGAGCACAGTGAAGTCCCAAGACCTATTTCATGGATATGACTCATGAAGGACTATGAGGTCATGGTTGGGTTATTTGAAAAGCATGAAATATTATTTATGTTATTTTGGGGATGGGTGGCATATTTATTTCATGTATTGGTTTATATATTGTGCATAGCTCACCCTTTCTGTGTGTGTGTGTGTGGCGATGATCGGATAACTTGTTATTCGGGAGCAGATGATTTGACAGGTGGGTCAGGAGATGCTTAGATTCGGAGCGAGGGATAGCATGGGATTTTTGTATATATGTTTACTATTTTAGTTTTGAGATAATTATGTAACCTTCGGGAGCCATTTTAATTTTATAACAGTTTTATAATTATGGACTCCGGTATTTATTGCATTGTATAAAAGATTTAAATTTCCCACGTTTTTGGGAAGTGGTTTATTTATAAATGTGGAATTTATTTCATTTCAGAATTTATTTATTATATATTAGTAATATTCCTTAGGAATGTTACAATTGATATCAGAGCAAAAGTTTTGAAAATATTTTTAAAATATTTTGGGGCTAGTGGGAAGTGAGTTTATCGATGTGGTTGTTTGTTGCATGTTTGTGTGTTGAATGTTGAAAAGATGTGTGTGGTTTTTGTTGACTAAGTGACTGATTTATAACAGTTGTGATGTGGCGTATCTAGGCTATGGCTGCTAACAGGAGGAGGAGGAGTAGTGGTGCGGATGACATCGCTGAGGCTATTCACCGGATGGTGGATGCGATGCAGCCACCCGTAGCAGCGCAGCCTAGAACGGCGATTGCACCAATCAGGGTGCCGACCGTGGAGGACTTCTTGCGCCACAAGCCAGCAGAGTTCACTGGCAAAGCCTCTCCTGATGAAGCGGATGCATGGCTCCACAAATGTGAGAAGATTTTCAGGGTGATGAATTGTGAGGATGAGCAGAAACTTCTCTTTGCTACCTATCTGCTGAATGAGGATGCGGAATATTGGTGGACAGGTATGCAACAACAGATGGAGACTCGGGAGGATCCGGCGACATGGGCCAACTTCAAGACTCGTTTCCTGGAGAAATATTTTCCAGATACCGCTAGACAGGACAGGGAGGCAGAGTTCCTTACACTGCAGCAAAGGGATATGTCAGTGCATGAGTATGTCAACAAGTTTGAGCATCTGACGAGATACTCCTCGCAGAATATTACTGAGGAATGGAGGTGCTTTAAGTTTGAGCGAGGACTCAAACATGAGTTAAAGAAGGTGGTGACGCCCTTGAGAGAGAGAAGATTCCTAGTCTTGGTGGAACATGCCAAGAGTGTTGAATACCTGGAGAAGGGCCCTGGTCCTATTGTGAGCCGACATCAGAAAAATGTTGTGGAGGCTAGACAGATGAAAAAGCCGTACAGCCGACAACAGACTTCTCAGGGTCCCACTTGCTACCAGTGTGGCAGACCCCACCTGAAGAGGAATTGTCCACATCTGGCAGGCGGAGTAGGAGAGTCAGGCGACTGTCACAAGTGCTTTATATGCGACAAACCGGGACACTTCGCCAACAATTTCCCAGAAAAGAAGAGTCCTAGTGCGAAGAAACCAGCAGCATCGCCAGCAGAGCGAGCTAGAGCAGCTGGCAGAGCCTTTGCCCTAACCACCATCGAGGCTACACAGTCGGGTATTGTTTGGTAAAGTAGTATTGGTGTTGTTTGATTCCGGAGTAACACATTCCTTTATTTCTGATGCATGTGTGTCAAAACTGAGCTTGGAGAAACGTGACTTGGATTGTGAGTTGTTGGTTTCAACTCCATCTTCAGGTTAGGTGGCTACCAGTTCGGTCTGTGTAGGTTGTTTAATGGAAGTGGTGGGTGTAACATCCCTAAGGAATATTACTGATATTAAATAAATAAAATTCAAAATACAATATATAAAGCCATAAAACCAGGAGTCCATAATTCATAAAACTGAAATACAAAATCAATGGCTCCCGCCAGGTTTACATAAAATTCTCAAAACAAAATTATAAACATATACTATATGTATATACAAAAATATCCTCTGCTAGCCCTCGCTCCGAGTCTAAGCATCTCCTGGCCCACCTATCACATCATCTGCTCCCGGATAACAAGATATTCGATCATCGCCACATACACACAGAAAGGGTGAGTTATGCACAATATATATAAACAAAACATGAATATAAATATGTTCCCCAACCCAAAATAACATAACTAAAATTCTCATACTTTTCAAATAACCCAACCATGACCTCATAGTCCTTCATGAGTCATATACATGTACTAGGTCTTGGGACTTCCTTGTGCTCCCACGAAACTAACTCATTCGTGGTCCAA
>Ga0214542_1006998_pt1 | contig 20027 bp, 16 predicted proteins | sample CNSS1metaG_FD_160096 | JGI IMG/M metagenome (GOLD analysis project Ga0214542, IMG submission 160096) | Root nodule microbial communities from cowpea collected in UCLA plant growth center, Los Angeles, California, USA - CNSS1 | ecosystem: Host-associated > Plants > Roots > Nodule | place: USA...
TATATATATATATATATATATATATATATATATATATTATATAAATAGTACTAAAAGAATTATGCAGTGGTATTTAGTTAATTTAAAATAAGGAGAAATTACTTAATTATTTATTTGATCATATAATTAAGTAAATTATTTTTTGTTCATCAAAATGTAAAATTGTCTAACTGAGAGATGATATTAAAGAATGTTACTTGTATTTTATATATATATATATATATATATATATATATATATATATATATATATATATATATATATATATATATATATATAATGGTATACATTATTTTTAAAATTATGTTAGAGGAAAATTTTCTATTGATTGATTTTTTTTTATAGAGTATGAAAATTATATTCTTTTTCAAAACTACTGTTCCCGAGAAATTCATCAATTTTTCTTGTTATTTTCGACCAGCTTTACGTAAATTTATTCTCTCGACTTTTTTTTTTTCTGTATAAATCTGCCACTCTTAGAAAATACTTTTTCAGGATGAAGAGTCTGGAAATTTTGTAGACCAATTTCTCAATAAACGAAGGCTGAAGATATAGTTATAACCAAATAATAATATACCTGAAGGATGATTTAGCTTGGTAGATTTAATTTGTAGAATAAAGAGCAGCTATAGTTAATGACTAAAAAATTAAAAAAGATTTTTAGCATTAATTCAAATTAACTAAAGTAAAATATAACTTAGTGAAAAATAACACCGGCTATGCAGGAATTTGTCTTGTCTAGTCATAAAATGTGATGTTTGGAGGAAAAAACCTCGGCCAAAACTTATGTACTTTAAGCAAAATGATAACAAGTCCTCAGCTGTTCAACATGTGTTTGTGTCTCAACAAAAGTTCCCAAAGAAAACAAAAAGATGATATATATATATATCAGCTATGAAAGGAGGTTCAGACGGTTTCTTGATATCAGCAAAATCCTCCTTTACTGCTAGATCCTGAAGTGTATACATTCTATTGCAAGTTATGCATTCCAAAACTAAATAAAAAATCATTTTACAAAACGCAACCAATGAGGCCTTCATAAATCCTCATTGCCAATAACAGGTACTTTCTCATAGGCAGAACTTTCTCTGAACCTCTTTGGAAGAATGCACCGACTGCCAAATTTCTGCTGGAAGTATACAAGAAGAGCAAATAAAATAGCACCACTAGGGATTATAATGTCCCAGGCTGTGGAATAAAAATCCATTCTATGGTTTGCATATATGTATGACAAATCAAGGTACCATGCAGAAATGTGAGCTCTAAAAAGATCATATACATGGGGCAGTGTACGAACAATTGTTGTCCCAACGTAAAAGGAAGAGGCCAGAGCTTTCTCTTCTGAGTTAAAAATTATGTTAAACAGAATCTGTGGGAGCAGAAAAACATCAAGGAGCAGACCAGCGTAAGATTTGAAGGCTTCCCAGAGGGAAGGAGGTCGGTATACGAACCCACGAGGAAGCTTAAACTTGTGCCGAGAAAGCCGAAATGGTTTAAATTTTTTCTGGTAAGAAGTCTTCCATATGTGCACCGACCAAGCAGTCAATCCACCACCAATGTACAACGGTAGAATCATATAAAGGACCATTTTATCAGAACCCCATAGACCTCGATGGCTTCCCTCACCCTGTCTTGAGGACCAGGTCAATTGTATGAGGCGCAACTCTAGAAGAAAGGCTACCATTGTCACTATCCTCACAAATACCTCATTCACTTCAAGCCAGCCTCCAGTCCCCAGAAAAGTATTCTGCACGCTACGTTTCCCCGTCAATAAAGCTTCAAAATTCAATATCAGGGGAATCAGGTGACCTAGAGTAATAACAGCAAGCATCACAACAGAAATGTAAGGAAGCACATCTGGGTGTTTTTTCACGTGGAGGAGTTGCAATCCTACACAAACACAAGCAAGTGTGTCCGATATCAACACCATAATTAACTCAAAATCCATTCTCCAAATGGAAGCATCTGCTTGGGTTGTGTAAATGAAATACGAAGATAACTGAAGTGGATCAAAATAATAAGGCTCTGACTTTTGTCGTGTGCTTTCTATAGTTCCTTTGAGAGCTTCACCTCCTTTTGAGTTCAAAGGAGGAAACTGAACATTAACCATGATTTCACAGTCCAGAGACTCATTCTTTATCAGTACTTTTTCCGTTGATCTCAAACGCCTACATCCTATCATACAAAGAACTCCAGTATTCTTATTGTAAATCCCTTCAGCACCAATTTTGACTTCGGTTGACAAGACACCTCCACCAAACTTGAAATCAGGAGGGGGTTTAAAACTCATCGTATAGCTGATATTCAACAAATTATTGTAATTTTCTGATTGAACCCCATGTGCTTTTGAATTTTCAGCTGTCAACACAATTGGAGCCCCATACGACTGTCCATTATAAATTTGATCATTTACAGATAGTGGTGATGTGTAACCATGAGCCACTTGCCCTTTGCTGTTCGTCAGTAACATGCTAAATGCCATATCAGATGAATATCCACTCGGATATGTATTTACCTTCCCTCCAGCATTCATCATCTGCACACAAGATTTTCTCACCTTCTCAGTTTCAGTATACTTGTATTGGAAACCATGGAGGTTTTTTGATACCCTCGATAAACCCTGAAATCCAACTTTATTGAAGTAGCCAGGTTCATCAACCGCTTTGTCACTCCAAATTTGCCCCAAAACTGTACTTCTGTTCCTCAAAGATAAAATTGCAGGAAACCTTAAAGTGAGCCTAATGTTGCAATCTCCAACATAAGGACTAAGCCAAGATTCTGTGAAGTTCAAGATCCGGCAAGCAACCGCACATAGCTGATTCTCCTTCTCATCCCACTTCCCCTCAGAAACCAAAGTGGTATTCGGATGAAACGGAAATATAGCATCCCGGTAGCCGGAATCAGAAAACCCCAACAGCATCTGAACCTTCTCCCTCTCCGCACAAAGAGTGCCGTGAAAAAACATATAACCAGGCAGCTCTTCACCATCACCACTGACAGGATTGCAAGTAACATTACTACATTGACTCCCATATTCCAATTCAAACCTATTCGTGTGTCCAAGAAAAGCAGTGCAAGCACCCCGGTTTAGGTTTCTAAGGGACAAACCCTCCCTATCTGATCCACCTCCACCTCCACAAACTTTCTCTCTTTCATTCCCAGCCACTGTAAACTTGAATTTCGAACTCTGAGACAAAGCCAATATCGAAATAGGCTCAAAGTACTGCGAAATATTCTTGTCATCAAAACTTTCTAGTGTTCCACGAATCAAACAATTCAAAAGGCTCAAATCTCTAGGGTAACGTAGCTTAAGAACAACATTAGCATTCCGCAGGTTAGCATGAGATCCTGTTCCGAACATACAAAGGTTACCGGAAAATTGAGACCAAAATCCACTCAGGGAAACGCGCATCCAATGCGTCACTTTCCCGGACGAAAAAACTCGCCGGAGCATCCTTCCCGACGCCGGCGTCGCTCCTCTACGCTGCTGGAGAAGCATTTGCCCGTGCAATTCGAAAACGCCGTCGCTCCCGCTTCGGCGAACGGAGCTCACGCGGAACGACGCGTGCATCGAAGCGGTGGATCGGTTAAAGATACGATCGCCGCCGGAGAAATATCCGGATTGGAACCGGAGATCGTCGGCAACGCCGGGGACGCTTCCGGCGTCCGAATGCACCGCCGGTTCAGGGACAAGGTGACTGCAGAGACGGCTGTAGGTGGACTTGAATGCTAAATCTGAAGGATTAATAGAAACAGAGGAATAGAAAAGGCCGAAGAAAAGAAAGAAGATGAAGAGAGGATTGAGTGATACAGTTTCCATTTCTGAATCTGCGTCACATTTGGATGGAGAATTCGAATTCTAGGGTTTTAGAAATTCAAATTGGGATTTACGTGTAAAGAAAGAATCTGAATTGGATGAGTAGAAGGAACGGAGCACTTCAGAACGAGGACATACATGATTACCACGTTCCTGTTTTTCACGTCTGTTAGCCTTTTTTGTACGTAACTATTTTTTTTTTCTTCAACAAAAATAATCTCTTGTTCATGGTATACACTCTTTCTATGTAAGAGAATATACTTAGGAAAAGTTTCCGTGTGAATTGCACGGGTTCAAATTTAGACTTAATTATCTATTTACTACTACTATTTATTTATTCATTCTATTTTCTAAAAAACCGACCAATTATCGAAACTTTTTAAAAATGTAATAACATGCTAAAGTTAACGTGATTCTATAAATTGTCTACAAATTATAATTATAATATGCCGAAGTTAAAACTATGAATACTTATTTGCCAACCCTTTTAGATTTAAATGATCACATCCTCTAAACCGTGGTTTTAAAACTGAGCCATTTTAGGTTAACATTTCATATACCATACGCAACATCCAATTGAGGTGATGTATATTGCATTGCTATTGACTTCCTAGTCATCATCGTGTCAGTCTAAACAAAGTATTCATTGTAAATTTGAAAGAAACATTTTCAACCCTCTGAAAGCCACACAAACTAATTTAGTAAAGTGATCAATGATACCTTCACCAAACTCCATATTCTCCAAAATACGTTAGAAATCATTATCAAATGGACCAAAGGGCACATCAAGAAAATTACTCCAATCACAGAAGTTCTTATTTCACAGTTTCACATCATCGTACCCCACAGGGTATTTATTATCAATACATCTTCACACTTGTTTTATTTTGGGAAGGGGCTGGTTTACAAGAGGATATTGCTGTTTTTACCAAGCATACATTTTATATTATACAGATAAGTGAAAACAATTTAATATCACACATAAGATTTAGATGATATCTTTGACACAAGGTAGAGCAGTTACTTTTGCATCTCAGCGAACTGGCTGCAATCAATTCCCTTGTCAGAAAATGCCTCCACAAGCTTGGGGAAAAGCTTAGCAAGCATGATCTTAAATCCAGTAGAAGTTCCCTTTTGGTTTTCATTCTCAGTATTTCCACCACCAAAAGCACATCCAATAGGAGCTCCTTCAAGATATGCCTTACAAGCCAGAAGTATATGTTTGGAACGTTGTCTAAAGTGCTCCTCCACCAAAGCCTCAAAATGCTGCACCAAGAGTCGTTTTTAGTTAGTCAATGTTCCATCTACATAGCTATATATTCTAAAGATTCAGATGCCACCATTTTCTTAACAGCTATATCATCCAACCATAACTCTGAGACTATGTTAAAAAGTGAACTTTAAATCTAACTCATTTTTACAAAACCGACTTGTAAATGAGGTTTGCACCAATCTATATGTTAGAAACTCACTTTATTTCTAGTCGATGTGAAATTTCTAACAGTATTGGTGATAACTGAGTCCAGTCTAATAAATCAGAGAGAAACCAAAGTAGAGAAGCAGTCATGTTACCTTGGGAGGCTTTCTTAATAGATACAAAATGGATTTGCAGGTGACAAGGAAAGCATTCTCATTGTAACTAACTGAGTTTCTCTCCCCTTCAGCTCTACCAATTTGTTCATCATATCCAGCCTCATTGAAATAAGGCTTCTCATTAAGGACAAGGGCCTGCAGGGAAAGAAGGACTTGAAGAATTGTTGAAGTTCCAGGGTTCCAAACTTCGGCAGCTGTACCGGTCCACGTATTTAGGAGACTCAAACAGACTTTACCCGATTCATACAAATTAGGATTCAATCGTAGTCCACCAGAAATGTAATGCACCATCTGCATGGGATTGCACAAGTCATAAATATGAAGCTTTCTCTGTAAGAATGTAAATGCTATGTTGAAGCACACCAAAACTACATTCAAAAAGCTTACCGGGGGTTGGCTGGGAAACTGTGAAGGGAAATGTATATCAAAGAAAAACAATCCATCATGATAAGGTGTCCCAGACACACCCACAATGGCTGCTCGCATGAGATCCATTCTTTCTTCAAAGACACGGACATAAATAGTTTCTGTTTGTGCAAATAAAGATTGTAAGTGAATTCTGCAGAAGGGTGTCATGAAAATTAACAGTTATAAGGATTTCTTGTCAAGTAAATACTAGTCATTTTCGGATTCCAGCTTATGAAAAATGGAATTCTTACAACTTTTTGTTCATCTATATAGCAACCACCAATTTAATTCCCATTTTAAAGAATATACTCAATCTAAAGGTACTGGTCTTCCTAAAACTTTGGTGTTTTTCTTCCACATCAAAATAAAAGCACTATCAATCCCAGTCCAAATATAATTTTCTAGCCTGAGTTTAACCATTAGATAACAGTGTATGCTGCAAAGCATACAGAATAATATGGCTCAAAATAAATAAGATGAAGTGTGCACCAGGGAGACTTTTTTCCAGGATGCTCCATTCTTGTTGTACCTTCTTCACCCAATCCTTTTTTACCTAACAAAGGACAAACATAGGAAAATAAATTAGCCCCAATCCTTTCAATGCAAGTAGAATTTACCGTTAGTACGATGTGTCAATTTCTAACCTGAGATAACGAAAACCCTTTCCCTTCATAAAAAAAGTGGTGGTCTGAGCAATTATCAATTACATCAAACTGCTTCAACTGATCTGAACTTTCGTTGTCTAAAGAAACTGGAAATTGTTTCCTCTCATGAATCCCAACAACTTCATCAGAAGAAGACTGCAGCTTCCTCGCCAAATATGATTCAGTGTCAGGGTCACAAGTGTCTAAATCTTTTTTATCAAGACAGATAGATTCATTTCCCTCTTCAAACCTAGGGATTGGGGAGAATTTTCCAGAAAGTGATGCCACAGAAAGTGTTTTGAGTATGCTGGCCTTAATGCTGGAGAAAAGTTCAAAGGCAGCTTGAGGAAGGGATGAGGAACTGCTCTCTCCTGGATGCTTTTCACAATTGTCTCTATCGCCATTACAATCTAACAAGGTCTGTCATCAAAATGATATTCAGCTGATGACTAGAACTATATTGTCATTCAAAAATGCAGTTTTATGATGACAATAATAGATCCATAATTTTGAACAGTTTAAAAGTTCTATTCTATTTTCTCTTGCTACTAGCTACCTGACTTTTCACTACAATTTCCAAGATGAGACCTTTGTATTTCAACGTCCCAAGAAATAATTCTCATAATAAATATTAGATTCCTATACGAATATACACATTGGAAACATGTGGATGTACATAAATACAAGACATACATAGAATTTATTGCCCTCACCTTTCCCTTCTGGTCTGATTGAAGACTTCTATGATCAATCATCTCTTGGGAGAACGGCTCAACATTTGCTTCATAAGGAACAGGGGTTGCAGTTGAACCTTCGTGCTTATCAATTCGGAAAATTTCATAAGGTGCAACCTGTTGGGGCACAAATAAGTTTGTCATAACTTCCTTTAGATGAAGGTAACCAAGTAGCGTATAATTACAACAGAAAGTAGGATAATCAACTATCTACTATTTAGTTCAAGTTTAGTGGTCATAACTAACAGCTATTTACCAATTATCTCTACATTAAGATTTTGACAGAAAGGAAATAATTTCCTATTGTATCCCACAAAGGGTCATTCTCTATCAACCTTAACTACCCAAAACAAAACTGCTGCCACAAACAAACCCTGTTTTCAGCTAAGAAAGATTTTATCCCCAAGCATTTACATGTAGAAGCATGATTGGGGGAGAGGACAGTATCATTAAACAGTTTATATAGATAATGCAGATAAGGGAAAAGTTGACCTCAAGAGTTTTACATTTCCATGCATACTCATTATCATCGTTAACTACAATATATTGAATACAAGAAGAATTATGTCACACCTTTGTTGTTAAACCAGTAGCCCATTTGACCTCCACATCACCATCTATGAAACCAGTAACATTGCCAATGCAGGAGAGGTAACTGCTATCTACAGATTCATTCTGATAACTGATTTGGTCCCGGTTTATCAGAGGAGCCTCTACAATTACATCAGTCGCCGAGTTCACATTATTTTTGTCAGCTTGGTCACCAAGCTGTTTTTGAGCCGCCTTGAACACAATATCGCCAAAACAACAAGAATAATCTGGATGCTCGAGTAGTTCGTAGGCACTCACAGTTTCCATCATTGCATCTCCAGTGAAATTATCAGTCCCGGATGTGGGAGAAGTTCTCCATTGAACCTTTACAGTATGCTCTTTTGCATCCATGGAAAGAACAACACCCCATCTTTGATTGCTAGGTTTGAGAGGATCATCAGAAGCACCTTTTTCCAGCACAAACTGCTGGGGCCAAAATTCATGACTGTTTATGACATTCGCTGGGATTAAGTTAAGCGGATCCAATCCCAAAGTATGTTCACCATTTTGCCAAATAACATCAACTTCTGTCTTTATCTTCTCAATTATAAATAATTCCCCAATGTTACTCGTCTTACATCCTCTATCCTTACTATGCTCGTTTTGAGGATCACATGGAGATGCATCTTGAATCATCTGTTCCTTCTGGTCCACATGTGGAAGCATGCACCAATCACCAAGTTGCCAGTTTGTGTGTGAAAAACAGGACAACAAGGTCATGTTTTTTGAATCTTGCCAGCATAGAGGAACATTTACATTCAAATTGGAACCGAAGAGAACAGAGGCAAGCCAATTAACGTACACCAAACCTGCTTCCACAGCACAAACAGTTCCTTCACCATGATTGCCTTTCCAGGTGCCACATAGCCATCTAGCTGGTTTAGAAGCTGTGGAGGTCTTAACCTTTACTCTCAGCCCTGGATAGTACGGATACTGTGAATCTTCAAGAAGATTATGAGTCAGTGGTAAAATCTGATCTTTTTCCAAGGTAATGACCTCACATGTAGTTCCATTGTCAAACAATATAGTCACTCTGTCTACTACCCTTTGAACCTGACCAATCCATGGCCCCTTAATTACATAATCACCTTCTGAAATGGAGCGAATCTTCATAAGTTTCTTGGAGTTCACATTTTTCAATTTCTTTCCTTGAACACTTTCCAAGTCCACTGACATATCAACACTTGTGACCCTCCCCATCTGTCCGGATGGGTCTGAGGAGGCACAGACCACATCCCCATGGACAAATGTTCTCTCAAATGAGAGAAAGTCATCAATCTTTCCGATGCTTTCCTCTAAACTCGATAATATGCTCCGGGCTTGTCCACCATATTGAAAATCAGTATCCTCTTGATCCTCACTGCTGCTGCTGCTGTCACTGGAAGTTTCCCACTCCAAATCAGTAACGTGAGCATCCATCAACTAGATGCCTGTCATTGTGTGTGCATGGTAACATCAATAACATAATTGCAGAAAAATAACTTCAAAGCACAACAGAGAAATAATTGTTGGTCAATCGACCAGAACCTATGAAGGAACATTTACAATAAATAAGGAGCTAAGAGGGTCCTTACCTTCTCAAACAAACAGAAACATTGAAATCCAGGGGCTATTGTGATCCACGACAGATTTGTCAATACTGACTTCGAAGGATAATTGTGTACAATGCAAAATGTGTGTGATTGATCCTGATGTTTGTCACAGATAGTAAGCCAGTTTCTTTAAAATGTTTTCTTCACCACTGAAACCGGAAAGTTGATGGCAAAGGAGATTTGCCTGATATGATAACAGGAGTCGATCAAAAACTCCAAAATGCCAATGGAGATTTACCTGATAGTTAGGGTAACAAGAGTCTATCCAAGACTCTAAAATGCCAAAGGAGATTTGCCCAGTTGAACTGCAATTTCCACAGAAAGAACTTTCGAAAAGGCTTTTCAAAACTAGTATCAAGAAACAACCGCTATCAGATCTTTCTTTGTGATTGTATGGATGAAAAATCAAGGTAGTAGGAGGATGCTTACCAAGATATTTAAAAGATGTCAAAGTAGATTTTCCCTGGTGAAAGTGAGGAGTTCCTAGTGAAAAATAAGTTTACTGCCAGGAATCCAACCAAAGGAAATTAAGTAACTTGCCAAAGGAGAGTTGCCCAATATATTTGAGTCTTCAAACATAAATAAATTCCAGATTATTAATAAATTGGCCTCGTCAAGTTTGGAACTTGGAAGCTATACTGCCAAAGGAGATTTGCCCAAACAGTGAAGCTAAAAACAACGGGTCTGGTCTAACAAGGATGCTTTTCCAAAGAAGAATCAATCAACACATGTTTATTTTGTTGCATCACCACATACTTTCTGCTACTTGATTACCACAAGGTGATGCTATCAGATGACTCGTCCGAAAGAACAACATCGGATTTGAAAGACACTAGACATTGCCAGATAATTTATTTCAAACCTGCACAAGTAGACTAATGAGTACTTTCTCCAATCACTTTCAATATAAAAAGAGAATGGAAAAAACTATATAATAAGATGACAACATTTTGAATTAAATCATGCTAATTCACGAGGCAAGAAAAAAATGTGAGATTTACATTAAATTAATGAACTGCTTTTGAAGAATCAATATCCTTAACTGCATCTGAAAGAAGTGAAATCTAAAGGGATCGTTGTGTTTTGACTAAATAAGACTATAAGTTATTACAAAAAATGATGACTGATAATTTTCTGAAGATTGGTTCACAGACATAAGGTGCGTGCAAGTCAGTTTTTCTGCGTAAGCATAAAACCTATTCCAGCATCAAACATAAAAGTCAAATGTAAGGTGACTATCACACGCAAGCAAAGAAATGAAAAATTGATAAATAAAGGGTATGTTCATCAAAACAATTGATATTTTTTGGAGAACAGATAAACCACAACTTTATTGCTTCTATTAGTTGGAAAAAAGATACAAAACATCACTTCAAAATATGAAAGGATTCACTAACTTAATCATGTTACATGAAAAACAGCAATACGAATCCAACACGATCAGAAACCGAAGTTCAAGCATTAGAATGAGTTTAGAAATTGACAGAGAAACACCTGATCTATTAACCCCAATAAATAAGTAATCCAACCCAAGCGTAATAAGATAAAAAACGGTGAGTTTGAAGATGCAAGGAGCAGTACCATACCATTTGCACTACACAGAAAGGTTGAACCCATATTATGAGATATCACACATAGAGAAGATCCAAGACCAATAAACACCATGCCTCTAAACTCCAAAATGAAGAAACAGAATCGTGAACATAGCAAGCTGAAAAGGGTCACTCCCAAATCTTGGTTTGAGTTTGAAAAGGTGGGTGATGTTCAGATAGGCCTTGTTCCTCGGCCAGTCCCTCCATCATCCACTCCACCACCAAGTTTTGGAACCATTTTTCAGGGACACATGCACATGCTTTTTCTCTTGGGAAATGCTTTGGTTCCAGAGGATGTGGGAACTAGTTTAGATTTGGGTGGTACTTGATGCCTTTTTCTTTTAACCAATAGCAGTGCTTATCATTTAACCGAACCATGGCAAAATAATACACCAGAACAAACAGTGTCAGACATAGATACTGTTATCGTACAAAATAAGCTACATTTTGCCATGTTTTACTGGAATAATTAAATAAAAACCTTTCCATAATAAAATATTAACATTTTGATAACTAAATATACTCAATTGAACGTAAATTAACACAATAATCTTTCTAAAAAGTCTATATTCGACTGAATGGAGTTAATATTAAATTGTGAAATGTAAATAAAAATATTTTCTTAATATTAAATTACGTTAAAGGGTATAATCTGACATTTTAATTAAAGCATATTTCATTTCGACAGAGAGGTACCAAAACCTTTCCCAGTTTAGCAAAAGGACTCCGTTATTGGGAAAAAGACGAAAAGGGACAGAAGGAACAAAAGGGAAGGGACTACCGTAACCATGGTTGCTTTGCTTTCTAGGAAAAAAGAATACTTGTAATGACATATTTGCCCTCCAATTAACTCAATGTAGAAAATATAATTATATTGATCAAGCACTGTAAAATATTGGTTTGTATTACTAACTGTTAGAAGAAAATTAAAATCTCTTAAATAATAACATCATAGGTTTGAATTAATCAAATCTTCGTGGAGATACAACATAACGGTTTTGGTAATAGAGTGAAAAATAAAATATGTATTTTATATTTAAATTATATAAAATAAAAAATGGATGATTACTCATGAACTTTAATATAAAAATTATGAAAATTGCAAATGTGTGTGATATTAATTTTTATTATCAAATACCTCTGAAGCATACAAATTTATTAATAATGTAAAATTACTATGACTTTTAAAAAAATTAAGTTATTTCAGAAAATTATTTTCCTTCCTTCAATCAATTTACTTTCATTCAAGTTTTAATTTTACTGTAAAGTTCAAAATTAATCATCACCATGGATATATCTTAAATAGTTATTAATACCTCCGATAAGGATATAAGACTTTATCAAAATTATTGTTATATCACTAATATTAATTATTATTATAAATATGATAATGAAAGATACTTTATTTTTAAAAGAAAATAATAGAATCCTATTAGTTAAGTTTATATTTCCATGGCATACACAAACACAAGTCTTACCGGCTAATTTCTATCTTCTTCAAATCTATTAGAACAAAATATTAAGATGCACGAAATACGAAAAATTTTTGGACATGCCTCGATAGAACTTTTATTTTCATTACATTTTTATTATTAATGATAACATATCAAAACAGTCTACTTTTGTTTTATCTTTACACTATCCGTGTAAAAATTTTAAAAATAGAAAATATAAGAGAAATAATTTAAATTTTTTAATGAAAAAAAAACTCAGACATGTCAAAACGGATTAGTCCAGTCCGTTTTGACCCAACCTATTTTGATCTGGTCCATACTTTATCTGTCAATTGGTGAACTAATAGGCTGACGAGTTGACAGGCTAAAGAGTTAGACCTGTCTTGCTAATGAGTGGGTTGGTGGGCTAGCCTACCACCTTCCCCCTCTTTTTCGTCTTTCTAGCATTTTTGACAAAAAAAATATTTAGAAAGAGAAAGAGTAAGGGGTTGTCTTGTATAAAAACAAGGTTAAATTTAACAGGTTATGGCAGATTGACTCGTCTTTTGGTTCGACGGACTGACAGGCCAGACAGAATAGGTTCAACGAACTAGTGGATTTAAATATACAACTCGATTCACTTTTTTCTTAATGAGCCAGTCCATCAAGCCTAGCTCGCATTGAGATGCGTAAAAAATTTTAATGTAAACATATTTTTTATTTTTTTAAAATAAATTTTTCAATAAATATTAATATAAAAGTTTGATTTTTTTGTAATTAAACTTATTTTATTCGCAACTTAAGACTTATATTTAGAAATTCACATTACAGAATTTTTACATGGCACATACGATTTTAAATATATAGACAGTACTATAAGCATATATGAAACTATTTAAAAAAAAAAAAAAACCTTTACCTTTTTGGGACACAACATATTTTTCCTTTTTTATTATCAATGTTTCACTTTATTATAATTATTAATTAGTCGGAAGGAAGGGTCGCTCAATAGTTATATATTTTTTATCATATTTTCTATCTTTGGTATTTATTTATATAATTAACATTTTATAGGTCCGTTTATTTAGGTTTTAAAAATTGATTATGAAAATGTGAAAAAAAAAGTAACTCGTTTTTTAGGTATTTAATTTAAGGAAAACAGAAGCTAGTACTGAAAGAATTTTTATTTAAAAAATAGTTACAATAATTATTATTTTCCTTGAAAAACATATTTTCATAAATTATTAAAATAATAAATTTAAAATACCATATTTTTTGTTTCACTATTTTTTTTTAATTTGAATAAACGGATTGAAGACTTCAAAAGTATTATATTTTTTTTCAAAAATAAAAAAGGATTTTAATTTTACATGAAGAAATCTAAACAAACGATCCCATAATAGAAATTTTAATTTCGTTGTCTCTCTCAGATAAAATAGAATATAAGTATATAGTTTATGCATTAGACAAATATATCATAATCATACTCATCTAATCATAGAATGTGATTCATTTAAAGAAAAATAGTGGTCAAACGGTAGACACGACAACCTAGAATCCCATGCTAAAGAGCATGCAGGTTTTATTCCTTTTTAAGACCTAATATTAAAAAAGAAAATCCTTTTGGCATTAAAGAAAAAAAGGAATAAGTGAATCACTAAATATATGAGTCATATTCTCTATCCAATAAGTATAAACATTTCATTTTAAAATAATCGACTTGCGCCTCCTAAAATCATGATCAAGTTTTAGACTTACATAGATTGAAGAACAATAAAATTTTGAAACTTATTCCAGAAAAGAAAATGTTTAACTTTTAGGTATATTTGCTATTTTCTGAGAGCGATGATTTATATATTATATAATAACACTTTTAAAAAATCATCTTCAACTAAATAACTATTTTGAAAATGAGATCTTAGTCTTGAAAAATATTGAGAAACTTTACAAAATATATGATACTTTCACTTGGTTTTTGTAGAAACAATATATCTACTCCCAATAAATTTTATTTTTATGCTTAGTTTAAATGAAATATTTCAAGAACAAAATTTATTTTTAAAAAAAATCATCTTTATATAAAGTATCAGTTATCTATAACAATATATAAAGAAGATTCTCTCTTTTGTGTCCACATTTAATAATACCAATTTTATCTTTTACAATATAATCATTTATTAAATTTTTTAAAATTAATGGTTATTTTTACCTATTTTCTATAAAAAAAATTTCTTTTTTTCTTTTTTTTAATTCATCAATAATTAATTTTTCTATTCATTTTACTTTATTTTTAACATTTCACTTCATTTTTAATAAATATAAATTTATTTTATATATTTAAAAAATGTGTATACGTAGTGATAATAATGACAAATTATATTTAGGATTAAAATATAAATAATGAAGGTTAATTATGAGAATAATTTATATATAGCATTAGCACCGTTTCTAACTTAAAATTTAAAATTTAAAATTTTAACTTTCTTATTTTTATGTGGAACTTAAATTTAACATAATGATTGTGCTGAGAAGAAAGTTAAAAATAAATAGAGATACTTGTAACCTTTTGATGTGTTTTTATGTATTATAGTGATGCACTCAATCATAGGATTAATTTGTAGCCATGAAGCAAGGTTATCTCAAGTTTCTTCTCTCGGATATCCCACAAAAGTATGTTACTTTTGTACGGTCAACTCAAAGATATTTGGGTCTTCAAAATTGAGTAAGGAAAAACGATTCTTTGGGAATGTTGGCAGAAACAGAAGTGTCTTTACCTTTTTATTTTCCTAGAATAGAGTGTCCAATCAAGTTGGTTCTATAGATGCCTGAACTGAACCAAAACACAACAACCATTTTCCTTCTCAAATTGTACAAGTGTTGAAGGAATGTGACTTGGCCTAACCGCACTAATAAACCCACTATCTATCAATTCCCATTTTCCTCACTTCATATCACCATGTCGAATTTTTAACCTAATTTTTTTCCTTTTATCCTTTCGGTGGATTTCACTAATTTCAGATTCGCGCTTCTTTTTCCACTTTTCCTTTGCATGCTTCTGTCCTATGTCTGATTCCAAATTCCTTGGACAACGCCCAAGCATGGAGGCATAAAGTAAAGTTCCTTTTGGAGCAAATGTTTTTCGACTTCCTGATAAGATGCTCAACTCAATATCTACCAAATGTGAATTTAAGGTACACATTAAAGATAAACAATTCGTTCTGATACACCAAATAGTTACACGTTACTTTGGAAAGAACGTGAATCATTTCTAAAAATAAAATCGTGACCAATTTTCGACTTCAAAACAATCAATATTTCAGATCAAATCCAATGATTCACTCTAAGGTGTGACTCGATATGTAATTTATGTGTATAATGCTGCATAATCAAATCATATGTCACAAGTTTCATTGATATGGCTGAATTTCATTAGGAGAAACACCTTGGGTCAACAAAGGTTCAGACTCCAGAGGTTTCAAAAATCTGTAAGAACTTTCTGACTTTTAGTTTGTCACAAGGTAGTACTTTTATTAAAGCTGTTGGGGGCATCAAACATGTTTCACAGCAACTTTATTCTGATACACAACTTGTGCAAATGCTTGTACGGATCAACAGTAATTGGTTTTCAGTACTGAATTTATTTATCTACCTTTGACGTTAAATTGTTTGCATAGTGGATTCCTTGCATTAAATTAAACAACTGGGTAGGAAAATCTACACCAAATGGTAGTGGTTATTATTAATAGAGATTTTTCACTACATGTTCGAATATTCAGAGACTATTCCTCCTCGTGCAGCATTGTTTTTTGGTGGCATGCAGTATATTATAGAATACGAGGCCAAATTCCATATGGAATCCGGTGAAAGCTCCACAAAGTGGTGCATACTAACAACACGATATTCAGCCACCTGTGCAGCATTAATAATTATGATAAAATATTTGTGAAATGGGTGTGTATGTGTCAGTTTTTGTTTCTTGTGTTTGTGCGATTTTGTCATACGACAATGGAGAGATGTTAACCGATGAAGGTGGATAGGGAACTATTGTAGCTACTTCCCAATATTCAACCACTATATTGCATATCACTGGTGGGATTTTTCACATTAGTGCTTTTCGTATGAGTTTTTAAATGTTTTTGGGGAAAACATCACCTTAAAAGTGCATCAAAATAATGCTTTCATGCTCATCCTCAATCTGTTCAACACCAGTCACCCCAAGTTGAAAGTCTATCTTTAAAATATCATGAAGCTTGTCAAAAGTAAATCCAATATTTGATGTCATCCTCCCATGCTAACTTTCTGCTCATTCTGCTAAATAACACAATTAGGGATCATAGTTGCAAGATTTTGAGAACTTGTCCAACACCAAAAAGGTCATTCATGGCCCACAAAAATATGTTTCATATCTATCATGGTAAATAAATGGTTGAGAACAAAAGACACTGTCAAGATCTACTGCTGCAAAAGTGCCCAGTTTGGCTGTTATTGTCCATAACTAAAAGGGTATGTATTATTAATTTCTAATTAGGTAGGTAGCACTAAAGAAGATATACACTTGTAAGCAAATTTTGTTATTTTATTATCCTAGTACATGTCAAAATTCTATTCCCCCACCCCCACTCTATTAAAGTACTATGATTCTGAACCTTCTCAGAATCCATTTTTCATCATGTTGATGAAGCTGTCAGAGAGCATAAAACATTTTGAAACTTTCATTTAGTTGTTTGAAGCAATTTGATTTGGTGAAATGCTTTGCATCTGATTAAAGAAGGGGAAATGAAAAGCATTGTTCAGGAGGAAGGGTTTTGTGAATATATTTTTCCCTTAAGCCTAGGGTTAGTGCATCCACAGTGTGACTTGCAATTGGGTGAGGAAAGGACATTGAAACGTAGGTTTAGAATTGGCCCTCCACTATTAATAAAATAATGATTCCAATGAATTATAGAACCACTAGCTTGGTAATGCTTAAACGCATAAAGAAGGTCGTAGTAGACAGCGTGGACTTTTACACAACCATTGGTTGAGGAAATACCTTTTCAACATCAATAATTCTACCAAAAACTATCTTCGTATGATTTTTGTAGATTTTAGACACAGCATTTATAATTGGATTGAGTGTTTTTATTACTTGAAAATAGGAGATAGGGGTGGCAAAACGGGCCAGCCTAACCTGTTTTGACCCGGTCCGCCTGTGGCTCGTCAAAATGGGTCGGGTTGGGCTGATCCGCCACTAATAAACGGGTTAGATATTGTAACTTGTCCCGTCTTAGGGCGGGCTTGCGAGCTGACGGATTGGCCCACCTTTTTTTTAATTTTTTTAATTTTATTAACTTTTTGTTTATAAATCTATTATATATGTATAAATTTATTTATATAATATAAAAAAATATTATTTCTTAATTATTTTTAAACATAAAAAAATAAAAAATAAAAACAAATGGGTTGGCGAGTCAGGGTGAGTTGGCCCGTTTTAGCTTGCTAAACTGGCAGATTAAGCAAGCTGGGTTACAGTAGGTTGACGGGTTGAAAATTCCAACCTAACCCGCCCTTTTTTTGGCGGACTGGCGAGCCTGGCCCGCTTTGACATCCTACTTGCAAAGTAAATTTTATACATTTTTGGTTGGTTTTTCGTTTACCTTTCATCTTAAACAATATCATCTATTCCTTAAATTTATTATTTTTTAACTGATTATGATTACCTCATTTTTCTTAATTTTGACATTTTTCTTACACGTGCACTCTCTTCCTTTTTTATCAAAACAAAAAATTCACTAAAATCTACAAGGTCATGATACTCGCTTTTCATGTTTACTTAAAAAATTGATTTAGTAAAGTTATCACATGAAATACAAAATTCTGTTTAATTCATTTTCAAACTCAAAATTATTACATTACACATGAAAAGAAAGTGTGAGTAGGAGACAAACTCACAAAATATGAGTGAGGTGTAAAGAGAGGCATGCTTAATGAGATAACTCCGAACATTTATAATATATTAAGGCATTAAAGTGGTACTTATTTGATATATTATATGGTAATAAGATGAAGAGTGGGGGCAGAAGAAATTATTATGAAAATCATAATCATAATTTAAGTCAATTAAGAAGTGCGGAAGTGCTTTTGGGTATGCCAAAGTCGTTGTATATAGTTAGAGAAGATTTTCTTCTTTTAAAGCAGATATTCTTCTCTCTCAACTTCACCCTTTCACAGCAACCAACCAATACACAAACAAAGTTTCATAATTTAACTTATTTTCTTGTAAACAATTCTTGATTTCTGAGTATGCATAAGAAATTAATTTCTGTAAATGATTGATTTTTTTATGTGTATCTAGTTGACAGTTTTTTCTTTGAATGAAGAAAAAAAAAAAACTAGTCTCATTCATTGGGAAAATGATCCTATAATCTATAAGTAAAAATTTCGTATCAAATTCTAAAAAATTCAAACAATATAGCAATTTTAATGAAGACTTACATATCAACCTACACCAAAATCTTTGCATGCGAAATTTCCAAACAATCCCCCATCATTTATAGCTGAAGGAAAAAAGAAAGAGAATGAGAATAGGTATGTTTTAGTGAAGACTTCTATTGGCACCTCATGTTTTTTTAAGCTCAATTTTATTTCCTTGTTCTTAAAACTAAAAGAATTTTCAACTCATTTTTAAGCCCAACATCTTTTAACTACACCTCTCACCCGGTTTCTATTTTCACCCCTCCACTTAATAGCAACAGCACATGCTTGTCTTGTCTAAATACATTAAATCGATTAGAACGTGATTTAATGTATTTCACACACATGACACTCAGAAATAAAAAATAAAAAACGTGTTATTAAATTCTAACCCTAGTATTAATACATAAATGTTAGCACGGATAATCCGGTTTGGTTCTGTTCAATCCATCATGGGTTAGTTACTTAGTGAGTTAATCTAATCTGACTCAGTTATAAACGAACCAAAAAGATTCGAATTCGGATCGACTCATTACAGGTTGGTGGTTAAACGGATTGATTCACGGACTCACTTAATTAAAAAAAAAACATATTTTTTTTCTTTTTCGATCTAAAAAAATTAAATTATAATTACGATTAAAATCTAAATAAACTTCAATAGAATCCAAATGCAATCCAAAAAGATGTTAAACTCCAACAATAAACTAAAATCACAAAAAAATCAATGGGTTGGCTAAAAAAACAACATAACCCGACCCAAATGTGAAGCCCAACATAATAAAAAAAATACTTGGGGGCTTCTCCCTGTACCCCAAATCATTTCTCCTGTCCCCCCAAAACTTTTCTTATTTCCAATTTTGTCCACAGTTAAAGTTAAATGAAGAAAGAGAAAAAATAGTAAAAAATATTTAATTGCACTGCGTTTTTTATATGAAATGGATTCTGAAAGCCGTTTCGTGAAAATTGCGTTTTTTATATGAAACGGATTACACAATCCGTTTCACAACTTCCAAAAACAGATTTTGAGATCCGTTTTGTAATTTAGTTTTGTTAATTCTGAAACGGGTTTTGTGTTCCGTTTCATGTATTTGGGAAACGGATTTTGATATTCGTTTCCTGTTTTTTTTAATATTTTATTTTATTTTATTTTATTTCAGTTTTAATATTTAT
>Ga0214542_1007000_pt1 | contig 20014 bp, 12 predicted proteins | sample CNSS1metaG_FD_160096 | JGI IMG/M metagenome (GOLD analysis project Ga0214542, IMG submission 160096) | Root nodule microbial communities from cowpea collected in UCLA plant growth center, Los Angeles, California, USA - CNSS1 | ecosystem: Host-associated > Plants > Roots > Nodule | place: USA...
CGTGTGATTCGTTACACGGGAGCAGATGTTGATACAGGTGGTGCTGAGGATGTTCAGATGGCGGAGTGAGGGCTAGCATGGGATTAGAGCTAGAGTTTTACTCATATGTATTTTATATTTTAAATGCAAAAATTTGGGAACTTGTAACATTTCATGAATTCAGTTATGAGTTTTGGCGCGTTATCTTAATAAATTGAAATCTTCCCGCGTTGGGATTTTTATCGAGATGTCTATTAATGCAATTATTTATTTTAATATTTATTTTTAAGTAATATTCCCTTGGGATGTTACATACCTGGCTTCTGTCACGGGACAACTGTGCAACCTGCAACAATCTTCCACTTACCAATTGTCCACTAGGAATCGAACTCATGACCTTGCATGGTTTTATTCCGAGTGGAAATTCTTGGGATAATTTGATTTAAACTAGAAATTCTTAGGATAGTTTGATTTTAGGTGGAAATTCTTGGGATGGTTTGAAGGTTTGATTCTAAGTGGAAATTCTTGGAACGATTTGATTCCAAGTGATACTCTTTATGGTGGAGTATGATTAATGGTTTAAACAATGAAAAAGTGTTTATTTTAATCAAGGTGGAGAATGTTGGACTGATGAAAATAACACGTCTTGAAAAATCCGACATCACCTAGGATAACCTAAGAGATGGGTGTTAGTTAGTGACGAAACTTGGACAAAAATTGTAGGGAGGGCCAAATTATATCTTTTACGTATAAATTATATTTTATTAATTTTTTTTTCATTTCCTCATATCATTTTTTCTATTCAAAACAAGCACACATGATAATAGAATCCAAAAATAAAGACAATAATATATATATATATATATATATATATATATATATATATATATATATATATATATATATATATATATATATATATATATATAAGTGTAATATAAAGTTTATCATCAAGAATAATATATTAAAAAAAAGCAAAAGTTACCTTCAATTAGAGTGTTGTTTTATGCTCTTTCAATGACTTAAAATCTTTAATAATTGAATTAGAACTAAAGCTTGTTGCAATATCCCTTTCAATATAGATTATCATAGTGTTTGCTAAAAATTCAGCATTCATCTTATTTCTCAACCTATTCTTGACTATTTTCATTGCAGAAAAAAAATCTTTTAGTTGTAGCTATAGAAACTGGAAAAGTCATTATAAGACGAAGTAATATATCAATCAAGTAGTAAACTTCAAACCTTTTTGTTATTGCCAAACATGTACACAACTCTTGCATTGTTGATAAATTATTCAAATTTGAATCTTGACGAGCATCAATAATGAAATGTTGAAGTTGAAAATTCAAATTAATCTTCTCTTGCTCATTGAAATCAATGGGATAATATTTGTCTACAAGAGTGCAAATTTTATCAATAATAAAAGCTTTACAAGCATCCTTACGATCCAAAGCAAAGCTTAGAAATAGTAACTTTGCTTATGGTCATTAAATCTACAATTTAACTCTTGTAAGTGCTTATCAATGATAACAAAGAATATTTCAACTCTTAAATAATGCTCCACTGTAATATGATTTTTTTGGTGACGAGAGCGTACTTGCCTTGCTACATTAGAAACCCCAAAATTAGGCACCTCAATGTCATGTTTTTCACAAAAAGAAGTCACATTTTTTAATAACTCATCATAACCATTTTCTCTCAAGTTTTGAATAAGTGCTTTTGTAAAACAAACTAAACACATAACATTAACTATATCTTGAGATTGTTGTCGTAATGCTTGACAAAGAACATTTATTATCCCTATAATTTCTCTCATCAAATACAAGATCAATATAAACTCAAATGAGGTCAAGCTTTTGTAAGAATTATCAGCATCACCACATTGAGAATAAGTAAATCCATCAACAATATTTTTTTCTAGAACTGAACAAGTTGCATCATACATATTGATCAAGCTACAAATAGAAGAGAAATGGGTGCTCCAACGGGTATCCCCAACTTGTTTTAAAGTACCGATTTGATTTGCTCATTCACCATTTTCAAGTTCATTAATTTCTAACAAATATGCAATTTCATCTAACTTAACAGCCTGTAACTCATCATGACATTTACTAGAAAAGCAAACAATACTCACTTTTAAAACTTTCCTCCCACTTTTAAAACTTATTAAAAAAATACTCAAAAAAGTTAAAACATGTTGATGACAATGAACTCATTGCCAATTAGAATTCAATGAAAATCAACTCAATTACTTCTAACAATGAAAATATCTAAGCTAGGTTGTGCGCTTGGTTTTTTACTGAAAAAATAGAATGATAAACAATATGCATCATCTTTTAATGGTGAATACTCCAACCATGAAGGATATAAGCTAAACCATGTGTATTGAAATCTTCTTGGATGATCATCTTTACTAGACAACGAATAATTTTCTAGACCCCATTTTCTAGACCCCATTTTAGATAAGCCCTTTGTACCTAATCAATTTAATTTGGTGGGTATTGCCAAATTTGAGAACGCTTTCCCGGATCACATTCTAAAGCATTTTCAAATTCATTATATGTAACTTTAGGAATTTTATAGACTTGTCTTTCATTTTCTTCAATTTTTTTTATTCTCATGAAGTTTCTCAAGTTTAGTTGACATAGATGCATATTTTTCATCTTCATCACAAGCCTTCCTCTTGAAAAAATAATCAATTCTTTAACTCTGTATCATAATTTTTCTAATATAAAATTGTCACCTCTCACTTATTTAAGAAAAGATAAAATTATGAATTCCCCAAATTAAATCTCAAAACCAAGACTCAATATTTTAAGAAAATTAACAACTTCTAAATGATTAGCTTTCCTTACCTTAAAGTAGATTCCTAATAGCTCTATCTACAAAAAAAAAGAGGTTCGATAAACAATTAGAGCATGATTTTATGATCTCTAGCCGATAGAGATATGCTAGAGCGTAGAAAAGTCACATACAAACGGAAAATATATTGCTTCAAAAATAGAAAAAAGAGTAAAAAATAAACTTACTCAAAAGAAGAAATTATTTGGTCCAAAATATTCCTCAACTCCTCAATTTTGTCGTGGTACAATTTGATTTTGAAAATGATGAAAGATTGAGAGTGAAAATTGAGAAAAAAAAAAAGGAAAGGAAGAGATGGAAGTACGAAAGAGAGAGAAACCAAATAAAGAAGTAAAAGAAATTATAACAGATAGAAAACAATGTGGTTTCCAAATTTTAAAAAAGTTATTTTAAACTAAATTAATATAAATAAAGTAATAATATATAAATATACTTTTAACAAAATTTTAAACAAACTATTTTAAACTAAATGTAAATAAAGTAATAATATATAAATATATTTTTATAAAATATAGTAGAAAAAAATGTTAGGGGAGTCATGGCTCCCCTGTAAAAGAGAAAGTTTGTCCCTGGTGTTCGTGACTATATAATTCGCTCTAAGTTCATGATGTTCATTGTCCCGAGTTAAAGACATTTTGAGTAAATGTTTGACTTTTTCTTATTCTTTTGTAGTAAAGTGTTGTAAGGTATAGTTAAATTCTTGCTCTAGAGAGTATGGATGTACTTGGGGTCCAAGAAGGGACGATTCATAGATGAGGCGGGGAGGGGCCATGGGCCCCCCAATATTTATAATGTTTTTTAGTTATATATATTGAAAATTTTAAAATCAATAATATTATATTTAGAAATTAATGGAAATTAAATTATATTTTGTTTAAAGCACACCATTTAACGTTAATAAATAATAAAACATAAAATTAAATATAATAAAAAATAAAATATTTAAGTTTAATTTTTTTTTCTCTGGTTTAATTCAAAAATATTAAATTGCAACTAAAAAATCATGACTAAATTGAGAGTAAAAGATTTTGAGCCAACTTGACAAATCTAGCTCACAATGTGCATGGAGGAGAAGGAGGCAAGAGCGAGAAAGGGAAAAGAGAAGAATGAAGGTTAGGAATTTGAGAAACCTCTATTTACAATTTTTTTAAAAGCACCTACTTTTTATATCGATTATAACTATATCAGTATAAAATTTTTTCTTTTTTATTACAAAAAATTGTCATTCAATCCATTTCCTATATTAGTTATAACTAAAATTGATATAGAAAGTTTTCTTCTTTATAAAAAATATAACCATGCATATTTTCTGTAAGAATTATAGGTAGAATCAATATAAAAAATGTTAACTTATTTCCAGTTTTATTATACTGAGTAAATTTCAACTAGAATAAAACATGCTATAAAGTACGATTTTTATACTAGTGAAAAGACAGACAATACATATTCATGGACCTAAATACATAGTTATTCAACACAAAAGAACAATATAAACAATATCAATTTAAATAGCGTTGCAGATCACAATTATAGTGATTCAAGTCCTTATTATCATAGTCTTTTAAAAACATATAATTAACATATAATTTATTTATAATAAAACAAATTACATAAACTTTCTATAAATTAACAAGTCATATTAATTAAGAGGATTTACATTTCCAACATACCACTAAATTTAAATTATGTGATAATTCTAACCTGCCAAGTTCTAGAGTTGGACCATAAAATTTTCTTAAATGTATTAATAGTAATCAATAAAATGTTAAGCCTCTCTAACATGTAAATAATAAAAGGGAGGCACGTCCATGCAAAGGAGAAAAGAGTCCCAAGAGGAAGAAACGTAGAAGAGATGGTCAGTAAGCCAAGAATTTGAATCGGACAAATAACAAAATTAAAAATGTCATAGTATGATTTATGATGACAGTTATTTGGTTAAGTGTCATTATAAGTAGTGATAACGATGATTATAATATTAGTACTGTGGTTGGAAAAGTTATTATCATTAAGAAAATTAAACATTGTGCATTTATTAACGATGATCCTCCTTATGTTTTTTTAAATAATTTATGATCTTTTTAATAAAATTTGTTATTATTCATTCGTTAAAAAAATTAAAATATTATAACATGAAATATTTTATCAATAACTAGCATAAACATGTACGATATTATTTATGTGTACACATTTTTTAAATATGCATGATATTATATTAACAGGTGATGATACAAAATAAATTTATATTTAAAAAAAAAAAGTGAAATTAATGGAGAAAAAAATGAAAAAATAACTGCTAATAAATAGAAAAAAAAATAAGGAAAGAAGACAGACAATTTTATAGAAAAGATATATTGTAAATTTTTATAAAAGTTATTTTTTAAAAATTTAACAAATAATTATATTGTAAAGAGTAAATTTGGAATTATGAAATGTGGACACAAAAGAGATAATATGTGATCAAGATATATGGATGGCAAAAATAATTATAGATTATAGATGATAACAACATTTGTTTCTACAAGTGGTCAATATATAGGAATGACAAAAATATCTGTGTTCGTAGATATCCACAGATAAAATCCATAGTGGATAGTTGGTATCTTGGGGTATTTATTACCCACAGGTAACAAGTATTATTAGGTATTTTAATACTCGTTTCTAAACGGGTCGGATGCGGGTATCATATTATATGTATCCGCATTAACATTAATTTATATTTTATTAAGTTAAATTTAATTAAAATTAAAATTTAATTTATATTTTATTAAATTAAACATAATTATAATTATAATTATAATTTTATTTCATATTTTTTTGTAATCTTATTTAAGTTTCATTTTAAAACGTTATAAAATATATTTTTTAAATATTTGCGAATATCCACGAGTATCCGCTGGTTTTAAAAAATCCGCAGGTATTTTTAAATGGTTACCTGTGCAGATATTAAAGTGGATAGCGAGTGAATATTTTTATTGCGGATCGGATTATGGATAGACACTATCCATGTCCGACTCAAGTCATTGATATACCTGTGAATATATTTTTATAAAATTCGTATATCGATTAAATCAACTTTTTCCTAAGTAGGTTAGGTATAGAAATATTTAGAGTATCTTTAACAAATTATTTAATCTCCTAATTACTTTAATTATGTTATTAATTGAGACCGAGATTATGTCTTCCGCAATAGATAATATCGTTTGGCTATTGTACAACGATGATAATAATGTTGTAAAATTTTAAAACCAATCTTTCATTTATTATTCATCTTTTTTGCTACAAACCACTAAAATACTAACTAATATTATTTCGGGTTAAGTATGTTATTAGTCCCCGAATTTTGACTCAAAATTAGAATCCGTCCTGTCTGAAACTTCAATATATTTTGGTCTCTAAATATTGAATTAGGAATGTGTCAAAACAGTGTAAACAACTCCAATACTAACATGAAAAGCGTTTGACACGTAAAAAAAGTTAACATAATTGGGTTAAAAGGACTATATTCATTCATTTCTAAAGTTTAGGGACCAAAATATATTGAAGTTTTAAACATGGACGAATTCCAATTTTGAGTTAAAATTCGGGGACTAAAAACATATTTAACCCTATTTCAAATTATATTACAAAATCAATATCTACCAATATTTCCTTAAATAATATATTTTTTCAAAAAATAAAATCCACATAGACAAGAGTTAAATTCTCAACTGATATTTTTGTGCTTGATATTGTAAATCTTTTCGGAATTTGAAATTCTGGAAGGTCTTTTTTTTTATTCTTTTTTCTTTGCTTTTTTAAGAAGGAAATTTTTTAAAAATTAAACATTAAAAACCAAAATGAAAATAAGAGAAAAGGAATTTCAAAAACTTAATGCAGAATGCTGAAATTAAATGGTAATTGCTTTGAGAAAAAAACACTTTAAAATAATTTAAATGTTTTGTAATATACTTTAGAATAAATTTTGTTATTATTATAATAGTTTGTAGAGAAGGATGGATGATAACTAAATATAAATATAAAATGTTTACAGTAGTATTATTATCATTGTTATTATCACTTATCATAAATATTTTTCTTATAACATTTTTATTTTTCATAAAATTTATGATAAAAAATTTAGTTTCAAATTATAGTAAAAGAAATTATAAATTGTGTTTATTTTATTCCTTCTTTTAAAGTAATTAAAATTTAAATCTAATTTTGTAATATTCTTTAGAATAAATTTTGTTATTATTATAATAGTTTGTAGAGAAAGATGGATGATAACTAAATATAAATATAAAATGTTTACAGTAGTATTATTATCATTGTTATTATCACTTATCATAAATATTTTTCTTATAACATTTTTATTTTTCATAAAATTTATGATAAAAAATTTAGTTTCAAATTATAGTAAAAGAAATTATAAATTGTGTTTATTTTATTCCTTCTTTTAAAGTAATTAAAATTTAAATCTAATATTTTTAATTAATTAGTTTAAATTACTTCTCCATAATTTTAGGTTTTTTACTTTAATTTTCTCCCACATTTTTGAAAAAAAAAATCACAAAACCATAAATATGTACATCTATATCTATCTATAACTATATTTAAAGAATGTTCTCTCTTTTATGTTTACATTTCATAATTTCAATTTTACCCTTACAATATAATTACTTATTAAATTTTAAAAAATTAACAATGTTTTTTTATAAAACGGTCTATCTTCTCTCCTTCTTTTCCCTATTCATCCATCAATCGTTATTTTCTCGTATTTTCTCCATTTATCTAACTTTGTTTTTAATAAATATAATTTTATTTTGTATATTAACTTAATGACATTACAATATCATCACCTATTAATATGAGATCAGATAACATTACAATATCATCACCTACTCATGTAAAATCATGCATATTTATAAAATACACATACAAGTGTATATAAAGGGGATTCCCCGTTATGGTGTCCACGTTTTTATTTTCAATTTTATCCTTCAATAAATAGTGCTTTTAAAATTAAGACAATTGTTCTATCATTATTACATTTTAAGTAATCTTACTGTTAGATTTAATTTATTTATTTATTTAACTTTTCTTTTAAATTAATATTTTAAAAATAAACTAAAAGCTTTTAATAAAAAATACTCTATGTACAAAATAAATAAAAATATATTTATAATAAAACTTAAAAAAATATTTATATTTACTTTTAGAATTAAAAAAAAAGTGAACACATGCATATTTTTAAATTTATATATATTTTAAAAATACATTTACATATTATTTTATTATTTATATCAATTTAGTTTACATTTTTGTTTCTCAAAATTTGAAAACTACGGGTTTCTCCTCTCTTGTTATTTCTTATTCTCTTTTATTTGATTTCTTTATTCTTTGTACATCTCTTTCTCACATATTCTTTCTATCTCAATTTTCACTCTCAATTTCTCATTATTTTCAAAATCAAATTGCACCAAGGTGAAATTAAGGAGCTAAGAAATATTTTGTACTGAACAATTTTTTCTTTTGAGTTGGTTGATTTTTTACCCTTTTTTTATTTGAAGCAATATATTTTTCTCTTGTATGTGACTTTTCTACATTATAGGCAGATTTCCATTTGTTACAGATAATAAAATCATGGTCTAATTATTAATCAAACTTTTCTTTGTGTAGATGTAATTTATTTTAGGTTTTGAAGTTGTGTAAGGGAAGAGTTTGTGTAAAGGAAGAGCAATATTAGGAATATATTTAAGGTAAGTGAAGCTAATCATTTAAAAGTTGTTAATTTTCTTAAAATATTGAGTTTTGGTTTTGAAATTTGGTTGGGGTATTCATAATTTTTGTTTCCTAAATAGGTGAGAGGTGACAAATTCAGATTAGAAAAATTATGATAAAAAATAAAAAGAAATTAATTTTTGTTTCAAGAGGAAGATTTGTGATGAAGATAAAAAAAAGTATCTACGTCAACTCAACTTGAGAAACTTTATGAGAATCCAAGAATTGAAGAAAATAAAAAAACTCTCTAAAGTTCCTAAAGTTATGTATAATGAATTTGAAAATTCTTTTGAATGTGATTTGTGATTCGGGAAAACATCCTCAAATTTGACAATACTCACCAAATTAAATTGACGAGATACGAAGAACTTATATAAAATGGGGCACATATCATGACTCTTCCCATTCCTACAGCTACAACTGAAAAATATTTTTCTGCAATGAAAATCATCAAGAACATGTTGAGAAATAAGATGGAGGCTAAATTCTTAACAAGTAGTATGATAACCTATATTGGATGGGATATTGCAAAAAAATTTAGTTTTGATTCAATTATTGAAGATTTTAAATCATTGAAATAGTGTAGAGCAACACTATGACTAAAAATGATTTTTTTAATATATTATTGTTGATAATAAACTTTATGTTTCACTTTCATATATATTATTTTCATATTATGTTGGATTTTACTATCATATGTATTCTGTATTGAGTAGAGAAAATGACAAGAGAAAATGAATATTTTTTTTTATTAGAAAAAATAATTTATAAATAAAAATATAACTTTACCCTCCTCAAATTTTTTGTTAAAGTTCTTTCACTGATTAGATCTGTTTTAATTTTGTTTTTAAGTATTATTTTCCAAAAAAAAAAAAAATCTCCCCGTAGATTTTCACGAATGCACCAAATTAGAGGTGCCATATTTTTTAGAACGAAAAGAAATGTTAGTCTTTTTCTGGAACATCGTTATCATTTAATGTTGATCAACATAAATGTTGATAACTTGCGTTACTTGTTTTGGCCATCGATAATTGTACGACCTTGGATAAGGTTTTGAAGATTTCAGAGTGCATTTAGATATCTCATTTATTGTTCACATATTAGCATCATCATACTATATGATTATGAAAAAGTAAGCAGAGAAGATAGAGTTAGTGATTTGATTTGTCTGGTATTCTTTCACACAAATAATTTATTTTTTATAGTATAGTAAATTATGTACGCGAAATAATATTTTTTTCATTATATCCATATTTGATAAAATAAACCATTGGAGCTTTATTTTTTCCAAATATTCAACATATTTTTAATCTAAAAAAATATTCAACCAAGATTTTAGATGAATTATTGTTGAAAAAAATGTGTCATCAATTAATGACATTTCCATCTTTATCTCAAAAAATCACCTTATTAACAACTAATTAAGATTAACACAGAGAACACATAAGTATAACAACATGAAACTTCAAATATGAAGACAAACCACGACGGTAAATTTGTATAACACACAGAAAATGTTCTCAACTCTTTGACTCCAAGTACACTCACACTTTTCAAAGCAAGAATTTTAGCTACACTCACAATACTCTATTACAAGAGAATAAGAAAAGTCAAACACTAGCCTCAAAGTGTCTTTGACTTGAGACAGTGAACATCATGAACTTAGAGTTTTATATATATATATATATATATATATATATATATATATTTACTATAACACACATTCCCTAACTTATCTTAGATGTATTATTTTCATTGGCCCAACATATAATGTTTAACCTTTAAATTATTGTTGCCATGGGAAGAATAAAGGGTATTGGATATAATTTAGTTGGTTTGTGTGAGGGTTATAGGTTTTGTATATCTCGTTCAAGTGAGAGATGTGCATAAGAACATGGTTTCAACTTTGAAACTGAGCTTAAGCACTTCAAGCAGAAAATCTTTCACTAGAGTAACAAACTATCAATTAAATAAAGAGTATTTTTTTTAAACAATGGTTTGATTGAATAGAGAAATTGTGAAATGCAACTTTTATTTTACTAGAGAATATCACCTAAGTAAGGATACATTGCTCAAACAATATTTCCTTATTAAATATAACATGTTTTACTATATAATAAACTATATTTTATTGTTTTTAATTATTGTATCATATAATTCAAATGCTTTATTATGACGTTATATATGGAATGTGTGTCAATATAGAATCTTAATACTTAAATATTTGATTCTTTATGTATAAAATGTAAAAGACGAAATATTTGCATTGAAAGATAAATGATATTTTTAATATGTAATGAGAAACCTTGGTTGATACTAATGTAAGTATTGAGTTATGAATTGTGTATATAAAATACTCAAACTCGTATTTTAAATCATGTATATAATTAAATGTATTAAGTGGTGAAAAAGTTATAGAAGTCTTTACCACCTATTTGAGAAAAGGTGTGTAGGAGCTAGTGTGACATTTGTTAGATGCCATCTGAATCAAATTAAGACCAAAAGTTATATATATATATGAACAATTTAAGCATTAAGTATACCATATAGATTAAAAAGAGACTAGAAAATCATAATGTTAATTTATTAACATTATGATGATGTAACTAGTAAAGATGTCATTTTGTATTACAATGAGTTTTGAGGTGAAAATAAAGTTACGTTATTTCTTTGTAAGACTTAGGAGAGGGAAATAAATATGAAAAATAAATTTCTATTGACTATGCACATGCTTTATGGTAATGTTTTTGTTATATAGATTGTTGAATACAAAATATCTTTGTTATTTTTACAATGAAATGATTTTTAAAAGATTGATTAAGAGAATTTACATTGTATTTATTATTTAAAAATACTTTTTTTAATTTTTTTTATTTTATCTTAGGCTTAATTATTTCCGTTCATCTCAAATTTGGTTAAAAAGTTTGAAGTCATCTTTACTTAGAATTTTTGTTTCAATCAAATTCTATTTTTTGAAAGATTAATTCAATTAAGTTCTTTCTATTAGCTTTTCAACAAAATTAAATACATGTCATGTGTTAATTGATAGATGTTTTGTTTTATTTTTTTAAAATTTTATTTTGAAAAACTTTTTGTTGTCCCCGTGTTGGGTTAGTGGCGAGCCATGTGGCATTAATGGTATTATGTGTTAATATTAGTTTCACGTGTCAGTGTGTTAGTGTCAATGTCAAGTGTTATTGTTTTGTATTCATTCCCTATATTTGTCCTTTTAATTGAATTCAATTCAAGTTTGTTTAAACATGAAACAATATTGTCTCTTTAAATCAGAATCAAATTTTTTATTGTATAGATATTACATGGATATTTATATTAAAATTAATTCTTTTATTAAATATTTTTGAAATTATTTTTAAACTAACTCTAACGATATTATTACACTCCATTTAAATAAATTACTTTTTATCTTATAAAAAATATAGATCAATAATATAAAGTAATTTTAAATACTTATTCTTTCTATAAATAAAACTTAAATTTATTTAAGAAATATAATAATATTTATATGATAAATAATAAAGTACTATTTGACTTAAAATGAAATAAAATATAGAATAAACATTTGTCTCACTTAAAAATATTAAAATTTACAATGAAAATTATTATTATTATTGTTATTATTATAATTATAAAATTATATATAATTCTTTTACATAATTTTAATGTAAATAATTTTTAACGGTTAAATATAAATAAATGGTCAAAAAGATAATATAAATTAAATAATAATTTTAATTTAAAAAAATTATTTAAAGAATAAAATTGGAAAATAAAAATGTATAACAAAATGAATGATTTCTTTTTATATATAAGTATAAATTTTAAACTGGATAAAATATTAAATACATAAGTAGAGGATAGGACTTCACATGAATAAAGTCGATGAAATTAAAGTATTACGATTTTAAACTTGTTCCGTATAATAAAATACTTATAAATTAAATAAAAAGATTAATATTTAAGAATTTTAGTACTATATTATATTATATTTATTTATTAGTCCCTACATTTAATAAATTCACATCTTATTTACAGTGGATAGATGAACTTTTTATAATTTAAAATGTAAATGGTAAAATTCATAAAATTAGTATTTTGATTTTAAAATTCGGGAAATTAAAGGTCTTTTAATAAAATTCATAGAAGTAAAAAAGTTTAATTGTAAAATATGTAATTTAAAATATAATATACATTTTATTCTGGAATGGAAGTCACCTCACTTCACGTTGCTTTTATGATTGCACTCTCAAGAAGTTAGACAACTAATTGTCGGAAATGTAAAATATATATATATATATATATATATATATATATATATATATATATATATATATAATTTACAATGTTAAAATTCCTATTTGAAAATTAAGTATATAATTCTAAAGAAAGCATAAGAGTTTCGTGGAAAAATATATAATTAAATTTAAAATACTATATTTAATAAAATAATATCCAACTGCACCATTTACAATAGAAAAAAAAAAAATCCAAAACAAAAATGCACATCAATCTGCTGAATTAATTAAACCTTACTGACTCACTTCGTTGTATTGACAAATTCTTTGGTTTGATTTGAAAGATAAAATCACCCTACCTAATCTATTTTAATGCATTATATATGTTACTTCCGCTGTGATTCAACTTATTTCCATACCATAGATATCATTATTTATATTATATAAATAAATCAACTTATATTATATTATATATATATATATATATATATATATATATATATTTATATTTATATTTTAGTGTAAACATAGATGTTATCTCGTGTGTATGCTTTCTTAATATATATATATATATATATATATATATTTTTTTTTTTTTTTTTATTTAAAATATATTAAAATAATATAATATAAATTGATAAATAAAAAGACAAAAAAATAGAAATAAATCGTTTTATAATAAATTTTTAAAATAAAAATCAATTTTAATAAATTTAATAAATAATTATATTTTAAAAATAAAATTTAAAATATGAACACAAAATTTATATACTATGTATATAATTATAACACTTCACTTTTAGGACCCACATTCCTAATAAACATGTCACTAATCACTGACATAAATAAAAATGTCTACCATCCTCGTATAAATAAAATTTTCCAAAAGTAAATAAATATTATATGTGGAGGAATATAAACCGTATATATCTATACAAATAAAAAAATAATTTTACATCCCAAAAATACTTTCAATCGTCGTTGCTGAAATTTTCACTTGTATTGTTTTAAATTTTTGTGCAACATATACGGTCATAGCAGAAAGATTATTACCACCACTACAAAACACATGATAAACTATTATATTTTAAAGATTTATAAAATTACTATAAATAATGTACTCTAACCTTCACATCAGATATCAAATAATTTTATCATCTCATTCACTAAAATATCTTTATTGACAATATATTACTACTTCTACGATATTTTATTCGTTGAACTAATACATCATCAACAAACATTTCAACATATATCTCATCAAACTAAAATCAACTAACAGTCTTATCTATAGGTATAGAATATTGCACTGCCCTATTCTATATCTCATTAGTATTGCATCGTGTTTATGCGACAAATCATATAAAAGCGACTCCACTGTTACAGCGGATGCTCTGTTAAAATTAACGGCACAAAGAAGCAGTTAATGGTGGGAGTGATTTGGATAATTTTTTTTTTATAAGAAAAATGATGTATTAGTTATTTGTTTTATTTGTTAAGTTGATCCGATCCCTTTCATATGAACTGTTTAAACGAAAGCATCTCTGTTTCGATTGTAAGGCAGGTTTGTGATTGAAAAGGTATCACTTTTGTTGTTTGTCCTTTGGCAGGAAACAACGTACGAAGACAGCTCAGCACCTATGAATCACAGTTGTGACATTGGACCCAAATACTGTGACATTTGTCATATTTAAAATGTAGAACGGGATAATGAGAAATACTTCGGTGGCCTTGTTTAAAACGTCTTTAGATACCTTTCTGCATGGATTTATTAATTTCACACCCATCAACTTTTAAACCAATTCTACTACATCTTAAATTTGATACATTGTTGTCGTAGCAATTTTGATATTCTTTTTTTTTTTTTTTGTCATTGTTCCATCTTATTTGGTACCTTTCATCACCATTATGGGTCTAAACTTTTTTTAAGAACCTTTCAATTTTCTCTTTGCTTTATTTCCTTTACTTCTTGCTTAATATTGTTCCCGGTAACTTGCAATTGATCAAAGTTCTCTCAATGGCCTATTCACCTTGAATGCTGCTAAGAACCTATAGTCCTTCAATCCTTTAGGTTACATTATGGTATCATGTGAGACTAATCGCTTAGATAATATAACTTATTTTCTAAATTAGTTAAGTGATGGGTATTTTCGTTGAAGATTTTGTCAAAGAGATATAATATCAATGAGACATGAGTTTGACTTACATAAATGATTGACACTACTTCCAATCCAAAATCTTAAGGCAATGAGTTTATGAGTCCTTTTCCTCATAATATGTTCAATTTTCTCATTTCTACCAAACGTGAAACTTAGATTCACACTTGAAATTCCAACAATAACCAGGATGAACATTCGGTTTTGATACCAATAACGGGTCTAAGGAGATACAATACCAATGAGACACGAGTTCAACCTACACAAGAGAATCAAAACACTTCTAATCCAAAATCTTAAGACAATGAGTTTATGGGTCTCCTTCCTCATAAGGTGTTCAACTTTCTCATCTTTATCCCATATGGAACTTAGACCCACACTTGGATTTCGAATACTAAGTTCACCATACTACCTTAACCTCCTCTTGTGATGTTTCCTTTCACATTTGTTTGTATTCATATTTCTCGTCTTCTTACCTCCTAGTTTCAGGTTATTGTAAGTACTCTAAACATGTTAAAGGGCTCAAGCACCATTATAAATATTTGAACGTTTTTATTGGATTTTTATTGATTATCCAAGCTCATACATATACTTGTGATTTACCAAAAATTTCTTCTTCATCAACCTTTTCATTCCTAAATATAATTTCATTTATCTGCTTACAAATGTTCTAAGTAATAGCTAAGCATATGCACTTTTCACACGTAATCATGTTTTCTTTTCAAATTCAAAATGTTGAATTGAGGATTTTGTTGGATAGGTTGGTTGTGATGTGATGAGCTAACTTTTATCCATGTATTGCACATACTCCATATAATACTTGCAACCTTATAAGTGAAGAACAAGCCAAAGGACATATCTCCTTAGTTAAACCACACATAGGGCACATAATATTGTCACGAGTAAACCTCATATCTGAAATCACTCTCGAAAAAAAAATGGTGTGGCTTTAATATTTCAAAATGGCTATAAAACTCATCATTTTGTTCTCTATCATTTCCCTACAGTTTATTATATGTTGATTTAACTATGTAGACTTGTGTTTTCTGTCTGTAAATTTCGTTGACAATTACAAACCTTAAAATGTATCGATAATTTAAAATGCTACGAATTTGTTCATTAGTAAATTTGTCCGTGAAAACCTATCCAAATCTAAATTTATTACGAATATGACTTAAACCCAACCCTATACCCTGAGGATTTCTTCCTCCCTAATTTCATCCATTTTACAGGTAACCTCCTCCATCCAAGTAAGCCACCACCGGAGAGTTGCTCCATCATTGTTGCAAGTTCCACCTCCACATAGGGTAGTCACCGGTGACATCGATCAATGTCGAAGGTGTCATTGGCGTCATTATCCTTCCTTTTCCCAAAACATAGATGCCCTTATTCGCTCTCGTAAGGGAACAATAAATCTAACAAACAACAAATTTTGTTAGGATATGTTCTAACCTTAGACTCTAATACCATGTTAAGAACTTTAAGTTTAACTCAAACCAACACAATCAATTTATAAGATGAGGTTTGCACCTACATATATATTTTATATTGACCTTATCGCTAGTCGATGTGAAATTTCCAATACTTGTTTCTATTCCCTTTGCTCCCATGACCTTCCTTCTAACAATTTTTTTTTTCTAGAGTTGTCTATCTTGCTATTCCTGCCAAGCCTTTAGCCACCATCAAATACAAAAATGGTGTTATGGAATCACCTTGTCTTAATTCTTTCAATGGTTTAAATTTCCTTCTTAGAGATCGAAACACTTTATCAAAGTCCCTCCATCATACAATATAGAAATTCCCAACTAATTGAATTATATGTTTAGTCAAAGTCAACTTTGATTAGAATACATTTTTTATCTCATTTCCTCCACAATTTCACCAGCTACCAACCCATCTAGTAACCCTTTATCCACTATGAAACAATATGTATTACTTATAACCTTGTAACACTCCATTTAATTTAGAAAAATGATATTTTAACCCACTTTTTTTGACCCACTTTTAACCCACCATTCTTATCATCCTTAGATCATCTATTTTAATTTTTTGTAGTGATGTGATGTGATGATCTAAAGGCGATGAGAGTGGTAGATTAAAAATGGGTCAAAAAAAGTGGGTTAAAGTATCATTATCCTTTAATTTATTTGACAAGAATTTTGATAGGTAGATATTCCTCCCAAGGATATAAGTAAATATTCATGTAAGCCATTAGGAGTTTCTATTATAAGTATGAACGTTATGAACTACATCATTTTGGCCATTTCCCACTAATGGAAAGAGTCTATCATACTTAGTATCTCCCCTTTGAAGTGGGATTTTACAACTATGACAACTTCACACTCCGCTTACTTAATCTTTTCATCTGTAAATCCATGTATCAAGTTGATATTGTCGGTCGGTGTTATGATCAGAATTCTATATTTTCTAACACGAGGGTAATGCCTATTTCCTCCTTCAATCTTTCCTCATAAGTTTGAGAGATATCTTACGCTATTTAAAAAAAAAAAAAAGGCTTAAATTAAGTACTCTAAAATTAAGTAATAATTAGGAATGGGAATATTATTCCTGAACGAATGGGAATTAACCACCAAAACTTGTCTCATAGAAACTCCAGAAAAGAAGAAAGACAAAAGCAGACTTTACGACTTCTCTAAGGTAACTTAAGAACTATCTGGGTAACCAAAAGTTGGGCCAATATCAAGATTAAAAAACGTTGTAGCAGAGAACAGTGTCCTATACCCGCAATCTAAGCCTATAAGTTTATACTATTACACCAGCAAAAACATCAAGTTGCAACCAATACGTGTGAGGTTGCGTTGTCAAGTTTCTAAGTTCGACGGTAGATTGGGCTCTCTCGTATGGAAGTTTATGACAGTACATATGTACTTTTGAAGATTTAATGGAGTAGTTTAAAATTTTAAGAAAATACTATATCCTAACCTGCTGTAGAAGAAGGAACTCAAATTAGAACCATTCCTTTGCTAATAATGATATCCAAAGTCTGATGCATACATGGTGGGTGGGGTAGGTATCTTAAACTTCATCCACATATGACATATCTGCCTTCCACGATTTATTATTATTTAATTTTCTGAATTTCCCAGTTGGGTTTGTACGTGATTCACGTTTTGGTTGTGGGGGCATGCATGGTACTACTTATATAGATGAGAGAGTTTTAGGAAAGCTGCAAAATATCTGAGAGAAGTGGTCAAAGAAGAAAGTGGGTATATTATAGAGATTAGTAATAGTGATGGTGAGAACCCCGAGCAGTGACAAAAATGGAGTGAAGAGAGGAACATGGACACCAGAGGAGGACAAGAAGTTGGTTGATTATATTACAAGGTATGGCCACTGGAATTGGCGCCTTCTCCCCCAGTTCGCAGGTAAAAGAAAAATGAGTTTTTCTTTGAAGAAGGTTTGGTTTTCAAACAATGTGTAGTGAGTTTGCTGTTTTCAGGTCTTGCGAGATGCGGAAAGAGTTGCAGACTTAGGTGGTTGAATTACCTAAGACCAAACCTCAAAAGAGGAAACTACACTGAGGAAGAGGAACAAACTATCATCCATCTGCACCGACATCTCGGAAACAGGTCTCAGACTTAAATTATAATATATATATATATATATATATATATATATATATTTTACGAGAGATAAACAATATAACATAAAAGGGAGAAATAAATAAATGAAAAGGATAGGAAAGAAAACAAATATATATTTTGTCACTCATCTTAGATTTACTATTTTATATTTTATTCTCTTTTTCTCTTTAAAAATGTAAAGTTTTGTTTTGAATGAATATATTACCAATTATTAAGTGGATGAGTTAAAAAGTTATTACTCAAGAGTTGTATGGAACTCATCACATAAGGTGTCAAACTCTAAGTACACTTTTGCTTTTTTTTTTCTTCTATTTTAATAATAATACGTAAAATAAAGTTAAATCAAATCACTACACATATTAAGATATTTTCTTATAACAAAAGTCCAACTTTCATTTATTTGCATACTTTTCATTAGGAAATAATACTTTAATATCTTTGAATAAAACTAATGTAAACGATGCTTTCGCGCTGTACGAACTTTTTAAAAATTTAAAAATTATTTAAATTTTAAAAGTAAAATTAGAAAAAAGATAAAAGTATATATAATTATAAGTATATAATCATAAATATAATTACAGATAAAATAAATTTTAATTATTGAAATAAAAGTATTATAAGTAATATTGTATAAATAATATTATAAATAATTATTAAATTTGAAAAATAGTTACCAAAATGCTAAAACTGAAATTTTTTATTATTATGAATAATTATTTAAATTTAAAAAATAATAATTAAGAGAATAAATTGAAAAAACAAAATAAAAACAGTGTATCTCTATATATAGTTATAGATATCACTTCATAACCTACATTAATAATATATTAATGTGTATTAAAATTTTAAATAAAAAAGTATGATTAATTATTCTTTTATTCTCGGCATTTATAACAATTGTTCAATATTCTCTCTTAATTTTTTTAGATTCAAAATATTTATTAAAAGGAGTGAATGTGATTTCTTTCATTAAATCAACATTAACTTCTTTAAAAATGATAATATGATTTATGCTAAGTCCTTTTCCTTTTTCTTCTTTTTCATTTGCATTCTCTTTCTTCTCCATTTATGTTTTCTCCTATGAAATTTATGAAAATGAAACATTTTAGGATTTAAAATTTTCTTTTCCTAAAATTAATTTCTTCATAAACAACCAAAGCATCATGCAAGACAATTTAAACACATGCCCAGAAGGCCAATTACATGATAACAACTCACAAGCTCGGATTTCATGGGATGATCATTTGAATCAACTCCTCTACACCTCAACTTCACTGGCCACAAAAAGAGAAAAAAAAAAAAAAAAAAAAAAAAATTAAAAAAAAAATTTTTTTTTAAAAAAAAAAAAATTTTATAAAAAAAAAATATTTTTTTTAAATATTTTTTTTTTTTTTTTTAT
>Ga0214542_1007001_pt1 | contig 20006 bp, 3 predicted proteins | sample CNSS1metaG_FD_160096 | JGI IMG/M metagenome (GOLD analysis project Ga0214542, IMG submission 160096) | Root nodule microbial communities from cowpea collected in UCLA plant growth center, Los Angeles, California, USA - CNSS1 | ecosystem: Host-associated > Plants > Roots > Nodule | place: USA...
ATAAAAAAAAATAAAAAAATATATATATATATATATATATATATATATATATATATATATATATATATATATATATATATATATATAATCTATGTTAATATGTGCAACAAAATTTTGGATAAAATGGTAAAAAGGGAATGAATAAACGCAAATCTTTCTATTTGAGGCGAGATTGAATTATCTGATTGTTTTGCAAATCCATCTGCATTTTTTGTCATTGATCTTTTGAAACAAACATTTTTTGTCATTGATCTTTTGAAACAAACATGACTTCGTAAAAGTATTTGTGCCTTCAAATTTATTTGACTAGTTGTATCAGCATAAAGGAGCACAACAACAGAGCATAAAACATTAAGTTGCTAGATAAAGCTAAGTTCTTGACTTCATAATTGTCCACAATGTTGCCCCTTCGTACAAAAACAGTTTTGGCTTAAAGTGTAAGTATGTAGTTAAGTCCTGTCCTTGCTTGTACTAAAATGTAACTTCTTTTTTCTATAAAAATAGGAACAATTAATTTCTATTTATTTAACTATGTTCAAATAAACTTCTTTTAAGGATTTCTAAATGAAAACTAAAAGATAAATAATTTTCCTAGTTTCTTCCTATATTAAAATTAGCTTATAAATAAATTAAAAAAATACGAAAGTTATATAAGAAAAATCTTATACATAAACTATTAGGACATAATATTTCCTATAATCAGATTTATAGAAATAATATAAATGTAGAATAAACAGAATTGACTACAGAGTTAATAAATTATATTTTTCAAATTACTACAGACCTTTTATTTGAAAGACAAAATTATAAACCAAGTGTTTATAAAACACTCAAATCATAAACCAAATAAATCTATCAAAATAAAAATAAAAAATTTCTTCTTTTTTCTTTTTTATCTCTCTTTTTGTTTTCTAGTTATTGAAATCGCCTAATAAATTTTTGTGCAAAGTATTTATATATAACGTAAATATATATAATCTCACATTTCATTTCCTATATATTAAGCTAGTGGAAATAATATGATTCTCCACTAATTCTAACATAAACTAAATTTAGTTGATGAAAAAAAATTAATTTTAATTTCTCTTTTCATTTTTCTCTCACAAAAATATTTATATATAAGCCGGTGGAAATATAGCTCTATTAACAAATACTCTAATAAGAACCAATAATCATAAAAATTTAAGCAGTTAGCTAAAGTTATGTGAACGATTTTGTATTACTTGAATTCTAAATTGAATGCTTAATGTTTCAACAAGCTTGATTGGTTCTTTTAAGGAACCGTACAGTGCAAAATTATTACTATGAGCTGAAAAATTATGCATATGCATTATCTATAATATGTGAAAAATTGCTTTCAGTAAGAATATTACAGGCTCGCTCTTGATCCATTTATATGTTAAGGTCTCTAAATTAATGATTGTTTTGCACGTACAGGTGGAAAAATCTGCTTGCGATGTAGAGCATTTAAAATTTGGTGATCATTATTCACAGCTAGAAGAGATTTGGCTTGGTGTAGTTCCAATCCCAACAAACAATTGTTTCAACAATTTGAAATCTTTAGCTGTGGTGAAATGTGAATCTCTCTCCAATGTCATTCCTTTTTATTTACTACGTTTCCTTCGTAACCTGAAAAAGATTGAGGTAAGCAACTGTGAATCTGTGAAGGCAATATTTGATGTGAAAGGTGCAGCAGCAGATATGAAACCGATTTCTCTTCCTTTGAAGAAACTCATTCTAAATCAGTTGCCAAATCTGGAGCACATCTGGAATCTGAATCCTCGTGAAATTTTGAGCCTTCAATACTTGCAAGAAGTGTCAGTTTCTAACTGTCAAAGCCTTAAAAGTTTGTTTCCAGCATCAATGGCAAATCATCTTGTAAAGCTTGATGTGAGAGCTTGTGCAACATTGATGGAAATCTTTGCAGAGGCGGATGCAGCCATCAATGGAGAAACTAAGCAGTTCAATTTCCATTGTCTAACCTCATTGACACTATGGGAATTGCCAGAGCTCAAGTACTTGTACCCTGGAAAACACACTCTGGAATGGCCAATGCTAACACATCTAGATATATATCATTGTGATCAGTTGAAATTGTTTAAAACTGAGCATGGTGGTGATGAATTTGCAGATACAGAGGATCAACTCTGTATTTCAATAGATCAGCAAGCGGCTTTCTCAGTTGAAAAGGTACCAAAATATTTCCTCTGCAGTTGTGCATGCATGTCTCCAATATGAATAAATTAGTGCGAAATTTATCATATGTTTTGAACAATTGGTAGGTTTTTCCAAAGTTGGTGCAATTATCACTCAAAAAGGAAGAGGCCATGGCAATTGCGCAGGGACAATTTCAGGCAAGGGCAATTTCTCAGAGTGTAGTCCTTTCATAACTCTTTTTTTCTTTTACTTTTGTTCTATTTCTTTCTCAATGATCTTTTTCTTGTATTTTTTTATACTCTTACAAAAGCTTCTAATTTTGTTAGGAACATGGAGCAATTGGACCAGGAGAGTTTGGAACAAAAGCTGCACACCTCCTGCATAATTTAGAAGTTCTGAAATTGATGTGCTATCACGAGGATGAGGAGTCAGATATATTGTCCAGTGGATTATTTGAAGAGATACCCACCATACAAAATCTTGAAGTGGTCTGCAGTTCCTTCACTGAAATATTCTCCTCTCAAAGACCTAGATCTGATTGTACCAAAGTACTTTCAAAGCTGAAAAGATTGCATTTGAAGAGTCTCCAAAAGTTGATTTCCATAGGATTAGAGCAGTCATGGGTAGAACCCTTACTTAAAACACTAGAAACATTGGAAGTGTTTTGCTGCCCTATGCTCAAAAGTGTTGCGCCAGCCACAGTGTGTTTTTCAAATCTTACATCTTTGAACGTTGCTGAATGTGATGGATTGCTGTATTTGTTCACATCCTCAACAGCCAAAAGTCTAAATCAACTGAGGGACATGTCCGTGCGGGATTGCCAAGCAATACAGAAAATAGTGTGGAATGATGAGGAAGATAACGAATCCAGTGATGAAGAGATAATAACATTTGAGCAACTCAGAGATATGTCACTTGCATCATTGCCAAGCATAGTAGGAATCTGCTCAGGGGCTTTGAAGTTGAAATTCCCATCCCTGGATGAAGTCACTTTAACGGAATGCCCCCACATGAAATATTCCTATGTACCTAATTTGCACGAGTTCAAGCCCCGTCAGCAACTTTAAATGAAGACGTGAGTTTCATTTTCGTTAGGCTTGTATTGGTTACGTTGCAGCTATTCATGTTGTTTAAACTCACTTTAGGTGTGGCTTGCAACTTCAAACCCTGATTCTGAGGCCATGATTACATGATTGAGATAGCATTTTACACTGCATATATACATGTATTCATATTTTTGTTGACAAATAAACCTCTTTATTGAGAATAATACTTCTAGATATATACTGAGTAGAGAATGAGGTGGCCTTAGCCACCAACAAAAAACCACACTTCTGAGAAACACACACTACTGAAAACCCACACTCTTGAACGCACAATCCTTGCTCTGTGGTTTTCGGCTGCAGGCTTTTTTTTCTACTCTCATTTGCACCCTTTTGCACTCCTTTTATAAAGTCTCGAGTAGCACGTTTTGGTTCCGGCAGAAACTGTCCTTCACCTCTTTTGGTTGTTCTAGAACCCTTGTGGGATCCAATGAATTTGGTGACCCCCAAGTGAAAATTTTGAGGTTAAGCTTCACCATTTCTTATATACAAGTTACATTTGTAAAATCTTTTAACTTATAGAAGAACCTGAATCTTTGATATATATATATATATATATATATATATATATATATATATATATATATATATATATATATATAAATTAACTGTATATGTATTCGTTAATATATTTATAATTATATTATTTTATAATATTATTGTCATTTTGATGGTATATATTTTATTTTTATAATATTAATATTTTTTATTTTACTATTTTTATTAAACTTATTTTATTTTATTTTTAAAATGTATTTATTGATTATATATATTATATTATATTATATTATATTATATTATATTATATTATTATATTATATTATATTATATTATATTATATTATATTATATTATATTATATTATATCATATTATATTATATTATGTTATGTTATGTAGTTTTAATTATTACTTTAATATATTATTTATGAAAAGTAATATATCATAAAATTTTAGGTATTATGGTAACGAGATAGTATAAAGTTGGGATATTACACTTTTGATGGTACATTTAATAGTTCCTCTCAATATTAGAATATGTTGCCTTGTATTTTTGTGGTAGATGTACCCAATTAATAGGTACACAAAGATACGGAAAGGTTATATGAAGAATTCATATCAACCAAAAGTATTTATTATTGAGAGGTACATGGTCAAGAAACCAAATGAATTTTCTTAAAGAGTATATGCAAGAAGTCAAAGTCAAAGTCTCCACATGAAGAAATGAGTAAAGGTAGGTCCACATGGTGTTAAGGTATTTCCAAAGGATTGAGATAAAATCCTTCAAGCACATTTTTATATATTAACAGCATTGATGATTTTCTTCCTTACATAGTCTCAAAATAAAACATTGTTGATGATAATAACTCCTCGAATGACAAAATTATTGTTGAATGAGCATAGAAAAACGCTTTTCAAATGGTTTGAAAACAATTTCTCAAGAATACCCAAAAGTTGAAAAATTAAAATGGTTAGCATGTAGACCTAACTTTGATGTCATAATTGGACTTGTTACGATATTAACAAATTTACCTTTCATACAAAAGTCCTGGCAAAAGAACCATACAATATATTGATATTACTCTTAAGGCAAACTTTTATATAATTTTCTGGTTCAAAATATATTGATCTTGTAATGATATCTATAATTTAGTTTGAAGTCATTAAAGTTCTACAGATTGCACCAATAATCTCATGGTTTAGATTAGATGGATCAAATCACAATTAAATCGTAAAATTTGAATTGCTATACTTTAAGTGTATATTTATTTCATTATTTAGTTTTTAATCTTATATTATTAATTAATTTTTGTACTTAAAAATATTATTTTAATTAGAATTTGTTATAATTAGATTTATTGAACATGAGATAAAAAATTATTTATTCATTAATCATAAATAATTTTTTTAATAAATTGTTCTTATATTTTAATATATACTTTTTATAATTATTGAAATATCTCGTCCAAACATAAAAGAAAGGCATTGGAGTAATATATTAAACGTACAAAGTATTAAAGAAATGAATTTAAGTTGAGGTTTCTATTATAAATTAATTTTACCTTTAATCAAAGTTTTCGTTCATTCATTTGATTTTTTTTTAATCATGTTTCAAGGGAAGAAGAAGTTAACCATTAAAACATTATTAGGTTCATTGAACCTTGGAGAGAGTTTTCTGTATCCCTTTTACATTTAAGACGTAGATGATGGTAGTTACAAATTAGTCATTAGAAGTAATAAAAAAAGAAAGACTAAGATAACAAAATATTATAATTAAAGAAGTGATGGGCACAATTATGAGTTTGATGAAATCACATAAGTTGAAAAAATAAATACTTAAAAAAATTGCAATGGAATTTGTTTTACAAGAGATTTTTGTGTATCAATTTTAGAGTGGTAAATAAATAACATTACCGAGAACTTCTATAACTTAAAAAAAAAAACTAATGAAATATAAGTATTTATGTCTTTATTCACCAATTTCTGTGGATTATTAAAATTCTTCCAGTCCCGTGTATCTTATTTAGAATTTTTTATTTGGTAAATTCTATTAAAATGTTTATTATTTGAGTATTGTTTTTATCCTTTTAATTGATATATGTTGAATTCAACTTGCAGATTTTAAGTTACTGTAAGGCCCATTAAAGTTTGGCTGGCCATTTCTGCTCTAAAGTTAAGGACTGCCCTATTGTGTTTGGGCCTAGGGCTGACCCAATTGATAAAATCATTTTCAGGTTGCCCTAACTCACTCTTTCCACTCTTGCAGAAAACTCAGCAGCCGTTACTTCTTCTTTTTCCACACTAGAGTTCTACTAGGGTTAGCTTTGCCGTCTCGAACCGATCCGCTCAAAGCTCACGTCCTACTTTCTGCTCCATGTAAGTGATCCTAAACCTACTGCCCTTACTTCCTTGTGGTTATTTTCGTGTTCCACTGTTTAGGGTTAGTTAATAACCTTATTTTTCCTTCTGTTCCGCCAGTTTCTAGGTCCGTCTCTCGAGCTGCTGTGCTTCGTGGTCCAGTGTCGAGGTCTCGTACAAGCCTTTTCCAGGTAGGGAAGCTAAAACCTCACTCATATGTCTCGTTTTCTTCGTGGTGTGGCTGTCATTTCGGGTTTGTATGGTTGGTGTGATGTTATACTGGTCTTGAATGCGTAAATCTGTTGTATGACTTCATTGTTGAGCTGGTACGAGGGACTGTTGCAGAAAAACAGTGGCGAGACCTGCTAATCTCGCCCAAGCGAGCCAGTCTCGCCTAGGCAAGATGAGCGGGGACTCGCCCAAACCTTAATTCGCAAGAGTTCGCCCAGGCGACCCGCTTAGTATTTTGAGCGAGCGGGTATCTCGCCCAGGCGAGAAGGGTCTCACCTAAGCGAGATCCCGCGTGGCTTTCCTGATGCCCTTTCGAGCCCTCGCCTGAGCGAGCATGTCTCGCCTAAGCGAGATCCTTCGGCCTGAGCGAGGTGTTGGGCGAGGCAGGGCGCTGTGTGATTGTTTTCTTGACTTGGTTAGTGAATGTATGACTTAAATTTAAGTATTATGATGAGAGTATGAGATAAATGAGTATGCATGTGTGAGGTAAATCATGAATTGCGAATAATGGGTTGGTACGATTTTAGCATGAGAATGGTATGAGATGAATTCATGAAATTGAAATGATGGGTTTGGTATGAATTCAACATGAGACATGAAAGGGTTGGTATCAATGTGACCCGGTAACGATATGAGATGAAGTTCCATTTTATGGATTCGAGAATAAAGAGTTGACATGGCTTGGTTGAGGATACGAAGGCAATGAATCATGAGAAAGTGTATGTATGTAATTGTGTGTATGCATGATGAATCTGTTTGGTTGATTAAGGAAGTTTGGTTCGTGTCAGTGTGTAATTCCTTGGGATTCTCTAGGTGGGATTCCCAGGGTCGCGCTTCAGTGGTCGGGACGTAATTCCATGGCCCCTGTTAGTGGGTGTCCATGGTGGTGCCCCATCTGTATAACTAGGTAAGGATTCAAGGTAAGGTTGCATCCTGACACTCTAAGGAGTTAGTTAGTCTCACCTAGAGCGGACTGACTCCTGTGGTGAGAGTAGCAAGAGGCCTGAAATTCACTAAGGGCTAACCTTGTGGTGAGAGAAATTGATTTATCGTAACACTTGCAACACATAGCTCGGGGGTGAGCAGAGGTATCCACCACAAGTGCAAGCATCCGCTGAATCCGACCATGGTTATATGTATCCGGATGAGTCGAGTCGTGTCGTAGTGTATTGCGTGAACAGTCATAATATGCTTGGTTGATTTGAATGTATGTTATTGTGGAATTTTATCTGATCTGATGGATGAACGCTTTGTATTCTAGCTTACCCTACTTTCTTTGTTGTGTGATCTGCTGTGTGGTACTCTCTTTTGCGATGATCATCAACTTGTTGGTGTGAGCAGATGCGAGAAACACCCGTAGACAACAGGGGGTGAAGATTCCGCTGCATAGTCCGCGTGAACTGGTTTATATTTCTGTATGAGTTTATTTAGGACTGCGACCCACGTATTTGTTCGTCCTTAGGTTTATGTACCTTGGTTACTTTTTGTCTAGTTCTCTTTTGGGCATCGTGGTGTGCCATGGATTGTATGGAGTTGAGTTAAAAACTACCACGTTTTTATCGTAACGTTTCATTTAATTTTGCGTACTCAATTAAATGTGGTGTTACAGTTACTATTCAATTAATAATGTTCAAATTATTCTTGAATAAAAACTTGCAGTTATAAGTTGTTTCTCATGAAAGTTTAAAAATATTTACGTAGCTCTTACATTTTCGTAATTATTTGCTTTCATTTGAATGTGATCCAAAAATCCTATGTCAAAGTTATATTTTTATGATTAATCAGTTAAATCTATCTAAACATAAATAAAAGTATTTTCTTTTAAAGTTGATTATTATACTTATTTTTATTCTTTAAATAAATTTTTGTATCTATTTAATTATAACACTTTAGGTCTGTGCAATATCTAACATTCATCTTGTTAAGGAAAAGAAGAATATCACATAGGAGAATAAGGGGTTCAAAATAAATTCCGAAATAATAATTTAAAGTTTCAAAATTAGATTTTAAATTTAATTTAATCTCATAAAAGTGTGAGATGATATATATATATATATATATATATATATATATATATATATATATATATAATTATCTTAGATCTAATCAATAAAAAATGTTTAACGTAAAAACTAAAATCAAATCCTAACAAAAGAATGAAATTGAGACAAAGGATCTGAAAGTTTCTGGATAACACGTTTCAATCTTGTTAAATAAAATTAGAGCAAAAAAAAATGGTGCATACGTATATATTATATATACACACTTAAAATATCTTGTTAAAATATTGGGATTCTCTTCGACTTAAAGTTAGAATTACTGTTATTTGCATTCTTATAACATTAAATAATATTATTAGGTCAATATATAAGTATTATAATCTGAAACTTTTGTTACGGTTATATTTTTAAAACAAACTTTAAAAGATTAGAAGAATTCAAAGTGTAACCTAGAAAAAATAGTTTAAGTGTAATAGTAATTTAAAAAGACAACTTCATTATTTTATTATTTAAAATGTTATATTATAAATAAAAATTTTATCAGTCGAGTTTATTTTATAAAAGTTATTATTCATCTATATTTTTTTTTAAATTTTATTCTATCTTAGTTATAAATTTTTTATTTCATTCTTTATCTTTTTTAAGATAAAAAATCATAATAATCATATTCTTAGAGAATTCTACACATTTATTCGATTAGAGTTAAAAACATAATAAGTTTACTTCTTGTTATTTTTTAAGTTAATTAACATTTTTAGTTGTACGTGGCCTATGTTTTAATGTGTGTGACTAAAAATAGTTTAAAGTGAATTTCTGTTTGTATGTGATCATAATAATATGCTTATATTTCTTCTTCTTTTTTATACAGTTAAATTATCCTATGGAAATAGAGCTCTAGGAGCAACTTAGAGCTAAGAATCACCTGTATCAGGTAAGAGAAGGTAGTAATACTTTTACATTTTATTAAACTTGTTTACCCTATGTGTGTGTTGACCTTTGATGAAATGGAATGATTGTTTGATTTTAAATTGTTTGATTTAGATTAACATGTGTTGCACATTCTTGAGTGAAATTGATTAAGTGTTGAAAAACATAAAGTATGAGTTGAATTGATATTTGGTTTGTGGAATATTAAGAATGAGTATATGAGTTTGTATAATTGGCTTCTAATGGCCCATATTGAATTGGTTTGGTACTAATTATAACGAGAATAAGGGATAAGAACACTCATTAGAACAAATTGAACAAATTGATATTCATATTTTGTTTTCGATTTTATACAGACTTGTTGGGCGAGTCAAACCTCCATTGAGGGAGAGTTAAAAGCAGGATTACAAAGAACTCTAGGACCTTTCTATTACGGGTGGCAGCAATTGTCCTGTGGCGGAAACTGGGTGGGCCGAGTCACAATCAAATTATGACGCTTGGAATTATATGCTCTTAAGTAAAAAAAGTTGCACCTTGACTAAAAGCTATAGCTTTTGGCCAAATGATAAACGTTCGATCCAATAATTAGTCTCAGAGCCAAGGTCATGAGATTTATATTAAAAATAATATCTAATATTTTGTATACTCAGGTCTTTTATAAATTTTCGTAGTATATCTTCTTTAAATTTCCCATCATAAATATACAAGTTTGGAATTTTTCTTGCGAGGACATGAAAGCAAGATATAACTTTATACGGAGTGGAGGAATCCATCATATGCAGTGCATGTGTAATTCATCCTTGCATATAGTGGTTGATGCATACATAGTATTTCGCTCGCAACACTTATGGCCCCCATGAAATCACCATTGATTTCGAGTTTTTCCTCATCCCATGCACAGTTTCACTATCACTGTCTACAATTGTTTCGTCATTGATACATAGTAACCAGATAAGGGAGAATGCAATTCAAATCCCCCAAATGAAATGGATTGAGCTTAGAACAGGGTTGAATTTCATTTGCTTTTGTACAACAAGTTTTACTCTCATCATGACTTATGATAAACATATATACATACACACAAACCCATGAAAATAAAACAGTATTTTTTATTTTTAACTTTTTACGTTTACAACAATCATCACACTTGATATATTTTCAACACACTAACGGGGTTAGTTTGTTTTTTCAAAAAGATTTCGGCGTAATCTTGTCAAAATAATTAAAAATTCCTGTAAATTTCTAAAAAAGGAAGGGTATTAGGTCAGATCCCAAAAGAAAAGACAAGTGTAATTTAGTTTCTTCCTATCACAAGGTTTTTAAAAAAGCTACAACTGTGTAATTTTCAAGTAACCAAAAAAATCAATAGTGAACCATAAATGGAATAATCTAATAGGATAAATATGCCTTATATTATTCGATATACATTTTATTTTCAACTAATAATATGGCTTTAGTTTGTTTAAGTTTTCTAGTTAGTAGGGATGAAAAAATAATATTCAATAGATGCAGATATCTATGAGTAATATGTGTTACGTACTAAATCATACTAAATAGGTTTTTTACAAAAATGATCGCTTTGATCTATTTATTATAAAAATAGTCAGTTTACTGATTAATTATATCACAGAGATAGTTTATTAACGATTTTACTTTTTTTACTTTTTTTCTAATTTTTATATAATTTTTAAAGTTTTATATATCTTTTTAAAAATAATTTTTTAATAATTTGATTAAAAATATTTTAAAGAAAATTTTATTATAATTTTTATATTTTAAAACTTAATATTTTAAATTTTATTATAAAATTTATAATAATAAAATTTTATTAATAATATTTTAAATAAAATTTTATTAAAATTTTGATATTTTAAAACTTAATATTTTAAGTTTTATTATTACATTTTATCATAAAATTTACAATAATAAAATTTTATTTAAAATATTTTTAATAAAATTACTAAAAATTTATTTTTAGAAAAAGTATATAAAACTTTAAAAATTATATAAAAATAAAAAAAAAGTTAAATCATTGGTAAATTATCATGATGTAATTAATTAATAAACTAATCCACTTTTATAATAAGTGGATCAAAACAATCCATTTTTGTGAAAAAACTACTAAATAAATATTTTTAATATATAATTGTGATAATGAGCATGAGTATATAATTACTTGATAAGACTACTAGAGTAATGATATCCAACCCACCAAAGAACACATATCATCCGTTAATAATTATTAGTAAATTTTATTTAAATTTTTTAATTGAGGTTTTAAAAAAATATTAACCATGAAATAACTTTATTTATTTTTATATTTTATTTAAATCTATAAAATTAAAATTATTTTATTTTATACATTAATATAACTCCTTTAAATTTAGTTTTTAGAAAGATTTATATTAATATGTTATTAAATAATTTGATTTAAATTGTACTAAAAATTAATTACTTTTATCTAAGTTTATATTTTAAAAATTTATTTTTAGATAATTTTATTTAAAATTTTAAAAAAATTAAATATAAAAGTACTCATGAATATTAATAGTTATCCATGAATATTTTTACACTCATTCATAAATTTTTTTTAATCTTTTTTAATGAATACCTAATCACGGATAACGACGGGTAGACTTTTTAAAACAGAAAGATTACTCATAGACACTGAAGTATTCACGATTCAATTCCTTTTGCATGTGGTTAAAGCGTAGTTTATAAATCTTGGTTTATTAATTATGTTACCTACAGATTTTAAAGGAAATTATTTTACTTCTTAAATATTAAGTTGACATAATAACTGGTTGCTATAGGTACTGCATTTTTCATATTTTTAATATTTTATCAATAGTTTTATATCTTTCTTTAACCAACCTCCTATTTGAAAGGTTGATAAAATTTTGATATTAACCAGCCCTCCAGTCTATGAAGTGCATAAACTAATATAATTTGACGTCATCCAACTAAAAATAAGTGAACAATTTGAAAAAAAAAATGCATTCTTTATCCAAATCAGAAATACGACTTTCAAATAGTTAAAAGAAAAATGATGATTATCACAAGCAAGTGGAATAAAAAAACTGTTTTATTGTGCTAAAAGAGAAATTAAAAATAAGATTACCAAATGAAGCCGTTAAGGAAAGTGCTTTTACCCACCTTCAACATCGGTCTTGGATTCATGCCACATAGTCATTGATGGTTGAATTATTGACAAAGATCGAAGAAAGACTCCACATCACCGTTTTTCTTTTACCATATTTTGCTCGTTTGTATTTTGTGTACTTTCTTTTTGTTTTGAGACTCAACCATTAAAGATTTATGTTATAAAACTTACATTTAACTTTAAAAAGAAATCTTACCTTTTGTTTTAAAACTCAACCTTGTCATAATTATGATATAAAAAGAGATGTGTTATATATTATCTCAAATATGAGTTTACAATCACTTATCATTGTTACAGGTAGTATTAATTGTCCTCTGATAGTGTTGAAAATTCAAGTGAAAGTTTAAATATCACATTTGATATAAATGATAAAATTAAACAACATATATAGAAAAAGAACCATAAATCCAATCTTAAGGATTTAGATTGGAGGTGTTGTCAATTCTTGATGTGGATTAAACTCATGTTTCATTAATTTTGCTATCTTCTCGATAAATCTTCCTTTGAAACTCTCATCATATAGAGGCTAGATAAGACAAGTTGTAATCAAATTTTTTTTTTTCCACTTAGGTTGTTATATTTTTAAGTAGTTATCAACTATGTTGACCTAGTCTTAAACACTTTATCCAACAATTGTTATCGAAATCAAGGTGATAAGTTCAATTCATAGTAGTAAAATTGTTAAGGAAGAAATTATTATAGAAAAATATCAATTGTATTGTGATGAAGACCAACAAATCAAATCACAATCGAATTTTTGTACTTGACTTTCTATGTTATTAAGTAAAAGTTATATTTTAGTTATTAACTATGACTTTCGGTCTAATAAGTATTTTCGATTAAAACATCTTTCCTTATAACATAACAAAGGCTAACAAATTAGGATCACTTGAAAGATTTTCACAAAAACTCGTAAACTCATTGGTGCATAAAATATTTAGCACTAGGCTACTAACTAATAACACGAGTGTTCAGATTAATACAGAGGCTAATAGTACCGATCGAAACACAAAAATAGAAATTCATATATAATGTTAATAAACGAACTTTAAGTTTAACTCAACATCGTAAAATCAGTTTATAAGATGAGGTTTGCATTTACTTATATATTGTAAATTGACCTTATCTTGATGTGAGACTTTCAACACATTCTCTTCACGTCACCGATGCATATACATCTCGTGCGTGAGTCTAGATATTAATGGGTGGTCTGCTGACCTTGATGAGTAAAATCTCAATGTCTTAACAAATTTATGACATTAAGATTCATCCTTATATGTGTGAGTAAAAGAGATCTTGAAGTTCTTGTTCCCAAAGATAAAGTTTCACGTTGGAGCACAAATAAATTGAACCCTAGAATCGTGGTGTATGAGAAGAGTTAAAATAGTATGATAAAGCAAAGAAGGCACACTGTTGTGACGGAAGGCGATGGATGAGAGAGGTGGGATCCACCACGAAGGCATTGGCGTCTTGAAACAATGGGCACACTGAAGAGAGGTACAGAAATAAAAAACATGGAAAGAAACCTGTCTGGCAAAAGAGGAACTATTTTTCTTGTGTGATAAAATTATGAGTTATGGTGACAGCAAAAGAAACCATAAACGCACATTCTGCGTTCTTCATCTGTCCAGCTCTATCCAACAAAAATTCTCTTCCACTTCTCATTTTAAACATGTGTGGTGTGCTACAATAATGTTTGGATAATGTCTTCTTCCATCCACCTCTTTAAAAATTATCACTCAAATTATTATCTTCTTTTTCGAGTTAATAAGTTATATCTATTCGTTTTTCTCTTTTATTCTTCACGTTATTTTTTGCTTCACTACGATTTTTATATGTCAAAAGTCGTTTGTAATGTGTTTTCGATAAAAAATTATAAGGTAATTCACTTTTGTAGAAATTTTCAAATGTTTTTATGAGAAAATATATTGTTTGTATATAATTTTTTTTTAAAATTATATGAATTATTTAATCAAGTGGTTATTTTAGGGATGATAATATAGACTGGTCTACTTCGTTTTGGGCTGTCCCGCATTTGGTTTGTAAGAAATGAGTCAGGCTGACTCGTTCTGCAAAAAAATACAGATTAATTTCTCTGGTTTGCCCCACATAATGTTTGGTCTCAGACTCATAAAAATTTTAACAACTTATATTTTTATTTAATTAAATTAGTAGAAATAATAATTTATATTGACATATTTCTTAAAATTAGTAATGTTCATAATTTTATAATTTCTAATTTTTAAGTACAAATATTTTGAAAATAAAAATGGTTTTGAAGTTGATTAAAATAAGGGAAGAAATGTGAATGAGTAAGTTACTTTTGAATCGATTGAACGCGAATGATCGATCTATTTTTAAATGGACGGGGGAATGAAGTGAACAAGCAAGTTACTTAGAAGAAACATACACAATGTATTGTTCTAAAGATGTTAGATTTTAGAAATTTACATTATGCGGTCAGCCTATCATTGACCCACTTGCAAGGTGAATTATGTGGGATAGGCCTAAACATGCCAACAGACTAACATACTCAACCCATCCCACATTTTTTCCTGCGCGTCAGCGTATGGCCCGTCACATAGCGAGCAGACACTTTTTCATATGTCTAAATATTTTAGAAGTTATGAAATGTTATCATAGTAAGAAGTTAGCTCCATTTTAACTTATAGTTAAATATTTTAGTTATTTCATCCTTGCAAAATATTAGCATAGAAAATGAAAAATGAAAATCTCATAATTATCAATAAAAGTTCATATTTGATTCAAGAAAAAGATTTTCTGTATTAATAATACTCAAGCCAATTCTATTAAGAATCTAAATGTGAGTTTAAGTCTTATATTGAATAAAAATGAGAAAGTATAATATTATATAAGGATAAAGACTCATAAACTTATTATCTTAAAATTTTGGGTTGAAAATGATGTCAATGCCTTATGGTTAAGCTCAGGTCTATCTCCATATGAATCTCCTTCCTCGAAAGACCTAACAAATTATATATATATTAATACACTAATATATTAATATATTAATTAAATTATTCACAATATTATATAATTTTTTTCTTTATTTTCTTTTACTTCTTTTTTAATCTAAACCATTTCATTTTTCTAGCGTGTGCCTATAAACACTGTGCTTTATAAAATATTTTGCTTTCATATTTTATAATGTGAACTTGGTTTTGAAAAGTATGAAATAGAGAATCTAATGAATTTTTAAACATAAACGTAAGAAAGAAAAAGAACACTTAGATTGAAGAAAAAAAAAAGATATGAAAAATGTGACATAATATTAAAAAAAAAAAAGAACAGGAATAATAAATATTAATGTGGCATTATCAAAAGTGTAAAAAAGCTCATGAAGACGTTGTAAATTAGCCATCCAATATTTTGTCACCATAACAAAAATCTATTTCCAATTTATTGTATTTATCTGATAATTACTGTGTTAAGGAACATTTTTGGGTCTCTAATATGGTCATTACTTGACTTTTTTAGTGGCATATACATCGATGCAAATGTCATCACCTTTTGGTACAATTTTACACGTGCTCAAGCAATGTGCTTTTCGATTAAGATATAGACTTATAATTACATGCGTATAATTTAGTCCATCAACTTATGATTCATTTTAAATAGTTTCTTAAATTAATTTACTTTAATTATATCAACATCATCTTCATCACTTGTTTTGGTTATATATAAAATTGATTAGAGTTATAATATTTTAAATTTTATCTAGAGATTAAAATGATAACAAATAAATTATTAAAATCAAATTATTCATTTTATGTTTTTGTACATTTTTTCTTTAAGAAGTTCAAAGTATTAGGAGTTTATTAAAACTAATTTAGTTTGGCAATTACATAACATAAATGTTTATGCTATATAACATTTATAATAGATAAATGTTTGTAACATGTAAAAATGTATTTTAGATTTATGATAAATAATTTACATAGATACAATATTATTTTTATTTGTAAATAATCTTCTAAAAGAAAATGAAATTCAAGCGAAAAGTAAATAATAAAAAAAATAGCTAAAAGAACTCTCCTAAGTAAAAGCAAAATTAAAAATAAATCTCACCATAATAACAGCTAAAAACGCTTTTTTTCAATATAGGTACTTTAATTTAAAAATAATGATATTGTAACTTAAAACTTAATCATATAATTTCTTAATATATGATAACTTGGCTCAAGCTCTAAATATACAAAAATTATAACTCATCATTTTCATGTTTACATAAATATTATCTTTAAAAAGTTGCAAATTATAATTAATAATTAGTTTTAAAGTTTAAACATATATAGTTATTCCAAATACTATCATTACTTTTGCTTTATTTTCGTGGTCACTTGTCATCTAGCTACCTTGTTCAATTTTTGTTGAAGTGGTTGCTAGAAATAAATCCAACCTAACATTTAAGCTAAAATTTGATTTTTCAAATCCTTCTATTTCCATGTCAAAGTCACGCAAAATCTGAATATCTAGGGTTTTCAATTTCAAAGTGGAGATTAATATTCCATATTCATTATGGAGCCATTGATTTTTGGGAGAACCTTCCATATTAGTTCCACGTATGCTTCTTCAACTTGACCTAGGAGAATCACTTATTGTGGTTGTGGTGATAGGTTGAGTTATATAATTTAGACTTCTTTTTTTCTTAATAAAAAAAAATAGATGCAAGCATGTCAAGAAATTAAATAAAGATTAATATATATATATATATATATATATATATATATATATATATATATATATATATATATATATGAGAGAGAAAAATTGCAGAAATAATATCATGATAAAGAATGTCTATTAGGAAAAGAAAATCCTTATAAAATATGATATATCATAAAACCAGACAACGAAAATTTCATACAAAAAATAAAAATGAGCTAAGTAATCCACATTAAAATTGTCTTCCATGAAGATGTGGAAAGGTTCAAAGTTTTATATCTCCATCTATTTTGTAAATGTCAAGGGATAATGTTAAAATCTTTAACTAAGTGTAAAAGTAAAATACATTCACATTCTATCCAAATGTTTTCTAAAATCCTCTGGACGTGTATATCATATTCTATAGTAACAATGATTATTGGAATTTTACCATACAAAACACCGAATTAATTTCAATATTGCCCATCCCATCTCCATTACATTTAATGATTTCGAAGCTATAATGATACCACTATACCCGACAAGATTTCAGAAGAAATTAGGTGCTGAATTATAATATTTAAAAAGTTAAAATTTTAAAGTCTACTATATTATTATATATTATTATGAGTACTTTCTTTTTGTGATATTTCAACCTATTAATTGTAACTATCTCAATTGTTTTATTGAAAATCAAACTTTATGATTTTGGTTTTAATATCAACTATTAATCAAGTATTTTTTTAAATGGTTTAATTATAGTTTGAGACTCAAATACTTTCAATTGATTTACTATTAAATTTTTATAATCGATTGAGTCTTTTAAATTTTAAAATTTTTTAATTAATTTTTTGGTCGTTAATCGTATGTCATGACGTAGTAATTACCTTACTCCATCATTCTAATCGTATGTTGTCACATAACATTTTATTATAAAATAGTTTAATAACAAAGATTTTCTTTTAAGGTTTACTTTATTAACGGAAAATTATTCTTAAAACAAATTAAAAATATAAATTACTAAAATATAAACAATATATTAAATATTAAATTAAATAATTAGGTAATTATAAAATTATTAAATATAAAATATAAAATTTAATTTTTTAATTTTTTAAATTCAAAATTTTATAATTATCTAATTTTATAATAAATATTTTTATATTCTATAATTAACCCATTATAAAATTATAAAAATATAAAATTATAAAATTATATCATTATGAAATTTTAAAATTATAAAATTATAAAATTACAAAAATAATAAAATTACTATTAAAAAAATATAAATTTTGAAATTATGATATTATAAAATTATGAAATTACGGAATACAAAAATATGGATTATAAATTCAGATAATTAAAAATTATGAAATTATATTTTTTATTTTATATTTAATAACTTCATAATTTTATTATTATCTAATTTTATATTTTATAATTTTATATACTTTTTTATCTTTTAATTTTATATTTTATAATTTTATAATTTTAATTTGCTTCAAAAATAATTTTCGTTAAATATGTAAATCCTCGAAGGAAATTTTCATCAGCAAAGTCTTTTAATATTATATAACGACATTTAAGCGGATGAACAATATTATGTAACTCTCACGTCATATAAATAGTAAAATCTATTTGTAAACACTCAATTAAAAAGTTTTAATATTTTAAAAACTCAATACATCACAATATATCATAGAAATTTAATAGGTACTCGATTAAAATTTATCAGATATATGAAAAACTCAAATATAATTAAGCCTCATCAAATTATAAGACTTAGTATCCAATTTTATTCAATTTTATTAGTATCTCCCTTATCAAACTTGTATTTTTTTTTTCAACCAATTTCTTTGTTTGGTAAAGTAACTCAACCTTTAATGATAAAGTGAAACTATATAATCTCCACTTCTTCTTAACCAACTCTAATATTATGAAATTAGAAATCAATTTATTTTGACTATCCATTAAAGATTTAATTTTTTCATAAATTGCAGACTTGTTAACAAAATGTCTCCGTGGTAGAATCTTAATTTTGATGTAGGACTATGATCCTTTGACAAAGTTTGCTTTTTAACACACACCAAACATTTTTTCTTCTCTTTCAAAATTATATCAAACCTTTATTTTATCCATTCAAGTATTGTCACGTGTACTTTGTCAATAATTTGTTAATAAAACTTTGTCAAAACATAAATTTTCTTATTATTAGCATAAAAAACTCTCTCTTTCAAAGTATCATTGATATCGCATAATATTTTTAACACCTTGCAAATGATATATGTGGTTGTTCCATCTTACTCCAAATACAATATTTGTCCTTATTGCATTCAAATATATGATATTTCCAATATATATATATATATATATATATATATATATATATATATATATATATATATATATATATATATATATATGTATATGGATCGCAAAGTGGGTCGCAATCTGCATGTTAGCTCGTTAGGCCAACAAAATATGACTGGTAGGGTTATAATTTTCAATATGTCAATCTATTCTAATCTGACCTTCCTAATCGGCCAAATTAACAAGTCAAAAATACGGTGAGACAAGTTAGTCCATGGCTTTTTTTTTTTAATTAAAACTTAAAATAAAAAATAATTTAAAGGATTAACTTTTCTATATTATATTTGTTAAGAATGTAAATATACAATAGTATCGTAACTTAAATCATTAAAACCTACAAATTAAATTCTAATTATTAGTTATAATAGAGTAATTTAATATGTAAATGTAATAATTGTTTTAGTTTATCCAATTAAAACATTAATTAATGAAAAGTTTAGAAAAATTTATATAATTAAATATATATATATATATATATATATATATATATATATATATATATATATATATATATATATATAAATAATATAAAA
>Ga0214542_1007008_pt1 | contig 19989 bp, 9 predicted proteins | sample CNSS1metaG_FD_160096 | JGI IMG/M metagenome (GOLD analysis project Ga0214542, IMG submission 160096) | Root nodule microbial communities from cowpea collected in UCLA plant growth center, Los Angeles, California, USA - CNSS1 | ecosystem: Host-associated > Plants > Roots > Nodule | place: USA...
ATATATATATATATATATATATATATATATATATATATACTTATCATTTACTTTTTTTTCCATACCAATGTTTCTTGAAGAGGACCTTTTCCCCATTTTTCATAAGACTTACACAAATGACAATTACCTACTCACCAAAGTCTTAGGTAAAAGTATTCTTGTTAAGCTTATAACAAAGCTTTATGGTTGAAAGAAACTATTTATCCGACTCATCAAAGTCCTTTCGGTAAAAAAACAACCTATTTTTACAGTTACGAGATAACACATACACCACCATCACATACATACATAATACATATAACATCATCATATGATCATACATACCTCAAGTCATCATAAGAATTCACTACAAGAAAACAACATTTTAGCCACCGACAAAATTGATGGCTAAATGGATAAAATCAATTGCTAACAGCTCTAGCCATCGTAAATGAATAGTGGCAAAAATCCTATTCACAAAATAGTTAGCCATTAATTTTAAATTTGGTGGCTAAACAACCACCACAATTGTGGTCGTTAATTAGTCACTAACAATTTGGTCACCTTGAAGTATTAGAAACCAATTTAGCAACCGAACTTTCAGTCGTTAATTCGGTCGCTAATAAAGACATATTTTAATTTAATGAAATGGGTTTTGATCACTATTGTGTTCGCAAATAGATACTTTTTTTTAAAATTTAATTAAAATAGAATCAGTGGCTAAATCAGTGGCTAATCATTGACTAAATCAATAACTAAAACAATGGCTAACACAACCTGCTCATATTTAATTTTCTACCTACTTATAAATACTGCATATTTAATTATACTAAATAATAATAAACTCTAATATGTAATATAGTAAAAAGTAGTGTAATAAATGACCCAACATCAAATGAAAATTAAATTAGTTCTAAATATGTATGCAAGTTTTAAAATCTACTATAATTAACCTAACTAATATTTATGTGAACTACCATCACTAGAATGATCTACTACATCATCTCCATTGTTGCTAGAAGGATCATAAAGGCCCGACATAAGATTCTTTAACTGGATGTGCTATAAAATAAATTTCATATGCTCTTCTTATAGGCATATGCATTCTTATATGAATGCTTGAAACTTGTTAGTAATGTTGCCTCAAACTGGTTGGGAGTTGACATTGAAGCTACTAGAACAACCTACCAAAATATGTGTTACTCATATGCAACTAGGAATATACTTTTCAAATTCAAAATGGGATACATGAAACTAAAGTATGCCTATATCATCCAATAAAAATAGGTATTGTATAACTTATTAGAATAAGAAACAAGGAGCAGCCTTCTTGTGCTACTTTCAAATTGTGTTTTATACAAACTTGAAAGCAAGGTAACATTTTCTTTTAGTAAATGTGAAAACAAAAAAATAATCACAAATCAAAGAGGCCTTAGAAGCTCATTATCTTACCTTACTTTGGGATAAGAGCTTTAAACCCAATACCAAGCTGAGAAATTTTCATACCATGGTTCTTAATTTCGTAATCCACACCCATCCATTCTTGAATCACAACAATTCCAGGAGCATCCTCTCTTCCAACCACATCCATCCACTTTTGAACATTGGAAACAAAATTTGCATAAAGAATTAAAATTGTAACACAGAATAGTTATAGTATGACGGAGAAAAGGTAAAGAGAATAGAAAAAATTTAGGTCAAACACTATAATTGGGAAAATATCTTGTTTAAACATTTTGAATCTAAAATTTAAAACTCAACTTAATGCTACATCAAACTTATTGGGCATGGTAGGTCATTACTAGCATAGCATGAAATAATTAGATCTAACTACAAATTACGTCAAGGGCAAATTATTAGGCATGTATAACATTGTCCTAGCATTTCGTTACAAAAGGTGATATTGATGAAGACACAAGATAACATCTACGATGTAAATTAATCATCACAACACATGGATACATTACTAAAAATTCTCATATTATGAGATTTTTCTTATAAATTTATGTAAATTTGTTAAAAAAAGATTGCAAGAAAAAACTTTTTTTTTTTGCTATTTTTTCTAAGAATCTTAATTGGTAGGTAATTCCTTCGTAAGTAATCATTTTCTACAAAATTATAAAATTCGTAAGTATTTTTACAAAATTTGTTGTGAAAAGTGTTTTATATAAAATATTTTGCAAAAAAAAATTAGCAGCAATTTTCTGCAAATTTTTTTATAACAAAATTTATAAGTATTTCCTACAAAAAAATTTCAAAACAAAATTGACAGAAAATATGAATTTTTTTAGTTGAGATAAGAAAAGTTTGTCACTTTTATTTTTGGGTATGCAAAAACAAAAAATATTCACTAAAGGTGTTCATAGAATCCAGTCAAGAGGGAAATAAACAACTTAATGATGGATTTAGCTTTAGCAATTCCAAACACAAAGAACAATATGCTTCATAAACGAATGGAATATAAAGTAAGAAAAAACCATAAAATGAGTGAATATTAGCATTACATGTAGTCCATAAAGAAAGAAAAAAAAATAAGTAATGGTAATGAAAGAGATTAGGCTCACAGTGTCATCTATTTAAACCTGAATTTTCTTGAAAAGGGATGATGCAGTGGTAGCCATGGAATGATGGAATAGAAATAGAGCTCAATGAAACGCAAAAAGAACAATTTTGCAGCATCACTGATCTAAGTGGCAAATTTTATAAGTGAAGATAAAAATAGGAGTTGTATCTTCCTTTTCTTCCCTTCTTTCTTTGGCATTGTTTCATTGCATTTCCTAATCTTGCTTCTCAACTCTCCCCTCACGCATACACATCCACTGCATCACAGACTACCCATTAATTGAAGCACACACACTTTCAATATTCTAGAATCACAAAACCTTACCAACACGAAACATCAGCTAGATGAAATTTCTGTTAGCACTTTGTAGACAACAACTCTATAATCTTGTGAACATACTTTATTCAACTCTTGTGTTGTTTTTGTTCTTATAATACGTTATATTTATAGACCCACATTTCCTCACCATTGTACTCTTAACGGTTATAAACGGCTATAAACGGCTAACTCATTAACTACTTAGACTCCAACGGCTAGTGCATTAACCACTCACAACGGCTAGTTTCTTACAACGGCTAGTTACCTATAGTGGTTAATACATTTAAGTTTATTAAAAACCCAACAAAACTCCCCCTTAAACTTAAATGCTTCTTTTATTCTCCATCTTTGTTCCTTTATTCTTCATCACGGCTTCCAACGTGCAATAACTCTTCTCACACTGTGCTTGTCCCTTTCATGAATAGTTAAGTTCTTCACTTTCTTCATGACTGACTTCCCTTTCACTTTATCTATGGTCGACTTGTACTTCACTTTCCTTGTGACTAACTTGTTCTCTGCTCTCTCATTTTTTGCATCCTTACTGGTAAACTTGTTCTTCTCTTTGACCAACTTGTTACTCATTGGGTTCTTTGTCTTTGTGGCCGGCTTGTCGTTAACTGAGTTCTTATCAATAGGCCGATTTCCTTTTGAAAGATCATACCACACCCACGTATTGTTGTGCTCAATCTCCTCATCCATTTCAAGTAGCCACTTCTCATCTTGCACCTCTAGTGCAACTCTCAGATCCTTTTCAACTTGTAACTGTTCTTACAAACTTGAAACATCTTCTTCAAATTCCAAGTGTCGCTTTTGCAAAGCCTATTTCCTTCTCTCTACGCTTTCTTGTAGAATTAAATTGTCTCTAACCTCCTTTTCAATACTCTGTTGCAAGTCTCCTTTTGCAATCTCTAACCTTTGGATTAGAAGCTTTTCTTCTTCAAATTTTGAGCTACTCAAGCTTTTCACATGCTCCACCGAGCTATCTGAGTAATCCACTTCCTCCACCAACTTATCTGAGCTATGTAGGCGTTCCATCAAGTTAACTGAGTTGGTCTCACGCTCCACCATGTTGTTTGGGGTATCTACATGCTCCACCACCCTGTTTGGGCTATCTACATGTCTCACCAGCCTATGCAACCTACTCGGTTGTCTTGTTGACCTATCCACGCTACTCGACTGTCTTATTGAGTTATCGACTATACTCAGCCTTCTTGCTGAATTCTCCATGCTACTCGGTCTTCTTGCCGAGTTCACCACTTGCTTATGCTCGGTTCCCGAGCTACGCGTCATCATCAACAATGTCGCTTCTTCTTCAACATCTTTTGTGAGGTTGATCGTCTCTTTCTTTCTACTTTCAGATCTACAATCTTTGGCAAAATGTCCAGACTTACCACAATTGAAACACTTGCCTGAGTAACAGTCCTTTACATAATGGCCATACTTGCCACACTTAAAGCACTCAAAATTTGAGTTGCTTGATTGACCTCCTCTCCATGGACCTCGTCCTCTTCCGTGCCAATTTTGTTGACCGGATTGTTCTTTCTCTTCTTGTCCTCGACTTCTACCACCAGGACCGCTTCTTATACCTCCTCGATATCGTCCTCTACCTTGAGTGTTTTGAGCTTTCTCATCTTTAATTGACATCTTTGTTTGGAGTAATTGATCAAGTGGCTCAACCTTTTTCTTCTTCTTCCGCTGCTCATGCGCCTCAAGGGACCCGGCAAGATCTTCAACCGTGAGCATTGACAAGTCCTTGGACTCTTCAATCGCGCATACCACGTTCTCAAAGTCATCCGTTAGAGATCTCAAAATATTTTCCACAACTCGGCTAGCGGGTAACGTCTCGCCATTTCTACTAAGTTGATTCACCACAGTTTCAACCCGAGTAATGTACTCGACTACTCCTTCTGTCTCCATCATCTTCATGCTCTCCAATTCGCCTCTAAGTGTTTGAAGTCGCACCTATTTCACTCGGTCATCTCCCTTATACGCCTTCTCCAATATGTCCCACGCTTCTTTTGAAGATTTAGCACTTGCAATCTTCTCAAAGCCAGACTCGTCCACAGCTTGGTACAGGATGTACAAAGCTGCCTTGTCCTTCACACATGCGTCTTTCAGCACTTTCAACTGGGCATTTGACCAACCTGTAGTGTTGGCTAGTTCATCGAAACCATCTTCAACCACCTCTTAATTTTCTTGGGATCTAAGAATGGCTTTCATTTTGAGACTCCAATTGTCATAGTTGACAACCTTTGCCAACTTGGGCAGGGAAATACTATTTGTAAGACTGGCCATCTCACTCTTTTTTTTCTCAAACACTTAGCTCTCTTTTTTCAAGCACTCAAGCTCTCTAGCTCTCTCTCTTTTCCACTCAAACACTCAAGCTAACCGGCTCTTGATACCACTTTGTTAGAACTTTGTAGACAACAACTCTATAATCTTGTGAACAAACTTTATTCACCTCTTGTGTTGTTTTTGTTCTTGCAATACATTATATTTATAGACTCACATTTCCTCACCATTATACTCTCAATGGCTATAAACGACTATAAACGGCTAACTCATTAACTACCTAGACTCCAACGGCTAGTGCATTAACCACTCACAACGGCTAGTTTCTTACAACGACTAGTTACCTATAGTGGTTAATACATTTAAGTTTATTAAAAACCTAACAATTTCATGGGTACATGAACAAATAAATTACATCGCAATAATAAAATGAAATAGGGGTGCTGGAATGAAAACAAACTTGTGTAAGTTTGGCACCATAAGTTATGATTGAAAACCAAACCTGAACATTGAGTTATGATCAAAAAATAAGCAAAGAAATTGTGGTTCAATCCTAACACATGTAAGGTTTGCCACGATGTGATGGAAATATAGTGGTGAGCGAAAAGGAAACTTACAAGAATGCGTAGGGTTTTTGCATGAAGTGTTGGCAATGGCATTTGGAAGTAAAATGAAAATGATTTAATTTTGAGGCAAGCTATGAAAATAGTAGAAGGAATCACTCAAAATAATTGTGTTACCAAACTACATTCAATCTCTATTTTGCCATCGAAAATTATTTGTCATTAAACTCTTTTGTTAAAAAATTCTTAAACAATATTTTTTTTTTTTTGAAAATAAAGGAAATTACTAAAATGATTTATGTGCAAGAAGTCAAAAAATAACATTGGAAATTTGTAAAAAATAATTTAAAAATGAAGGAAATTACTAAAATGATTTTAAACCATTGCATTATTGTATTTTAAATTAATTTATTTGTTTTTGGTTTATGTAAAATAAGTAAGAATAAAAGATAATAATAAGAGGATAAATTTATTGAATATAATTAAAAGTACAACATAAATTAAGTGGTTCGATGTGGATCATCTAGGTGCAGGGTTGTTAGGACAATGATTTTGTGTGTGTCCTTCAGTCCTACAATATGAACACTTTCTTGATTGTCTTTCTTCCCTAATGTCCATCTCGGTCCTAATTCTACTTGATTTAGGATGACCCATCTCGCTCCTTTTTGTGACAGGCCAAACCTATGGCCCTTGGTATGGTGGCCAATATTCTTCATGTCTTAACTCGCCAAAAAAATTGTCATATACTTTCATGACGACATCCAGCCTATAATAGGGACTTATGTACATGTTGAAGTTGTGATGTGCATCTTTGCAAGCTGCAATAATATGTGAACAAGGTAGATGGATTGATTGAAAATTTCCACAATCACACCACCTTTCATCTAAACTAACTACAAATTTTCTTGCATGACGTACCTCTCTGGGATTTCTATCAAATGCAACGACCTGGTGTGTGTTTGACTTGGAGTTTGCATCTTGGAGAAAGTTGGTTGCATATTCAGAGTACACATGACCAACACTCAGAATTGCAGTTATTTGCCTACCTCTTATCGTGAAGTAGGTGTTGCACCTAGTGTACGTGGCCAAAACTATGGGAGAAATTGGCAAATTCCTTATCTTTTTTGGGAGAGAATTTATTGCTTCATCCAGATTTGTTGTTACGTGCCCCCACCTTCTTCTTTGGTTGTATGCAAGACACCACTGCTCCCTTGGAATTTGGTCTACCCAAGTTGTTGCTTCTATGTTGTCTTCTCTAATGATGTTGTAGTAGTAGTTACAGCGTGACTCAGTCAGTGCGTACGCTATAAATATAAATTTAAGAACAAATTATTCTCTAATTAGAGCTGTCAAAACAAGTAACCCGTTCCGACCCGACTCGACCCACCATGGATTGATCATTTAGTGAGTCAACCCAACCCGGCTCACTTATTAGCGAGCCAAAAAAATTCGAACCTGACCCGGCGCACCACAGGTTAGTGGGTTAAACGGGTTGGCTCACGGGTTCACTTAATTAAAAATATATAAATTTCTTATTTTTTTTAAGTCAAAACTAAATTCTAATTCTAATTAAAATCTAAATAAACTTTAATACAATCTAAATACAAACCAAAATTACAAAAATACAAATTATCTATGTGTTGGCTAAAAGAACAACCTAACATGACCCAAATGCAAAGCCCAACTTAAAAAAAACACTTGTGTGACCCTTTATTTGCGGGTTGGTGAGCCAACCCGGCTCACCATGGGTTCAATCCGGGTGAGCCGGGTTCTAGGTGAGCCAGGTCAAAAATTAACCCGTATTAAAATTTGTAAAAAAATTTCAACCCAACCCAGCTTGAACCCATGGTGAGCCGGGTTGGTTTGCGGTTTCCAACCCATTTTGACATCTCTATCTCTAATAATGTGGGTGAATAATAAACAACCAAAAAATGAGAAATAAAATTGTTTACATGGAATAACTTACCCATGTTGACGATGTCATTTTTCAGAGTTGTATTCTTGAATTTTTCTGTAAAATTTTGTGCAATGTGTCGAATACAAAACACCTACACGCAGTTCCCTTCATTCTAGCCACTATTGGGTTTGTTGAATGCTGCACTAATTGAGTTGTGGCGGTTCGACATTAAGCATAAATTTTGTTGAGGCGTAACGTGCCTCATCAAGTTTTTATGGAAACAAAATCAAGTTTTAGCTGTTTCACCCTCTACTGTAGAAAATGCAATGGAGAAAATGCTATTTCTCCCATCTTGTGCAACAACTACTAGAAAGGTGTCCTTATACCTTTCGTAAAGGAAGGTTCTGTCCACTTGCACTATTGGTTTGAAAAATGCTATTTCTTAAGATTAACTCAGCAAGTTCGATAATCTTAAAGACCATGTTAAAACATATAAAAAAAAAACTAAATATATACAAAGTTGTCATACTTTTCAACTTTCATGAAGTTCACATAAAAAGATATTGTCGTCGTAGAGACCATCATAGAGTGCCACTGAATGGCATGCTGAAGATCTTCGTCATTCCTTACAAAAAGGAACTCATCAATGCTTTCCTCAACAAATTCAGGAGGGACATGGTACCACAAATGGCTTAGTGGGGGCTCAAATGGTCCTATCAAATGACTTCTTATTATGATGCACATATGGTTAAGAGTAACTCCATTTGGAATTCTATATAAGAAGAACCTTCCATCTTCGAAATCAATAGCAGCATTAAAGGAATTATATGCATTCAACTCCTCAAATAAAACCATTTTTACTTATTTTACTAGAGCACTCCACAACTTTCAAACTAACGAACCACAACCTTAAATAGAACTGACTACCTTCAGCTGGATAGTGTACCAAGAAAAATATTTACTTTCACCATTGTAAAAGATGACACATATTTCAAATAAATGGTCTCACTTGCACCTTCCTATTATGACAATACATGTCATCTTTATTGGGAAGTGCAAAGGCTGATTTATTAACCTGGACCTATAAAAGCTAACGGATACTAAATTGGGATTAACGTGCGAATTCATAAATTTACTTTCACCATTATAAAAGTTGAAGCATTTTCAAATAAATGGCCTCACTTGCACTTTCTAATTATGACAAGACTTGTCAACTTTATTGAGAGGTGTCAAGGCTGATTTATTATTTTCCCTTGTAAAAGGTGATAAATACTTCAATTCAGATAACGTGTCAAGGAAGATATTTAATTCGACAACTTTAACATCTAACGCAAACATATTTAAAATACACGGACTTATATACATCCTCTCATTATGACAAAACTTATTAAGCTTTATTGGAATAATGTCCCCATAAAGATACATAATTTGACCACTTGAAAAACTGACGAATATTTCAACACACGACCTTACACAATGTATTCATTAATGGTATCATATGCAACCTAACACTATGATAAGATATATGCACTTTATATTACAAAAACAAAATTTCAAATTACAAGAAAAATAATTAATTTTAATCAAATTTTTAGTCATTTATTTATTAGGATATTTCAAAAAAATAAATTCTAATTTTATATTTAAAGTTAATACCTATTATTTTATTTCATCATATAACAATAAATTTTACATTATTTATTTGTATGAAAAAATAAACATTTTATCAATAAAATTATTATAAAGAAATCAAAGTAAAAAAATATAAATAAAAAATAAATTCATACTTTCTGTAACATCCCAATTTTAGCAGCTTAAAACTAATAAAAATAAAAAGTTTCATCATAGTTCCAAAACAGATAGTCTGGTGTACATAATATATTAATACAGTCTTACAAAATATGTGACTATAAAAATATATCACTTATACACTCAAACTAAACTAATAAACTCTATACTTAAATAGACCACTGCTAAAGCTCCCACTGAAAACCTCCTCCTCAACATAAAACGATGGCTTTTCATCCTCCAGAAGCGTCTTTGACGTTCCAACCACATCTGCTCCTACCGAAAAAGGTGATCATCGCAAAAGGAAAACATACAATACGAGACAAACACATAAAAAGCAAGGGTAAGCTAATCTGATTAAAGGAATCATACAATTCAATTATAAACAAAAATCATGCAATCTTTCTCATTTTCACCAGAATCACATAGACCACCACAAACACAATGCAGATATATTACTCTAGACTCGATATCCGGATTATGTAAGCGACATTGGATCTCTTGGTGGTGTGCACCTGTGACGGTTCCCAAACTTAGGGGTTATCACCCAACCACTCCCACAGTAAGTCCCCTTCGCGTCTATGACTAATCAGGTCCATAGACTAGAACCTCCTATTACTCCTCCCGACATAATCCATTATACTTTACATGAGTCTTAATGGTTATTGGAGCGTCAGGATGCCACCAAAACTGAGTCCTTATGCCCTTACATTCACTAAAACATTCCTTTTAGAATTTTCTTTGAAATCCCAATTCAACCACATCTTCTCATATTCCAACTTCATGCAATTTCACCACATATATTACTAGTCATAACAATTCATGCATATCATAACTAAGTTCGCATTTTAACATTTAGACATAGCTTCATCCATAAGAAACAAAGAAATAACACTCAGTTGCAGAGGTTCTCACCCAAGCTAGAAGGTCTCGCCCAGGCGAAAGGTCTCTTTCGCTTAGGCGAGTCATTCTCGTTTGAGCAAGGCTTGAAACAGAGAACAACCCAAACTCTGGGCCAATTCTCGCTCAAGCTAAGTTGTCTCACTTAGACGAGAGTGAATCTCGCTCAAGCGAGACTGGCTCGCCTAGGCGAGATCTCACGCAGAGACAGGGGATGAGTTTTTGGTGTTTTCGCTCAGGCGAGAGCTGCTCGCTTAGGTGAAAATACCAGATTTCCAATCTGTTCTCACATGCAATAGTCTAGAAATCTAGCACAATCCAATCATACATTCAATTACACAGTTCAAGCACTCATACAACACTCAATCATGCAATTCAAAGTCATCATAATGATTTCTATATGAAATTCAAGCAAAACAAGTAGCTTCCATTACCTGTTATCTTGTTTAGACAGCTTTATAAACGTCAACGCCTTAAAAACGTTAACACCTCTAACTCCACAAGATGCTTTATCTACACATAGAAACATCACAAGAACGATTAGGACATACCGTTATGAACACTAATCAGCAGAGACTCATACTGATGATTGAAATGTCGCATGCAAGCGGAAGAGAACTCGCATGCAACAAAAAACAGAAAAAGACTAAAAAGAGGACAGAAACTCAACTTACGTGAACGGAGAAACTAATCGGTCCAATTTGAAGAGCTCGCCGAAAGGATCAATCCTACGGTCTCGGTTCTTCAATCAAACGACCAGAGAGACAAAACCTCTAGAAGGAATTCAGAGAACTCTAGAAAAGTGGTTTTTAGAGAGATGATGTGTTTTAAAATAATGAAACTCGTTTATAATAATTCTATTTATACTAAAATTTTTGAATATTAAAATAATCAAGTCTCACTATTCTTAAACCATTATCTTTAAAACGTCATTTTCTAAAATCTTACACTTTCACCAAATTTTTTAATTTTAAATATTCAATAAATATAAAAAAATAAATAGTACAACACCAACTCAAACATTATATATTAATTATTTTTACTTTTATATTTCTAAATTACACCTAAAATAACTTAATAAACAATACTATATTTCGTTTAATTCAAAAAACTTAAAAATAAAATAAATCCATATTTATTTTTTATGTTTTAATTAAAATAACTAAAAACACAATACTAAATTTAGATCTTACACTTTCACCAAATTTTTTAATTTTAAATATTCAATAAATATAAAAATAAATAAATAGTACAACACCGACTCAAACATTATACATTAATTATTTTTACTTTTATATTTTTAAATTACACCTAAAATAACTTAATAAACAATACTATATTTATTTTTAATTCAAAAAATTTAAAAATAAAATAAATCCATATTTATTTTTTATTTTTTAAAAAAATACTTAAAATAACTAAAAACACAATACTAAATTTATTTTTCAAAAAACTATTTTAATCTCTAACTCAACCATTTTTAACAAAAAAGAAAATAAAAAAATATCAAAAATTATTTTTTTTAAAAAATTTTAAAAATCTAATTCAAAAATTTAAAAAAATGAAAAAAAAAATTAGTTCGGATCTCTAAGAACCGAATTTTAACTGATAATTTATAAAAAAGTAGTCACCTGATAACTAGAATTCCGATCCCTAAAAAATAAATTGTCACCTACAATAAAAAATCATGTTATATGGTAATTGTACTGTCTACGTAAATAAAAAATGAAACCTTTCTACTGAAATAAAAAGCGGAACGGTGCTACTGCCGTAAAAAAATCGGAACTAGGTTTCAATATAAAAAGCTGTGACAATTAACTCCTTGTTTGTAGAGATTGGTTTGCAGATTATCCATTCATTTGTTTCTATGAATTTGAAAAGATTTAAAAGCGTGAAAAAAAATTATTGTTTCACTTCATTAAGAAGATTTGCAAGATAAGTCATCTCAACACTGTACAATGACGAAATTATCCTTATTTTTATGTATTGTCTCAGCTATATTAAGCTAAATATAATAATAATATACATATAATAGAATTAACAATAATAAAAAATTATAATAATAAATAATAATAATAATAATGATTAATATTAATAGTATTTTATTTTAAATTATTTCAACAAAAATAAAATAATTTTATATTATTATTAATTAAAACATTTTTTAATCTATTAAATTTATTATATTATTCACTAATTTTCTCTCAAATTTATTCGAATCTAATATAGTTCTTTAAATTCATCTTCTAGCAAATTATTTACTTTGCTACAAAATCATGGTTAATAAAAAATATTTTACTCTGCATATTTTTTTTTAAATGTATCCTTTAAATTTTATAATATTTGTAAAATGAAATAATTATCTTACGTAACTTTTCTTTTCAATTTTACCTGGGACTATTTTTTTTCGATAAATTATTCTTTGTTTGTATTATGTTAATTAATAATATAAAAAAGTAAGACTTTAAATGAATATATTTATATCATTTTTATCTTTCTTGATATATACTTTTTTAATTTTTTATTTGAATAATAATTTTTAAATTAATAATAATAGTGTCATTATTTTACTTATAATATTATATATATATATATATATATATAATATATTTCTACTTGTAGAATAATTACTTAATTCGAAAAAGCAGATATTACAAATATAAAACTGAATAATAGAAATTATGTATATTAAAAGGAAGAATTTATTAAAATTAAAAATATTATAAATTAAAAAAAAAATTACATTATGAGTAATTTATTTACTATCTAGATATAGTTTTGTTATTATGAAATAATTGTTTAAGTTAAAAGAAAAAAAAAGTTGAAAATCCATTTGTTAATGCTATATGTTGGTATAGATAATTCTTTACTAAAAAATATCTATATCAGAAAAAAAAAAGTTTTAAAAATGACATGTATTTAAAGGGAAATTTTCTGAATGAAGCAAGTAAAAAGACGGAAGTAACAAATTCCGTGACAGAAACCCTTACTCAACACATAATTTTCAATAGAAGATGTCATTTAGAAGGTACATAAATCGAGACTAAACTTTCTTATCTAAACACTAACATCTCAGGAAGTTTAACACCTACAACACATATGTACAAGGTAACAAATTCAAGTGTTGAAAATATCTATTACTGTTACCAAAATTGCTTCTGCGGCTTCATATCCATCATTCATAGTTGCTTTTCTCGACGGGAAAAGCCAAAAAAAACTTCTAACTGCAATAGAGGTTAAGATCAGGTACTTGAAAATGTGGCCCCTTATTCTCCACCGTGCTTGTGTCTAAACGAGTCTTCTTTGAGCATCGAGACTCCTCAATCACAGAGGGCACCCCACAGTACATTGAAGAACACTCGAATCCTTTACCAATTTCCATCAACATCCCCTGCAACTCTTTCAAATCGTAATGTTTTTTCTGCAACACATATGTGGTTGCCACATCATCAATGTCTATTCTTCATGACGTCATTATTCATCCAAAACATATTCTATCTTCTAAATGCTACTGTTTCATCTTATACTTCATGCTCAAATTCATATATATACAGATCTAAACTACCCAAAGGATCGTTATATAGAATCTGCAGATTGTGTTAAGAAGCATTACCTCTCTCCTCGCTTGAGCCATGAGAGACAACATTTCTTCCAAAAAATCAGAAAACCCCTGAAAGTACAGAAACACACATAAATCTTTCATGAACACAACACAGCAAGAAACAAAAGGAACCAAATCTGAAGGCAATAACTCTGAAGCACGCACCTCGTCCTCTTCCTCTTGAGGATCATACAAACCCGCATCATACATAGTTCTTTTCTTACTGTCCGACAGCACTGTTCCAATAAATCACAAAGAAATAAGCAACAAAAGTTATGTAATTCGCACACGACCATTATGATATAACTTGAGAAAGGCACAATCTTTTACTCTTGAGACGCAAGAACTTGAAGCAAACATACCGGAATAGGCTTCTTGAATTTGCTGGAATCTGTGTTTGGCTTCGCCCAGCAAAGAAGGCGTTTTTGTCCATCTATCAGGGTGCCATTGCATAGCAAGCTTTCTGTAAGCGCGCTTTATCTCTTCCACGCTAGAATCCGAACTAACACCAAGAATGTTATAGTAAGAAGACCCTTCTGTGCAATAATCCATGGTCGCAATGAACAAACTTATAGAGTCATGAAAAGAAAGTGACAATTTTGCGTTGTGCTTCAGCTCATAGAATTGCACCCAGATGACAATGAAGGAGGGAATGAAGGAAAAGAAGGTGCAACGGGTATTTATGATTATAGGGATAAAAGGGTGATTTTGGAAATGAATGATCTAGAAGAAATATCTGAGAAAAAGGAACATGGTGATTCAACACCTGGAATGTTCGTGAAGGAATCTTAGATATTTTGGCGTGGGAAATAGATAGATATTTGTTATAGAATATGTACGTGTGGTTGTGAAGGTGAAGGTGACGGTGAGAAGAGATATTTTAGTTTAGGGTGAAACTTTCATCAAAACGTCATCGCTTTGTGCGTTGTCGTTCTGACACTGCTTCCACATGTAAATCACTATTTTAATGGCGCGACAACTGCAGTCCCACAAAACATGTCATGGAGAAAACAAAACCGTGTACGCAAACATTTTTCACACAAGAAAATACACAATGTATGAAAAAAATTAACTGACTTTTATGATTAATTAATGCATTAAAAAGTCATAGTAAAGTGCTATTGAAGTACATAAGTCTACGGTCATCCTAATCGTATACTAATGTTTGAAAAATAAGAAAAGTTTAAAAAATAAAAAACTACAATTTATCATATTACTTTAATAATGCCACAAGGTAAACTTTTTAATGATAATTTCTGATATAAATTTCTAAAATATTCTTTAATTTATCATAAGTTATATGTTATTTGTTTGCAGAAATATCCCTAAGTTGTTCAAATTCCTCGCTTCCTCCCTAAGTTGTTCAAATCCCTAAGTTATTTCATGAAAAAACTATATCTTTTCATTAAATGTTGATAAAAAAAATAGCTAAAACATATAAATAATTAGATGATATATAATCTCTACTCGGTGAATATAATCTAATTAAATATTTGAGTCTTTATTATTTTTTATAATGAATTTTTTTGTCTTTTCAACATTTATGAAGAATAACGTCCATTTTGTAATATACATGTTAATCCAATGTGTAAAATCATATATAATGTACAATTACAATAAGATAAAAATACTATATTACTTAATCATGTAAGTCAATTGGTGAAACATATTAAATAACATTTAATACCCAATGATAATCTTATCTATTTTTATCTAAACTAAGAATAATGCTCTTGAAAGAAGATTTTCAATCTCTTACAAAAGATAATTTTTGAATGTATTATATATATATATATATATATATATATATATATATATATATATATATATATATATATATATATATATATATATAATCACATTCAGAAGACCAAGATACATATTAGCCTTTTAACTTTTGAGAAGGTATTGTTATAAAGTGTTATATAATCTCTGAGTGTTCTTTTAGTTTGAGTGTAACCTTCTTACTAGTATATGCATGAAGTTAAGAGAGTGTATAAAAGCTTTAAAAAGAGACTACTATATGAAAAATGATTGAAGAAGTTGTTTGAAGAAATAAGTAAAAATAATTAATACTTTGATATTTGACTAAAAGTGACAATTAAAAATAAGTATTCTCATTTCGTGAGATTTAATAAAACATGGTAATTTTCGAGAATTGGACACAATTTTATTGGCTAAGATGAATTGGTATAAAATTTGAACACTTCTTTCAAGTATTCGTCTGTTTTTAAAAGGCTTTTTACGGCCCAACACATTTTTAAGTAATAGAAAACTTTTGAGAGGAAAATTTTTTCGAAACATAATTCGACAAAACTTTGTAAAAGCCTTTATGGTGTCTTCTTTGTTTAACAACTAGTATTTCTACCGTGCGATGCACATCGAATTTTAAAATTAAAAATTATATTATATTTATAAAATTAATTTGAAATTATAAAAGTATAATTAAATTTAATATAAAATTCATTTTATAAAATTCAATAATAATATTTTAATCGATTTTATGATAAAAATGTATTTAATTTATTTATATATATTTTTAATAAAATGTATTATATATAACTATTTTAAATAATATATTAAGATTTAGTTAATTAAAATTAAAAAATTTAATTTAATTTTAAATGAAATATTGAGTAAAAGATGTAGAAAAATATAATAGTTGATTCTCTAATAATAAAAATGATAAAATATATAGAAATTATTGAGTAGACTTAATAAAGATACAAACGTTATACGATAAAAAAATGTGAAGAGTAAACGATATAAACCTACAAATTATAGATCGTGCATATAAATGTAATGTTTAATTAGTTAGATACTATTCACTCTCTTTAGATGTGTCTTTTGGTACCCGCTTTTAAAAAATGTGTCAATCAAGTCCTAACTTTTAAAAAAGTGTCTCAATTAGGTTCATTTCACTCTTGTAAGTCATTTTAAATATCGATACCATTAATGACGTTAATACTTTTTTTTTTTCTCAAAAGGACCTGATTGAGATATTTTTTCCAAAGTTGGGACCTAATTGACACATTTTTAAAAGTGGGTACCAAATTGACATATCCGAACAAAAGTGAGTATTATCCGACTAATTACACCTAAATATAAATAGTAGATTCTTTAAAGATACAAATGTTAGACTGCAAACAAAATATAAATAGTAAACAATCAAAACTTACAAAATATAGACTATGTAGACAAATATAAATAGTACACTATGCAAAAATACAAAGGTTAGACGTATGGTAGACTCCTCAATTGAAATCCTTTTTTCACAATTCTTTTGGATTTTGAATTTTAAATTTTAACTTTGCTCCCATATTTTATAGCTTTTAAAATTTAGAATTTTAAATTCAAACTTTATTATTATATATTTTGAATTGCAAATTTGACAATATATATCCTAATTTAGAAAAAGAAATTGAAATTGAGATTATTAGTGATTTTTATATCTTTAAAATTTTTAAGAATATATAATTTTAACTTGTAATGATATAGCGATGTCTATGTTATAAAAATTATTTTTTAAATTATTATTTAAGTTTGTGTAAAATGTCAAAAATATGTGAAAATTATTTTAAAATATTTAAAAATTCATATTTTATAATTATTTATTTATTATTTTACACCATATTTTAATTAATTTTACTATTATTATTATTATTATTATTATTATTATTATTATTATTATATTACGACTAATATGTTAATATATTATTATACTATTAAGAATCACGGAGCTTTTGTTCCTAAATATTATATTACTTATTTATTTTCTATATCATATTTGTAACTTTTATTATTTTTAATTGTGATTATTAATGTATTTTCATTAAATTTTTTCAATTTATCATTTTTCCGATTTTGATAATATATTAAATACGAACATTTTTTATAAGTTAAAAGTATTTGAAAGGTCTTTAGAAGAATCTATTAAAAAACCTATACTATTTTACAATTTTTTGCTTTTGAATTTGAATGTCAAAATTCAAATTTTATTGGTATATTTTTTGTTTAATTAGTCAAATGGTACCACTTTCATTCGAAAGTTTCAGTTTGGTACTCGTTTTTAGAAAAATTACAATATCGTCTCAACTTTTGAGTAAATGTTATTGTATGTATTTCGGATTCCAATTTTCACATATCAATCTTAATCTTGTAATAATATTGAAATTGAAATAGTTAATTATTTCCATATTTTTAAAAGTTTAAAAAATTTATAATTTTTATTTTTTATCTTATATTTTAATTATATTAATATTATTATATTTTATATTTACATTATTACATATTATTATATTTTCTAATATATTATTATATCATTATGGGTCATTAAATTTTTTGAATATTTAAATTTATATTTTTTTATCAGATATATTAAAGTATTTATTAAAAAAAATTAACTTTTTGTATATATTTTTTATTTTAAATATTAAATTTAAATTTTGTTATCACATTCTTTTACTTTCTGTTACGATTTCAAATTTGAATTCAAAAATTATTAATATTATTATATGTATGATGATTAATTTTTCACACAATTTAAAATCAAAGTAGGATTTGATTTTCAATGAATTAATTTTGAAATTTATTCTCAAAAACACACGGAAGGAATATATTACCTAGTATTATCTACTGCATGATGTTTAAAAAAATCAACTATAAGAAAAGTTCGGTTTCGAAGGACATTAAATGAAAAAAAAAATAGTTTTCAATGTAATGTAATATTGTATAAAAATATAAAATGATAATATTACATTAATTCTACATAAAAATATAAAATGATAATATTACATTAATTCTACATAAATATAAATTTATTCTTAAATTAATATTTAAATTTAATCATAAATTGATATAAAGTTAAGAATACAACCATAATAAGTAATATTAGATCAATCAGTTTTCAAACACATTAATAGAAGAAGATTTTGGTTTCTAATGCAATATTTTTAAACCATAATTGATATAAAGTTAAGAATACAACCCTAATAAGTAATATTAGATCAATCGGTTTTCAAGCACATTAATAGAAGAAGTTTTTCATTTTGTATTAATCACTACAAGAAAATGCTTCATTAGTAACCAATTTTAATGGCTAAAAGTTGTTAGTTACTATAATTACTAATTTAGATACACGTTTACAAAGTAAAAAAATTATTGGTTACTAAAATAGTTACTATTATGAATAAAAAATTATAGTTGGTCACTAAATTGGTTTTTAAAATTAGTTACCATAGTTTTGGCTACCAAAGAACACTAGTCACTAAAAATTAGTTACCTAAGTTTTGGCTACCAAAATAACTTAGTTACTAAATTGATCTCTAATTAATTAGTGACAAATTTAGTGACCAATTATAATTTTTTATTTATATTAGTGACTATTTTAGTAACCAATAAATTTTAATTTAGTAAATTAGTATCTAAAATGGTCACTATAGTGACTAACAACTTTTAGTCACTAAAATTGATTTTTAATAAGATATTTTCTTGTAGTGAATCATTAACGATAAATAAAAAACCAGGTAAAATCTCCAAAAAAACAACATGATGATATAAAAATTTTATATTTTTTACATACTTAAAATTGATAAATAATATTTTTTTAGAATGTCTTAAACTTTAATTATATGTTTGATTGATACTTCATGATTCATTGAATCCCACAAATCATGATTGTTGTTGTTCATAATAAATAGAGTCATAATTCAAAATGCAAAATTCTTAGAAAACGAAATGTTTTCCATTTATTCTTTATATTTTTGACATTTATATTGGGAGAGCTAAGTGTTGATTTATAAAGTTTATTCAATAAGCTAAGTTAAAATTTAAGAAGATTTTTGAGAGGTATAATTAGTCGTATAGTACCCAGTTTGGGGCTAGGGTGTCAAATAGGTATCCCGTTAAAAAAAAATGTCAATTGCATCCCAACTTTTGAAAAAGTGCTTCAATTAGGTCCCTTTTAGATAGAGTTGACTAACGCCGTTAGTCAACGTGCCACGTGTCAGTCTGTGTTTTTTTTTAATTTTTTTTTAATTTTTTTTTTAATTTTTTAATTTTTTTTTAATTTTTTTAAAAAAAAAAATAA
>Ga0214542_1007011_pt1 | contig 19985 bp, 3 predicted proteins | sample CNSS1metaG_FD_160096 | JGI IMG/M metagenome (GOLD analysis project Ga0214542, IMG submission 160096) | Root nodule microbial communities from cowpea collected in UCLA plant growth center, Los Angeles, California, USA - CNSS1 | ecosystem: Host-associated > Plants > Roots > Nodule | place: USA...
GTTTTAGGGTTTTAAAAAAAAAAAAAAGAGAGCTATTAATAGAGGATATTTTATCAAAAGTTGCGTCATGCAGCTGTTGTTAGAGATTAATCACTAATAAAATTACTAAATATTTATATAGATAAAAAATATGTATAAAAAAAACATTAAACATTTCCTTAATTTTATGGTATATTATTTAGTAAATAAACTATTGCATTACTAGCTCCGTGGAAAAAAAAAAAAACCTTTGGCTTTGACCTTTTACAGTATTTGATTCTTTAGTTATTATCGTTTATATTTTAGTTAGTTTTCTTTTCACACCTTGATCTTTACAAAAATTTTCAAATTATCTTATGGTGTACTTCTCCCCTTATAACTTCTCATGACTTCTAGTATATATTTGATGATCCTCCTAAGTTAAATTATGTAGCTTCTTCCTCATGCAACCTTGAAAAAACATGCATATTTAATTTAACTATTTGTTCTTGACCTATTATGATATAATTCTAGAGTTTTCCACACCCCAATACCAACACTATGTTTCTAGTTCATGCATTCTTATGATTACATTGTAGATATTTTTATTTCTCCTAAGTTCTTAATTTGTACTACCTTTAGTTATGGTATATAAACTTTGCGAGCTTGCATGGCGCATATGTTAGAGTAATGCATGCTTTTGTTATGTTTCCCTGTGCGTCTACTTTGCATATTGCACCAAATTTCCTGTTGTAACTTTTGTTATCAGTATTATAATGTACGCCAAGCATATCTCAAATAATTATAATTCAACTTCTTTCTGTTTTCATTAGGGTTTCCTCATCTTTTTAAATGTGAAATTATACTTTGTGATAAGGTTGTTGAAGATGTGATTTTGGCCACAAGCTAGCACAACTGAAGCAAATTTTTTTATCCTATTGGAGATATGTAACTAAGGATTTGATATATATGTCTTCAATATTTAAGTAAAATTCCAAACATTATATGCAATATTAACACATGAAATGAAATAATTTGGCTTCACAAACAACATATTATATCTTCACTTGTTAGGCTTCCAATACTAAACACTTCATTTTTTTTTTAAATTATCTGTTACTTTTGGTTTTATCTAGAGTTAGACTAATTAAATTTCATTTAAAGACCAATTTAAAAATTAATTTTCTAAGTAGAGATCAATTTTTTCTGTGGTCAAAATCTTAGTATTTAATATTAGTGACTAATTTATATACTAATTCATAATATAAACTATTTTAGTTACTAATTTAGAGATCAATTATATTTTTTTGAAACTATTTTATTTGTCAATAATTTTTATTTATAAATTGGTCATTATAGTGATTAATTATTTTTTATCATTAAAATTAGTCATTATTCAATAATTTTCTTATTGTAATATCATCTACAATATAACAAGAATAGATAAAAGAAAACTTGAAAAATTATAGGAAATCCTTCCACCGTCTAGTTATGAATTCGAACCAAAATGTTTGTTCTTGCATGAGATAAATTTTAGGCTGCAAAGTCATTAATATACACATATAATTAATACTATTGCGTAAGTTTGGTTAAAGGTTTTCGAAAAAAAAAAAAAAAAAAATCGAATGATAAAATACAATAAACAGTACACGTTTGAATAGTTTATTTTAAAAGTTAGTGATCTCTTAAAAATTTCAGTGAGAAGTCTAAAAATGCATGGTTACTTTTTTTTAATGAAAATAGTTTTTATTTTCAATATACTGTTTTGCGTTAGGTTTTAAATTTTTTGCTTTTTGAAAAAGTTAAATAGAAGTAACTTTGCAATTAATAGATTTTACTTAATAATAAAAATGAGTTTTACTATGTTTTTTATACTCAACTGTTTCAAAATTTTTATGAATATATAATAAAAGATTTGTTCCCAACCTAGTTTTTATATTTATTTTTAATTGAAATTTATATATATATATATATATATATATATATATATATATATATATTAAGAAAACAACGTTAATTGACGTATAACATAGTGATTTTAACCTAACAAGTTATTACGTCATTTATAATTTGTCCGAGACATTCAAATAAATTTTCTAAATAAATTACGTTTTTAATTATTCATCAACTAGTTTAATACTCACTTATGCATAAGGATTAAAAGCACGTTCTTTTTAAAAAAATACATTTTATTGTCTATTCAAATTCTTAAATGTATGGTCAAAATTTTAATTGGAGAAACAATTTTGAAGAAAAATTATTAAATTATAAATAATGTGTAAAAAAGTTCTATAAAAAATGTTACCACTATGATTTAATTTTTTTTTTTTAATTTTCATTCAAAATTTATTTACTCATAATTATTTTGGTTGAACTAATAACCAGAAGAATAGTTAGGGTCAGGGTGGTGAGGACTTTTGGATGCTATGTATGAGATTTCAATTTTTATTTTCATTATTATCATTGTAAAAAGTTTAATTTAAAAAAAAAAAAAGATGAAAACCTATCCACAACGCGTCCTTATTGTTCTACACGACGTTATGAAGTTTAGTTTAAAAGCGAAAGGTTCAATGCATGGTCTAAGACTAGGAAACAAGTATATATAGAGGATCATAGTAAAACACCACTCACCACTTGGCCAAATATGTATATTTATAAAAGAAACCAAAACAATAATGACAAAGAAACCTACCAAAAAATTGGTTCGATAGCTAGGTTTTAATTACCTGATAAGGTTGTCTACATCAAAATTAGTGGTGACATCACTTTATCCGATGCATGCATTTGCCAATGATAGGGATCCTAAATGGGACTTCATCATTTGCTTATGGGAGGGGACATGCCACCAATGTGCTTCTACCTAACACATCCACATCCTCAATGATGTTGACATCGACTAATCAAACCCATGGTATCATCAGCTACAATCGTTTCCATGGCTAAAATTATTCACATTTCGAATCACGCATACTTTTATATGTAACCTTCTAAAATTAGAAAAGACTAGGTTGATGGGGCATCACACAGCTAAAAGATGCATCTAATCAGATACTATCTGCTTATTCAAAACAAATCTGTATACGTTGGTTACAGCTCTGTGGTCAATGATTTGCTGGTTAATAATGCCCTTTTCCTTTTCATGCCCACAAAAGTTCTACTTTCAATTTCTGTATTTCCACCTTAATAATGCCTATATATCGTTTGTTGTAATGTCTTATGAACCATATATGAACCATATATGCATTATGCAGAATTTCCAATTCTTTCTGAGGAAAATAGCTAGGTTGGATTGGTGATGTTCAATATAAGATAGGTCATGCATGGAGCTGAGCTGAGACTAGAAGAAATTGACGACTGAGGAGTGATTTTTCACTATTCCATTTTTCCAAATACCTACTTAATACTTATCATCTATCTCTATCTCCCACTTTCCCACAGTTTCCCACTTCCTGTCATGTTATATCATGTATCATACCTATACTTCTTTTTTTCCTCTTCTTATCTCTTCACAGAAACAAATAATATAGTTATCTCTTCTCTGAGGGGTCTCTGCCTTTGGATGAGGAAAACAGGAAGCTTAGATTCAGAGATGTGATGTTACATCATGAGTTCAAGGATAAGTTTTTTTTTTTTTTGTTATTTAGGATATCTATTGTCCCTTAAAAATATTATCATATTCAAACCGCAGCCCTTTTCATTATTGACTTCAGCATAATGCACATTTATTACGTTTCCAAGATGATACTCTCCCAATACCCCACAAACTCTGGCAGGTTAAATTCTGATCCAGCATCAGCTTTACTATATACATTGTCAGAAACTTGAGAAAAGTGTTGTTAACTCATATGGGTTGAAACAAATGAATACACATGCTATCTAGGACTGTCTAGCATCAGAAGAATCTCCTGCAATCATGTAACTGTAGTAATTTTGCAGATATATATATAACTACATGATTACACAAGATTCTCTTACTATATGTATATATCAAGTCCATGCCTTGAGCGTGATCTCTCAGAAGTTGTAGCCATGCATTTATTTATCTTTTTTGCATTATAGAGATAGAGAGATTTATATGTTGAGTGAGACCTAAAATACATGGAAGTTCGCTCAAATAGAGATGAATTAATTAAGGTTCGTACAACAGATAAACCTTTTGGTACCGATCTATTAAAATCATAAGCATAATTATGCATCTGGGAACAAACATAGAGTGGGAGAAACATGGTATTATTGCAATTAACTAAAAAAGATGACGGTGATGATAATCAAACCTGGTGCTGGCATACTCGTAAAGCTTTCCCGTGCTGGAGAATATGAGAAGACCAACTTGTGCATCACAGAGGATTGCAAGCTCTTTGGCTTTCTTGATCAATCCCTTTCTCCTCTTTGAGAAAGTCACTTGCCGGCTGGTGGAATTGTCGATCCTTTCAATCACAATCTTCCCCCTTCCCATTTGTAGCTTTGAGTTCACAGTTTAGGGTTTCTGAAGCAATTATGTATTGGAGATATATATATATATATATATATATATATATATATATATATATATGAATAGAAAAAGTGAAGGCATAGACATAGTTCAGTAAAGGAAAAAAATTCTTACTTGGTTGTGAACGCTATTGAAGATGGTGCAAGGGAAGAATGGTGTGGCGCTGGGTTTCCATTTTATAAGCAGAAAAAGCAGTTTCTGGGTGAAAGGTGTATAAGCCGCTTGTGGCAGTGGACAGTGGGGCAGATTACTATGTGGGGTTAAATTAAAAATTGGATCACTGATAAAACCAGTGACTTTAGTTTTTGCATACTTTGTACAGTGAAGTATTCAAGGATAAAATGTATTGCTTCAATAGTTTTGAGAATTTTTATGGCGCCGCCAGCCGTATAAGCCTCTGACACGTTAAAGGTGCATACTATGTTCTTCTTACTAAACCATTCTCACACATCCACTTCAACTCTATTTATTTACAACAATGGGGTATATAGTTTTATTAGATTTAAATATGCAAAAAGAAACATTATTTATTTTAGGAATATAATGCATTGTATTAATACTATAAGTGAAATGAATAAAATACTAACTCTTATATAATAAATTTGTACTCAAATAAATTTATTAAAGGTTTATTTGCTCTATTTAGACATAGATAGAGTTGGTTTTGACAAATTAATAGCGTAGCTGAAATATTAGTAAAACATTACTAGTAGTATTATCGTCTTTAGATTTTACAATGAAATATATTCCATTTGCGCTGAAACTTGAGAAAAGATTGGATGGGTTACATGCCTTGTAGTTCCAAAGAGTTAGCTTATGATGCAATTGCTAATGTGGAAAACAAACCATATGATAGAAAGATTGATTAAGAAGAATATTTGCAATGTTTAGGAATTGCTATTTTTTAGTATTTTGACTTGTAACCAACATGTAAGCCTGTTTGGTGAAGTAGGAAGAGAACAAGATGACTTCCTTCTTTTGCTTCTTTATTGTTTTCTTTTCTTCTCTGTTTTCTTACCTCTTTTTAATATATTTGTCATCTTGTAACTAACATATCTTGATAGTAAGTTATAGAGAATGGGATAAGGTGAGTCAGCCTGAAAATTCAAACTTGTCCTGTCAAAGAACGGGTCAACAGGAGCAAAATGGGTCTGGACACGCAGGCAGGGTCACTAAAATTTAGCAAATTAGATTGGAAAAGTATGTTTTGATTTGTCACTTTTCCTTTTAATGAAAAATTATTAAATTTTTTGATATTATATTATTTGAAGGTTGTAAATATATAACAATATTAAAAATTAAATTTTAATTATTAATTGTAATGAATTTTTTTTTATAAAAATAAAAATTATTTTAATTTATTCAATTACAAAAATTAGTTAATCAATTAAAACTTTAAAAATAATTATCGTGCTTTTAAAATATATATATATATATATATATATATATATAATAAATTTTAAAAATATAAAACTTAAAAAGCTAAAAAGAACGGTTCAATTTTGACAAGGTGAATTAAGATTTTCAGTTTGTTTTTTATCTGACTCGCTTTTTAAGCGATCAAAGTGAGAAAAATAACACGGACCGACCCGCTTTGTCGTCCTTAACTACCAATATTTACATAAATTTCTCTGGTCAAGTAGAACGAAGAGGTCACAAGATTACTTTTTTCTTGTTTTTCTTTTCTTTTTTTTTCTATATAAGTTAGGATAACTTTTACATTTTTTTATTGTATTTCATTTTACTAATAAAAATAAAATACAATAAGCATACGTTACCTAAGAACTAACACAAATAATCAAATTATCTCGAGTTATATGAAAAATATATATAAATATGACATGTTCATCATATAAGATATTCTTTTCTAGACTTTGACTATGATAAGTAATATCATATGTAATTTAGAAAACTTATCTTGTAAACACTAAAATTGAACAAAATAAGTTTTCTTTTTTTTTCAAAAATGTATATATATTGTTACGTTTGTGTATATATGTACAAAATTTGAAAGATAGAGACAATTGTATACCATTTCATGTTCGATGTACTTTTTTTTATTATGTTAAGTAGGAATGTCTATTAGATCAGATAACTTAATGAACTAATTTTACCTCATCCAACTAAATACATTAGGTTGTATTTTTTCTTTGTAAGTTCTGATAAGTTAGTATTTTACCTCATCCAAAATATATATATGTTTTTCCATTTCTATATTAATATTTTATTTCTATGCTTAATGTTTGTTGTAACTTGATCACCCATGGTTTGATTGATAGTTCTTGAGAAAAATGTTTTTTGAATCTAAAACTAAAATTAAGTACCTAATTGTATCTAGAGATAAAACATCATTCATTAGTATTTTAAGAGTCTTGAACTTAATGCATTTCACTTGTTGAGGATTCAAAGAATTTGAACTTGGTGAGTTATCATAGGTTAAAAGTCACTAAAGATAGAATTTGAGTAGCCTGTGAGTTGATTTTGGCATAAATATGAAACTGAGATGATTGTGAATGTAGTGGTTCAAATCTAATCTTGAAAATTGTAAATATTTTATGTTAATTTTCACTTGCACACTAAGTGTTTGATAAAATACTAATTTTTTTTTGTCATTTTGTAAATATTGTTGTCTAATTGAGTTATTGAATGTAAGAGTTGTCATGTGTTCTACAAGTCAATTGAGAGAGAACCATAAATACTTATTATTTGTTACATTGCGATCAATGCACTTGTTATTTTTGTACTAACACATAGAAGAAATGAGATGGAGAGAATAATGTGAATGAAGGGGAAGAAGAGATTTGTGCCAACACATAGAAGAAATGAGATGGAGAGAATAATGTCAACGAAGGAGAAGAAGAGAAGAATATAGATAAAAGATTTTCCTCTCAAAAGTTCTAACTGAATAATATATTACGTGTAGTTTCATTATAAGAATGTACGAAATTAATTTTCATGCGAAAACATTGGCTATGAAGTGGACAACACTAGAATCAACATATATGACTATGAGATGACATTACAATTTTGTACTTTTTAAATAATTAAAAGCAATACACCTCACATACCGACCAATATGAGCAACCTTCAAACAAAGCAGCTAAAATTCTCATATATCCATCCCAATCCAATACTTTCTCATGTTTTGATAAATTCAACTTTTTAGATTCTTCCATTAGCTTAAGAATTATGAGTAGTATCAAGTAAAATTCGTCTTAGTGACCATGTATGAATAAAAACAACAATAACAAGAAATATAGAACTGCATTTGGCATTTAGTAGATTGATGTTGTTCTGAATAATAAGAATTGAATTGTTAAAGAAGGTGTGAGTTGAAGTGGTTGAGCAGTGAGGTGCGAAAGAGTTGATAGAACAGTGTTCGAGAATCGAGGGAAGCCTTGGCACGCGTGTGTGGAGGTTGAGAAAAATGGTAGCATTGTTTGCGCTACCCGTAAACAAACTGGGACATCCCCACGCGCTACTATAGTTAGAAATATAGATCATGGTTTTTAGGTCCCTAGTAAATTTAAAAATACTCGATTTGGCCTACAATTTTTAGTGCTCAAATGCTCATAAAGCTTCCTCTTTGTCTCCAAATTTCTCCACCTTTCCACACATCATTTCTCCAACCCACGTGAACAGTGAACATCTTCTCATTCACCAATAAGATTCGATCTCGCCGGAATTTTATTTTTCAGATGGCACCTCGATCAACGTCTGCGGATTCATTAACGCAACTTGCACCAACTCAGCCAAGTGTCAATCATCAGTTTGTGTACGGAACCCGTTTAACCACTTCTTTATTCCTCCAGCTTTGGAAAATGCTGCTTTATTTTACTGGTCATCGTGCCATTTTCATACCTTCTTTTTCTTAGCGGCATTGAATCAGTGAAGCACATGAAACTTAATCATTTTCAACTATACACTCACCCTCACCAAAAGACCACACCACTTTTTCTCGTGACTTGCATGTGTGTCCCTTCTCTTGTCCAATTATGATTCTCATGATCTCCCATCAATTTACGTGTACTGTTCATCAGCGTGGCTCTCAAAAGTAGTAGAACTGAACCCTCAGGCATCTCTCAAACCTAGCTACCTATCGTGCATTCTCAACTCAATGTTCTTTGTTAATGCTTCCTCACTATGCCATCCTCAACCCACTCACAAATTTATCAAACATTTTATCTGCTTCTGTATTAGGTTGCTGAAATGATCCTCATGGCTAATGAAATTTATGTAATCACCGAGTTCAAAAGGATTTACGAGCTATATAGCATGTGAACCTTTGAAAACTGGTGTTTTCTTTTACTTGTATGTGGACTGTGGGGTGACGAGATATTTGACATTCATCAGATCGAATCACTTATAATTTTAGGTGTGTTCTGTTTTTACCAATGGGAAACGCAAAAGAATGATAAACATGCTAGGTCGTATAGTGATAATAGAAAAATGATGTTTCTCAACTTCTCTTCTTTATCAATCGATAATAGTTTAGTTAGTAATTAAATAATTAAGGAGAATGTTAACCCGTGTCTAGATCACTTAAAGGAAAATTAATTTACATTGATTTCTTCACTTTTATATTGAAAATCGAAATAATTAAATACATTAAATAAGATATTATAAATGCATATAATAAATTTTATAAAGAGAAAAATATCCTTTTAAATTTGTAGACAATAACATACAGAAGAATGACTTTGAAATTTTTAAGTCTCTACTAACAAGAAAAAAATATATCTGGTGACATTTCAAGAGTCTCTCAAGGTGAAAATTTCAAATGTGAAGACTGTAAACCTTTGAAAGATATGTCTTTAAGTTTTATAAAAAAAAAATTGATATTTTAGTTTTTTTTTATAAATTTTTTAAATGTTTAACACTATTTTTTTGTTCTGGTTGTTATGTTAATTTAAACTTCCTTATGTTTAATAATATTTAATTTTTAACAACATTAAAACATAGTTATTTTATTATTTAATTATTTTTTAACTTTTATCGGTGAACATTAAATAAAATATGAAACTCACATGTACGATATTTATGAACAGTTTTTTCTTTTAAATAAATAAAATTACATTAATGATAATTAATTCAAATTTAATTTAATATTACACTTACTTATATATTTTTTATAAAATTCAATCCATATTAATTACCTTAGACCCAATAATTAATTATATACACATTATATAATTAATAATAACAATGTGATTTAGTGACTAGATAAAAGGAATGAGAGAAGAAGGTCATCTATTCGGTTCTTTATCATCATTCGTACGAGAGTTATATTTATAAATAAATTATCCTTACAAAAATTGAGGTTAAAAATAAGGAGTACTAAAAAAACAAACTTTTAAAAATAAAAAACACAAGAAAATATACATCTTTTTTACTCTGTTAAATCCTAAATTTTTAACAACCGAATATCTTTTCAGAATTGATATAAATTTTCTTTTAAATTAGTATAAATTAATTCAAAAATGATCTACAATTTAACTATAGGACAACTTAATCACTTATTCCAAATTTCAAATTTTAAGTGAACGTCGATATAGGTAGATTATTAGATTGTTGATTAATATACTTTGTGGTATAAGACCATAACTCGTACTCTCTTTTTTATCATGACAATACAATTTCTTAATAACCAATATAAAAACATAGACATCTTTCGAAAAAAAAAATAATAATCTGAATCAAACTTTATACCAAGACAAAAGTAACTTTTGAATTGTCCTCGTCACAATCAATCTGAAATGTTGACCGACTTCTTTTTATTACTTTTAAAACTAAATTTGCACATCACTTGTATGAGGAATCAATCTCAAAACCACTTTTAGATTCATTTATTGTAGAGTTGATATAAACAATATTATGAACCATTAGTTTTGCTTCACCAAAAACATTTTAATTCTAAAAAGTACAATATTCCTATCTCACTCCTTTAAACTTGCTATTGCGTTCTCCATTCTAGAAAGTACAATATTTTATTCTTTTGTTCTTATATTTCTTGATCACCGTGTTCTCGTTCTTGCTCTTCATTACATTCTTTTCACTCTCGTTAGACCAAGCACAATTTTAGTATCTATTATTATATATGGTCGCACTAGTACTTCAAACAAACAAAAATTTAAATAAACATGTACGATTCATCTTTCATATTAGTAAAATGATAAAAGAAATGTGCAAGTAGAGAATTTATATTCCAAGACCTAATACAATAAGGATTTGATTAAGTTTTCTTTATTTCAATAACTAATGGTGTTGGTTGTATGTATTTCTCTTGTTTGTTATTTGTTTTTTTTTGTGTTGTGTTTCACGATGAAAATTTTATAGCACGATGAAATTTTTCATTATCAAAATTTCTTGAAATAAATGTACGGATAATAACATCTTTTATCACAGATTTTCAATGGTGAAAATCTGAGAATAATATATTAAAAGGGAATGTTTCAAAGAATTTCTTTCGTGGGTGATTTTCGATGGATTTAGTTTGTTCTCCGTTATTTCAATTTTTAATATTGTATGACTGCCAAATTTTGAAAATAGAGGGAAGTAAGTTCATATCGTATCAAGATTTTTGGGAAAGAGAAGAAATAATTTTGTTTTCCTAGACCTATTTTTAAGATAAATATTTGATGAACAACGTGGGATTCTACAGCTTTATTATATACTCAATTAGTTAGTAAAAATATGTTAGAACCATAAGGCTTTCTTTAATTATATATTAAATATAATACATAATATATATATATATATATATATATATATATATATTAAATTTATCCTTTAATCGATAATATTTTTTTAAATTAAAATAATTATTTTACCAATTTTATCTCTTAAATATTCCTTTTTAATTATGAATTTTTTACTTAATATTTTACTTATAATATATATAATAATTATATATAATAAAAATTATTTATATTTGTATTTATAATATAATTATATTATTTTTTGTTATTATAAAAAAAAAATACATGCGTACATATATTTTTACTGGTGACATAATTAGTTTTAGGTCCTCATAAAGGTAATTAGTTACTAGGGACGTTGTTGAACAACTTAGATTTTTAATAAGTTTTGATAAATTCCGGTATTTTTTATTAGTTTTTTAATGTACATAAATATTTTTTTATGATCTTTAATTAATTATCGCTCATTTAATTTTTGCTAATTAAGTTACATATTGTTCTGTTGAACTACAGTTTACTCGATTTTATATGTAAAATGATGTGAGGTTTTGTAAATAATATAAAATAATATTATAATTAATATAAAATTAATAACTTTCATTACTTCAAATGTAAATGTTCGACGAAAAATAGTTTCATTGCTGGACTATAAAAGTCGTCGTAATAAAAGATACTATAATAAACTAACAGGTCACTCGGTTAATAAGAAAAATTAAATGATAAAAATTCGTTTTGAAAAAAATAAAAAATTCTGAATACCAAAAATTACTATAAATTTAATTAAAATCCTAATTTATTATAAACCTAAAACTTAAATAAAATCAATAAATGTAATAGTTTTTTTTTTTCAAAAATAACTTGTTTAGTATATCTAATAGGGTTGTCCTTATTGTAAACCGAAAACTTAAATAAAATCAATAAATGAAACAGTTTTTTTTTTTCAAAAATAACTTGTTTAGTATATATCTCATAATGATGTCGCAGTCCTGCAAAACCTATCTCAGAGTTAAATGTAGCCAGAGAAGAAGAGTATTTCCAAGAGACTTTACTTTTGGTAATTAGAATACATGAAAAACTTTTGCCCTAAAAAACAAGAGATTCACGCACCGTTGACTTTATTGTGCGTTTACTACTTTTTGTGTTCTTGTTTTATGGTTAGTAGAAAAAAATAGAAATTAAAGTAACAATATATGTATCAAAGGATAATTAATAATCAAGATTTATATAATTTTTTTTAAGGAGTATGTCATCATTAAATAATTTTTTTATTAACAATTAATATATGTCATATGACCTATTTTGTATCGATGTGAGAGATTAATCCTCATAATAGACAAAGTTCTCCCTAAAATGGAAAAGAAATATAACCTATCTTTATTTCTTGCTTTTTGTAGCCCCACTTCATAATGTAGATATTTGAGCTAAGTTAGGTTTAACATAAATTTAAGATTAACTTGGTATTTTTTATTTAAAATATTTAAAAAAAAAAACTCTATAAATAAATTGGGCTTGTCTTTAGAATCATTTGGGCTTATTTGAAAAGGGAACACGTAATTAGAGCATGGTGGTATTTCTTAGGGCCTTCATTATTCAGCACGATTAATAAGGTAATTGCTTCTTTCACCCATTAAATTTTTTCTCCCACCTCATTAAAAGTTTCTGAAAAATATTTTCTGTAAAAAGAGAAAATGTTTGACTTTCGTAAAAAAAAAAAAAATTGAAAATTGTTTATTATGAAAAGATGGGTGCAGGAGAAAAAATATGTGAGGAAGAAGTAATTACCTTACTTCAATGTATTATTACCTATTTGTCCTTATACTTTCGTTCATATTTTATTATGAGAAATAAAAAAATGTTTTGCACAGTGTACAAATAGAATCAATCAGATAAGTTATAACCAGAAATATTGGGTACACTGCTTTTCGCTAAAGGTTTTTTCTTCCAGCACTCCCATAATTTTAAAAAAAATTCTATAAGAAAATATTCGGTAACAAGCTTTTCAAATTTTCTGATTTGCATAAAATAGGATTTGTAGAATAAGATTTTTAGAACAAGTTTTTCATAATACATGAAATTTTGAAATAAACTTTTCAAAACAAACTTTTTGAAACATATTGAATATCTTTTTAAGGGACTTCCCGGACAAATATTTTGAAACAGATTTTGTATTCAAAATAAAATTTTATAACAAACTTTGCAAAATATAAATTAGATTTTTTGAAATGAACTCTTTTTTTCCGAAATGAGTTATTCTTTTGTTTTCTTTTCTCAAAAAGAGTATAATGAAGAACACAAGTGGTACAACAATAGTGCAGTGGTGATGACGACAGTAGTATAATAACGATAAGGACTACAACGACAAAGATATTTTAATTTTATTTCTTAGAAATGTGGAGTGCAATTAGTAATAATGAGACGGGAAGAAAAAGCTTTTCATTTAATGAATAACGGGCTTGACTTCTACAAAATAATTGAAATTAATGGGCATCATATGGGCCCATATGAACACATTTTGTCCACCAATTTTGTGAAAAAATTAATCAATTTATCTACAATAATATATAAAAAAGAATATATAGAGAAAAGATCTTTTTTTTCCATATTTTGTTATTCTATTTTTTAATTATTATTATAAAAATTAATTATTTCATAAATAATTTATTTTTAACTATTATTTTAAAAACTTTTTTCTTTAATAGTTATTTTAAAAATTTCTTTTATATATATATATATATATTTTTTTTTTTCTAATTTTACATTTAATAACTATTATAAAAATTAATTATATATTTTTTAATGATCTTAACTCAATTTTTTGTAAAAATTAAAAAATGCGAACACACTTAATGTTATGAATGATACTTGAAAAATATAACTTTCTGAATGAAAGTTAATTTTAATAGTTGATAAAACTTGAAAAATATTATTTCAGACATGTTGTGGTTTATTTTTATTTTATAAATTCCACTTCTCACGTTTAATAAGAGTATTTTATATATTTACATTTTTAATAGATATATCAATTTGGTTAATTTCATAAGATTACTCTTAGGTGGATTAAAGTAAAGAAAGTCTAATGACTAAAATAGTTTCAAAGTCTTGTAGGACCCAGCCAACGCAGAAATCAACTTATGTGGATTGGTTTAATATCAAGATAAACAAGATCGAATCAAATTTCACTCGACCCGTCATTATTATCTTTGACTCATATTGACTATTTTTTATTTAAAATAATAATTATTTTAGTAATCAATAATTATTTATTTTGTAAATTAATATTATAATTAACAATTTTTAATTATTAAAATTAGTTGTCAACGAAACATTTCTCAAAAATATGATAATTTACTACATCGGGATTTTGTGAAAAATTATGTATACCAATATTTGCATTTCGACCAAAAGAAAAATTTGATTAGGTGGTTTATGAATATATCGGAAAGGACGAGGTTACAGGGATAATATTTGGTTTTTCTTTTTCTTTCGTAGATGGGTCGAGAAAAATCAATTGTCTTTATTAATTAAATTTGTTATTCCCAATTAAAAATGATTTATATATAAAAGAATTAAAATAATTCCTAAAAGGATTCTGATAACTAGTGTTTTAAGATACTAATTAAAGATCATTAATATATCTTGAATTTTATAGAAATATGTAATTAAGTGTAATATTAAATAAATCTTGATCTAATCTTCTTAAATGCAATTTACTTTATTTAAAAAACATAAATCACATAAGTGATATACATCTCTAATTAATAATTTATTTAATACATACCTATAAAAGTTAAAAAATAATTAAATAATTATATTTTAATATTGTTAAAAATTAAAATATAATTAAACGTAATAAAAGAAATTTAATTTGAAATAGTGATAAAAGATATTATAAAAAAATGAATATTTTTTTCACTTGAAAGTACAATATTTTTATCAGAGAAGAATTTGAAAAGACTATAAATTTTAAAGAGATTTTTTTTTCTTCATAAATTAAAGACGATATCTTTGAAACATTCAAGCATCTACGAGAAGACTCGTCGCAGAGATATTTTTTCTTGCATCTTAGTAAATGCATTATAAATTTCAAAGTGTTTATTTTGTATCAGAGATATTGTTTAGAAATTCTAAAAGATATTTTTGTCTTTATAAAATCTATTATATAAATTTATATTATTTTAATTAATGAAATTAATTATTTCAGTTTTTAATGTAAAAATGATTAAATCAAATATCATTAATTATACCTTAACAAGTGTTCTAAGGACATTGATTATCATTCTCCTTCTTAAAAATATACTGTAAATATGTTTTATTTCTAGTCGATATGAAAATTGTAACATATACTCTCACATCGATGTAAATATATCTTTGAATGTTGAATCCAATAATCTGATAACGTGTAAAATTTAATCTTTAAAATCTAACTAAACTTTACAAAAACCAATTTATAAAGTAAGATTTATATTTGTATATATTGTAAACTCAATTTTATATGAGATCTCTTAAAATAATCTGATATGTTTTTCTATTTATTTGATTTTTATTACCAGTAAAAATAGTTATCATTATGAAAAAAATGTAATTAGAAAATATCATCACGATGAGTTAAGCTCTTATAAAAATTAGAAAATGTAATTATATGAAGAAAATTTATACTGGAAAAATAAAATCAAGGAATACTTTCTATTGGTAACACACTAACATTAATATAAAAAGAAAATTATTCCATTGATATGAGGCATAAGCTGTTGCTGCTGAGCACTCAGCAACTTGATCCGGCCCAGAACTGCCATTGCCGGCCAGATTTTTCTTGGAATAATTGAAACTGAGTTTAACTAAAATTAGGGACCAATTCATTATCCACTTGCACAGTGACAAAACCAATCAATGCTTTCCATAAATGAGACATACATTTATTCATTAATTGGAAATAATCTGGCTTATTAATATCTACAAAAATGGCATAAATCACATGAAACAAACCAAATCTCTCAGTTCAAGGACAAAAGTAATGTCCAAAAACATCTTGACAAACATATTCCGAACTTGTTCAACTAGGTTGTTTTTTCAACACAGGAAATCTTTCCTCGTATATTTCGCCTATGTTTGACCATCAACACAAGAGAGTGTTGGCCTCTCAGCATACTATGGAGCACTTCATCTCTCCGACACAAAAACTGGTAGAGTCGCAGACTTCATCACCGAGTTCTCCTTCGTTGTGAACACAAAGGGTGCACCACTCCATGGCGATGGGTTCACCTTCTATCTTGCATCACTCGACTTTGAGTTCCCAGACAACTCCAGTGGTGGATTCCTTGGAATCTTCAACCATGAAACAGCCTTCAATACCTCGCTTAACCAAGTTGTGGCTGTTGAGTTTGATAGTTTCGCAAATGAATGAGTTTGATAGTTTCACTGGTACCACAGGTGACTTGGTTGAAACGCATGACATTCTTTCATGGTCTTTCAACTCCTTCAACTCCTTCATATAGGGCAGAAAAGGTGGGAGATGATCCACAACAGAATGTTCCATGCTTATGGTTTGATTTTGTTACTGTTTCCTGTTTCCCTAATTAGGTTAAGGGAACTATTGATTACAAAGTATTCATTGTGTTTTCAATCAATTGGTTTATTTGGCTTATTAACTAAGTCATTCTATTGGAAACAAGAATAAACTCATCTTGATCAATTCGAATTTGTAATGATGTTATGATTTTGATGAAAAAATTCTATATTAATTAGTAAGAGTTTTGGAATATGAGTAATATATATCTGATTTTTCAAAATTAGGTGTGAGATCAAGAGAGCACATGAACATATCTATTTCTGTCCTCATTTCAACACGTATTTCGATTTTCATACTTGTTTTTTATTTAAATTATTACAACACGTCTAGTTTTTTTTAAGTAACTTTAAAAGATCATTTTTCTTTTATCTAATTTATTTCCATTTGAAAAATAATTTTTGTTTTCTTTCTGTACGTTGTTCAATATTCAAAGGGTTTATTAAGATTTTTAAGATGCTTCTTTCTAATATTTGAAAAATGTGTAAGATGTTTAATATACTCCTTTCTAATATTTGAAAAATATGTGTGACACTCAATTCAAGTATCCAAACCCTTTGTATTTTGTTTTGAGATTGTTCAATTATTATTTGTTATGTTTGATATTTAAGAAAAGAAAACGCGTGTCCTTTTAATAATAAAATGTTTTTTTATGTAATTTTTTATATAGATTATTTAATTAATATTTGAAAAATAAGGGAGTAATAACGAATATGAATATACCTCTTATAAGATTGAGATGATGATAAAACAAAAATTTTGTGAAAATTGAGTATGTTGATGAAAATGAAATTTTTATTTCAAGATGAATTTTTCCAACATAATTATTAACGGGAAGTTGGGCCTGAGATTGTTAGGCAAAGTTGAGATCTCCTTTTCAATCCTAATTTTTTGAAGATTTTAGTGTTGGAAACTATAAAAATTTTAAACTCGTAGTGCAACCTATATTCCACAAATCTCAATCTCATAAGTTTGAAGGCTTTTATTATTATTTTTTTTTATTTCAGAGTCCATTTGATCATAAATTTGTAAGACAGGATCCGTTGAATTTCTGTTTTAATTTGGTTAAGTCGTCAGGATAGAGGACGATATTACAGGTGAAGTCGTCCTTTACCCAGTCGGTTTCTTTTTTTTTTTTAAAGCAAAGTCGTCCCTACACACGACAGTTTCTGTGTGCGTGAATTGTGCAATACAGATTGCAGCAACGCGTGCCTCTATCAACATTTTTGGACAAAGCAAAGTCGGTATTCAAGCATACAGTTTCCAATATTAAGTCGTCACCACTATAGTCGGTTTCCATTAAATGGTATATTGAAGTCATGCTTAGGGATGGCAATGCGGACCGTCCCGGCCTGTTTAGGCCCGGCCCGCATAAGGTCCGTACATCGCGAGCTGGCCTGCCCCGCCCGCATAATTTATGCAGGCTACAATCACTGGTCTGCCCCGCACATCACTTGGTCCGCTGGCCTGGTTATTTTTATTTTTTTAATTTTTATGATAAAACTTTCAATGTTTAAAAATTTGAAAACTTTAAGAAGTTCACAATATTAAGTAAAGACTTTGGGGAGTTGGATGATAAATTGATAATTCAACATTTTCATCATATTCATATTCATACTATGACATACACAATTTATTCTTTAAATTTTAGCACATTAAAAAATACATAATACTCGTCTTTTTCAATTATATAAGAATTTGGAACGTTAATACAAGAATCCATAAAAAAAATAACTAATATACACAAGTGCAAAAAATTGTTTTATGCGAGTTTGCGGACTGCGGGCCGAACTGTGACGGGCTTGCGAGTTCAACTTCTAGGCCCACCCCGCGTATTTTGTGCAGGCCTACGGGCCGGCTGTCGGGTCAGATCCTAATTGCCACCCCTAGTTATGATCCATGTCGGTTTTCAATGAGAAGTCGTCACCATTGCAGCTGATTTCACTTTCCTACGTACAAAAATAGAAATCAACTGCATGAAGAACGACTTCACCTGTAATGTCGTCTTTTATCCTAACAACTTGATCTTAATTGACAAAAAAAAAAAAATTGAACAGACCCATTTTTACAAATTTGATTCCAAATAGATCCTCAAATACAAGAAAACCTGTATCGTAACTCTATATGAATGATAATCCAATAAAACTGTCTTTCAATCAATTATTTTACAGCATAGTGAAAGTATTACAATCTGAAGACCATAAACAAGTTACAAAAAAAAGACACCATCAGACCTTTAGTTTCATTTGTTAATAATTCTTTTTGTATAACTCAATAAAAATAAAAACTAATACTAGTGTCAGACAAATTATCAACCATTGAAAAGTGATTCAATTTCTCCACCCAAACGAGTAGCGTGAAGTAATCTTTCCTCAAAAAAAGATGAAAATAAACTTGAATTTGGTCTTCAAAAAACTAGAACTACAGTGCAAAACTCAGAGTGGACTATTTTTTTTTCATGGAATCTGCAATTCAGCGAAATAAAAGAGTATGTGCGGACAAAAATTTCAGCACATATATTGAAAATAATGGTTTTAATATTGGACTTAAAAAGGTAAAATTTGTATAACTGTATAGGCTAAAAAATGTGTAAAAGTAATGCTAGTAAGAATAAGTACCAACATGGAACAAACAGGGTATGCCAGTATTACCATCACATAATGAATCCCTTAACGGAGTTAAACTGTTTTCAATGATAGGAAGCGAAAGAAAAAACTTGTACAACAATTAGAAGAAACTATATTTCAGTATAATAACAAAAAAGGTAAAAGATCAAGAACAAATGAATAATACTTTCTTAATTTTATTAGTCGATAATAACAAGACATGCATAAGTGGTTTGCTTGGCCGGATAATGAAAAGTTAACGGTGCTGGATCTTTACAATTGAAAATGTCCCGCTTTATTAATAATATAAAGAAAAGAAAAACGGCATAAATAATGAATTAATTATTAATGGAAACACATAAAATCTCTCCAAGTGAAGGACAGAGATATCTCGGCCTACTTAACCAATCGATATTTGAATTTTCATAGGAAAGCTTCCTCGCTCTTTTCGCCTAGGTTTGACGACGGCAAAACTATGTAGTTTGGTTACACAGTCCAAATTAATATAATGAATATTTTTTAGTTATTTTTCTGAAGACAATGCAAAACCCAGGAGTATAAGTAGCGACATTCATGCCTCGTTCTGAGCATCCTCACAAATCATTAAGAACAACAAACACTACAATGGCCAACCCTTCAACTCAAAACCCTTTCACTGTTTCCCTTAT
>Ga0214542_1007012_pt1 | contig 19984 bp, 10 predicted proteins | sample CNSS1metaG_FD_160096 | JGI IMG/M metagenome (GOLD analysis project Ga0214542, IMG submission 160096) | Root nodule microbial communities from cowpea collected in UCLA plant growth center, Los Angeles, California, USA - CNSS1 | ecosystem: Host-associated > Plants > Roots > Nodule | place: USA...
TTTTAAATTAACTTTAAATTCTATACAAAACATTAAGCTTTGGTTTTGTTTTGAAATTGAAATTTAGTTTCTAAACTTATGTGTGACAAGTTGTTTGATTTTTAATCTTCACTAAGTTTGTATAATATGATACACTTGATGCCTTTATATATGATGACAAAATTGTTAATTTTTGAAATTAAGTTTGGGGTTTAACTTTGTTTAATAATAAAACTTAAAAAAAACTTATTTAAAAATATTTCTACAAATATTTAATAAAAACATCAATTTTATTTAGAATATCATCATAAGTTGTATACAATGATTAAATTGACTGTCAATCTAAGGAGCAACAATATTGCTTCATTCTTACGAAAATTAGGACTAAATTGAAACTAAAAACAAATATAGGGACCAAATTGAGTCATTTTGGCACGTGGCACAAGTGTGAAGTGACACATGTAAAAAAATTCAAAAAAATTCAAAAAAATTAAAAAAATAAAAAAAAAACCAGAAATTGACATGTGGCGTTGACTTTAACACCGTCTGGTCAAAGTTAACGGTGAGGACCAAATTGAGACAACGAAAAACTTGAGAACCAAACTGAAATTTCATGACAAATAGAGGGACCAAAAGAGTAATTTAACCTTAATAAAAATGTCAATTTTAGAAAAAATTAGTAGTTGTCTACAAAAGAATGAAATTTGGTCTCAATTTGAAATGGACAAAATTGAATAAAAATAACAAATATAGGGACTAAATTGAACAAAAATAACAAATATAGGGATTAAATTGAACAAAAGAAAATAACACAACTACAAACGGACACGTGACACTAACATTGAGACCTGACACAATGGTAACTTGATACGTGTCAATTTTTTTTAAAAGTTTAAAATTTTTGGAGAAATAAATTGAACCAACAAATAATAAAGGAACCAAATTGAACCAAACCAAAAAATTAGGGGACTAAATCAGCAATTATACTCCATTTTAACCGAGGAGGGATAACTAGAGTATCTATAGCTATTTTGCTATGAATAAGCTACCATTTTATTTCTTTGCTATTTCCTCACAAATTAGTGAGAGATTAGCTACAAATATACGTTCTAGTAAATATGTAACTATTTTGTTACGAACCGGCTACAATTTTATTCATTCGCTATTTCCTCACACGTTAGTGAGGGATTAGCTACAAATATATGTTTTGGTAAATCTGTATCTATTTTGCTACGAACCAGTTACAATTTTATTCCTTTGTTATTTCTTCGCAAATTAACGAGGAATTAATTACAAATATTTTTACCTCACATTTCTTTAGCAAAATAGAAAACTTTTTGTAGTGATTATACACTTCAATAACTTAATTTTCACCAATTATGCGTAAAATAACATGGTAATTGCTTACCACAAATATGTAATTGATTACCACCGCAAATTTCAGTTGAATTAACCTTATGGTAATCGATTACATGTGTATTGTAGTTGATTACCAAAGCTCGTTAAAAAAACCATGGAATTGAAAGTCATTTACCTTCCCTAGCAACATTTCCTAAAGAAGTTATTGTGCCCGCTGGACAATGGTTCTCATCACATTCTGGGATGCAGACAAGGATGCAGGAAGAACGCGAAAAAGCAAATACCCAAAAGGGAAAGAGCAAAGCAAAGAGAAAGGGAAGAGAAGTTTAAAATTTCGTATATCTTTTGTGATGTTTTTCATGTACAAAAAGAGAATGAAACATATCTTAAATAGGTTTTAGAAGGAAAGGGAAAAACAACCCTAGGTAAACTGATTTGGACCAGTTAACAGAAACTAATCCCTAAAATAGAAAACCCTAAGGGGTTTAATATCCTCCCCTCAAGCTGGATGGTGGATGCTCAACATTCCTAGCTTAGAAATGTTGACCATGAAATTAGTGTGATGAAGAGCTTTGGTAAAGACGTCTACGAGTTGATCAATCGAGCAAATCGGAAGGAGGCGGAATAGGTTGTGCTGAAGTCTCTCGCAAATCAAATGACAATCAATGTCTATGTGTTTGGTGTGTTCGTGGAAGGTGGGGTTGTATGTGATATGCCTCACAGACTGGTTATCGCAGTAAAGCACAGCAGGAAGATCGGTCTGAACTTGTAAGTCACGAAGGATGTAGTTAATCCATTGGATTTCACATGTAGTAGTGGCAAGAGCCTTATACTATGCCTCTGAAGAGGATCTAGAAATCGTGATTTGTTTCTTGGTTTTCCAGGAAACTAGAGTACTTCCAAGGAAGACACAAAACCCAGTAACACTCCTTCTGGTTTCTAGGCAAGTAGCCTAGTCAGAATCGTTAAATTTAATAATCATATTCTTATTAATTTAATAATTTAGTTATTTTATATAATAAATTTGTTTTAATTTTATGAATCCTCAAATAAATCTGTTTAGTTATCACATTTTCACTTTATCTAAAAGTTTCTTCCTTCTTAATATAATATTTTATATAAAAAAAATAATTTGTTTTATTAGTATATAATATATTATATTATAATTAATTTTAATCTATAACATCTTTCATTTTCTATATGTAAATAAATATAAATAAATTACTAGATACATGTTCCGTATTTCAAATAAATATAAATAAATTACTTTATATAAAAAATAAAAAATAAAGATAAATATATAAATAATCTTAACTAAAAATCTTAATAGATTATTTAGAATTAAAACTAAAACTTTTAACAAAATAATCTTCAAATATATCTATTTGAATATCTTTATATCTCATCTTTTAATAATAAAAACCGTATACATGTCCTATAAATACATAAAGAGACTTACAAAATATACAAAGAAAAAAGAAACCAGTTAGAGGTAAAAGAAAGAAACGTTGAGATTTAGTGAGCGAAACACATAGTCATGGTGGATTGTTCATGGATCTCAGGCACCAATACTTCAAAAGATAGCTCTTAAGCTACTTGGACAACCTTCTTCTTCTTCTTGTTGTGAAAGCAATTGGAGTACCTACTCTTTTATACATTCTTTGAAAAGAAATAAGAAATAAGATGACTCCCAAAAGGGCGGAAGATTTAGTATTTGTCCATAGTAATCTCCGTCTTCTCTCAAAAAAACTCCTCAAAGTACAAAGAGGAAACTAAATTGTGGGATATTGCAGGAGATGACTTTTCATTGGAAGACAACGAAATTCTTCATATTGCTAGCCTATCTCTTAATCAACCAGAATTAGAAGAAGCATTTTTCAAAGAAGATGAACAAATATGAGAGTTAAACATCATGATTTACTTATGTCTTTTTTTTTTCGTTTTTCTTTTGCTAGACTTTGTTTCTTTTATAATTGTTTATCTTGATTTCTATGAGATCATGAAGTATAATTGGTAGATTGTTTTTTATATAAATATTAATTTTCAACTTTTTAGACTATGAAGTGTAATTGTTATATATATCCGTGTAATTTTTTTCGATTTAGACGCTTCTCCGTGTCGACTTAGAAATGTTGTCTTGGAGTACACGACTTCTTTCTAAGATGTAATTTCACTCCCTGCATGATTTGCCTACTTATCGTAATATTTTTAAAATTTTCCTGTTTTCGTAATTACATTTGAAGTCTGCCTAGATTTGTAAAGTAACCTAAAATTTGATATTACATAACAAAAATGACAATAAAATATTTAGAGAGTGAGTATATATTAGAAAAGCAACTATCAAATTTAAACCTTTTTTTAAGACATGCATACCAATTCCTTTTCTTCCTTACTCTGATTGCCATGAATGGTTTCTTTAGCAGTGCAGCGACTCCCATGTGAAAAGGAAGAGGCAAAATCCTTTAAAAAAATCTAGCAATAAAAGTCTTTTAGAATAAATTCCTTTCTTACAAATTATGTTATAAAACATTTTTATATAGAAATTTTATTAGAAATCCTAATTGAATGGACCTATTATTCTCTAGTTCGAAACATAATATCTAAAAATTCTCCTTACAATTCATTTTTTTTTTCCTTTTAAGTATGGCGAGATATATAAAGAGGATCCAGGATGCATGTGGCTAGTGGCTAGGTACTTTTGTGAATAGTAAAAGTGAATTTAGCAAAATTTTACTCTGCAGTTTGGTCTCCATGGGGAAACGAAATTACTGTTCAATTGCTTTTAGAGATGTATCTACCATTCAACCTTCGGTTTCTAAAAGCATATATTTATTTCAAAGCAATATGAATAAGTATTTTAACATAGCATTTTACAGTTCGACAACAAACTCATTTGGTGGAAGCTTTTCAATCTGTCTCTGCATTGAGAGCAGATTTTTTTTTTCATGTTCGGCCCCATAATATTGGAGGCCAGTCCTCAAACTGTAGCAGATTTTTGGTACGATTGAGTCATGTGAAGGCATGAAACAAATAAGAATGTCGTAGTTTTGTGTGTACTTGGAAATAAGGATTTTTAATCTTTATGACCATTGACCAAACAAGAGTCTTTTAGTAAAGGAAAAGGCTTGGTTCAACAGGCCCAAAAAATGAACCCCTGGCTCACTCTTTAATTGCCACAACCAAGGCACAAAAACAAAACCAAACAAAGGTTCTTATTTGTAGAAAACAATGTCGAGAAGTCTTGAAGCAGTGTCCAGTTACAGAATCATCTTGGTTTGGAGACTCTCTTCTCTGCTAATTTTGTTTTCTTCAGTTCAAGCCTACCCTTCACGAGCTCATATGTTCATATATGCAGTCTGTTCTCAGGAAAAATACGAACCGAACTCACCCTTTGAAAGCAACCTGAACAGCTTTCTGTCATCAGTGGTGAGTTCATCTTCTGAAGTAACTTACAATAGCTTTGCTATTGGAAATGGAAGCTCAACACCACAAGAGGGAACCGTGTACGGGTTATACCAGTGCAGAGGTGATCTGCACCCAATTGAGTGCTCAAAGTGTGTTGAAAGATCGGTTAACGAAATAGGTTTGGTTTGTCCATATGCTTTTGGAGCTTCTTTGCAACTTGAAGGGTGCCTTGTAAGATATGAACATTCTGGTGATTTTCTTGGGAAATTGGACACGAGTCTGAGGTATAAGAAATGCAGCAAAGGTGTGACGAGTGATGTTGAGTTCTTCAGGCGTAGAGATGATGTTCTTGCTGATTTGCAAACTGCTAATGGATTTAGAGTGAGTAGCTCAGGGCTAGTTGAAGGGTTTGCGCAATGCTTGGGGGATTTAAGTATATCAGATTGCTCCTCTTGTCTAGCAGATGCAGTTGGAAAACTGAAAACCTTGTGCGGATCTGCTGCTGCAGCTGATGTGTTCTTGGGACAATGTTATGCTCGCTACTGGGCTTCTGGCTATTATGATGAATCAGGTCTATTTCCCTCTCTTATTTCTTTTTCATTTATTGATAAAATTTGTTGAAAATCTGGCATCGACCAGAAATAAGACTGATGTAAAATGGGTGCAAACTTGACCTTTGATTATGTGGAATTGAATTAAACTTAAATTCTATTTTTTAACAAAATCACAAGCCTTTTTCTATCCAAAAGTAACTTATTGCTCCTAATTAATTTATTGCTAATCTTAAAAACACATTTTGAAGATGAGCACATGTAAAAAGTTGATCATTACTAGACCAATCCAATTCTTTGTGGGAGAAAGCATGAAAACAGAAAAAAAAAAAAATTGAAGTTGTTTTCAAATTGTTTTGAATTGCTTACAGATATGACAAAAATAAAGGCTTTGTAGAAAAGTGATCAGAAAATGGAGAGGAAGGTGAGGTTGTGAAATGCAATGGTCTATAATATTTTATGGTAGAAAGCATTCAGAACATATGCTTTTATACTTTATTTTAGAAAATGCCCACTTTTTCCCACTCCTCTTTATCCATTTGTTCGAATACCTTTTACTTAGTATCGCATTCTATATTCTGCACCAATCAATTTGCTAGTGAAGCTCACCACCCTACTGATTTTATTCAAGTAGTGTCATGATTTGGCATATATTCCCTCAATGAAGATTAACTTCCATTATGTGCTTAAATAAAAGATTAACTTCCATCATGCATGAATTTCATTGTAAAATTGAAAACCGCAATTTTTATTATCGAACATTTGAATTTTATCATCAGTTGCAAAAATTCGTTGGATCAGGTCCGTGGTTCAGTGGAATTGAGAAAATTAGTAGAACAAAAGAACAAAATTAAGGAGTGTTTTTTTTAGAGCTAGTGCAGAATATTATGGTAATAGTTTCAACTTGGTGTTTTGTTTGCAGATTCCTCCAACAATGATCAAGTGGGAAAATCAGTTGCTATTATTGTGGGAGTGTTTGGAGGTCTTGCAGTTCTGGTTGTACTGCTCTCAATTTGCAAAAAAGCAGCTGGTAAGTATTTTTCTGAAATTAAATTTTTTAGAAAGTTAAATATGTTTTACGTTTTTTAAATACTTTTAAAATTATATTTTGATCCTAAATTAAATTATATTATCTTCTGTATCAAAGTAATGTAAAATATTCTTTCTAAGAAAAATGATATTTAAAGTTTTGTTTAGAAACACCCCACTATCAGTTATTTGAGAATTTATTTTATATAATTTCATAAAGACAAAATAGATATATAGTTTAATTTTGAAATGAAATGTAATTTTTAAAATTAATTTATAAAGGAAAATATATTTAATTATAATATGAAATGAATATCATTAATTAAGTGATGATGGCGCTCATATTTTCTTGTTTTTCTTACCTGCAGGTAAGTAAGAGTTAGGTGCTAATCGAAGGTGTAATGATTAGGAAAGATCCTGAAATGTTTGTTTAAATTTATTGAAAACCATGGTTCCACATTTTGCATAATTTAATACATTATGTTTTTCCACCAAAGAAAGTGGGTGTTATCTTTTAGTTTACAAAGTAGAACTCTGTTATCCATCAAACTTAGAAAGGGCTGCATATTGTCTTTGCCTTAGTGATGTCCAACAAAACCCATCATTCTTTTTAATTGTTTTAAAACCGTTTTGTAGATTATTCTGAGCACTTCTTTCTAAATTACTTTGCCTTTTCATTGTGTTGACTTATTGCTTAGTGCACAATTGGAAGGACAATTGTAGATTATTCTGAGAGATATAAGTTGTAGAGAGTAATCTTCGGAGGATTTTTATTTTTTTTAAATGATGATTTGCGCCAAAAACCTGTGCAACAATCACCACGGAAAATTAACGGTTACATTGAATTAAAGGTTTGAAAATTCCTATATAACAAATATGGAATGGACTTCCCTTCCCAATAGAAGTTACGAATGATAAAATATGATTTTAGACTTTTAAAATATATAAAAACTTATTTTTAATTTACTTACATTTTGTATATATTTATCTGTTATTTTTTAATTTATGACTTTTATTTCTCTAAACTACTTCTGTGCCACTATAGGATGCTATATAAATTAGATCGAGAAATAAAAGTATTATATTTTAAAATTAAAAGAACTACAAAGAGTACTAAAATAAAATTCGACATATGTAAGGATAAAATGTAACATTTTATTTAATAGTTTAAATTAATAAATAAAATATTTGTCTACTTCCGTATAATTTGAAGAAATCTAAACATTACTCAAGAATCTAAACATCTTCACTTGTGTCTTCCTCTATTCACACAATTAAGTAATCATCGCAAAAGAAAACAAAATAAAAGCAAACAACACAAACACACCACAAGGTAAGCTAGTATACAAAAAAAAAGTTATTCAAAAGAAAGTAAGTCATATCACTTTCACACAAACATAAATATAATACATGTTTATGTACACATAGCAGTTGACACTAAATTCAATTATTTGAATACATGGCACTGATATAGAATTTAGTGGAGGTGTGAACATGTGATAGTTCCTAGACTCTGCAGAGTCTAGTCTCAAGGAGTTATCACCCAACCACACACAAGGTTAATCCCCTTTCACGCCTAAGACCAAAGAACAAGTCTAAAGACTAGGATCTCCTGTGACTCTTAGCATATAACTAATTCTACTCTATTTGAATGTGAATGATTATTAGAGTTCAAGATACCTTCTTCCTAACATCTCTTATATCAAGGCATACACTAACAATATCATCATAAAGAATTTCCCTTGAAACTCTTTAAACACCATCATACATGCTCACAACAACATATTCCCTTCAATTTATAATAATGAAAATCATAAAATATGTTTCACGTCAACCACAAAACATCCAAAAACAGCTAAACAGGAAAAATAAGCAAAACAGGGCATCTGGTGCTCAACGCCATTTGCCTTGCAAAATTTTCGCTCAGTGCCATCATGCCACCACTCAATGCCTTGGAGCCAAAATGCTCCCATACTTGTAGTGGTCACTAGCGCTCAACGCCCATTAATGTGCAAAAAGTGGCACTCAGTGGTGGGGCCAGTGCTCAACACCATATAAGTCCACAATAGATGAGTTTTCTACAATTGGGTGATCTCACACATGATTAAGTGGCCAAATTGGTATTCTCTTTTTAGTGGTTTGGTTCAAAACAGTTTTAGCACATGAAAGGAATATCAATTCCATCAATTGATTAGTTTATAAGTTTTCCAATTGTCAACACCCAATTTTGTCCAAATAAATAAAAATTGTTTTACCAAAATAGCAAAATAAAAGTGTTATATAAAAAAGGAGTAAAACTAAATTTGCTTAAAAATGTTTTAAAAAAAGTTTCTTTAATTTATGTTTAAAAGAAATTTTAAAGAGGTTTTTTGTTCTTAGATAAAAAATAAAAGTAAAATACAAAAATAATCAAAATAGAATTGTTTGAAAAATAAAAAAAAATAATTCAGTTTTTGAATGTTTCTGTTTATTTTCTTTTCTTTTTCATGTTTCTTTTTTATAGTGAGTTGGTAGCCTAATTAATTTGTCTTCTTACCCCCTTGTTTTTAGTTTGTGCACCTCTTGTTAACTAATTGGGCTCAATGGCCCATTGTTTTCCTTTCACACCACTGTTTTGCTTTATATCCTAAAATAAAATTAAAAAGTATAATAATAAAAAATAAAATTGTGGTTCATGACATAAGAAGCGAGAATAGTTGAGTATTTTATAACCGCGTGTTAACTTCAATGATTTTTTGAAAGAGCACGTTAATATTGAAGGGACATCTATTGTTGTGTTGGGATCTTTGTTTCCGACCTTCCTTTGACATTAACCTCTACATTGTCTCTATCTCGGTCCTACTACTTTTGTTGCCTACACTAACTAGGTTCCTCACTTCTTTATGTTTTTTTTTATGCTTTGATTTTTTTTTTTTATGTTGGCTTGCTCTTTTCTTTTTTTTCTTTGTCCCGGTGTTGAATGGTGAAATCACTATGATATTTTATTAGGGTTTTGAATTTAGATTTCATTTTTGGGCTTTGTATGTTGATGTTTCATATTTGGTGGTAATTTATAGATTTGGTTTAGGAATACTATTTCAAAGGTGTGTGCGGGTCATGGTTATCTTAGAATGAAAATTATGCTTGCATTAGCTTCAAATGTATGTGGTGTTTGCATTAGATTGAACTTGAGGGTGGCTGTTTTAGTTGAGATTTTCCATGGAGAATGGATGTTATTGGTAGGGGTATACATTTGAACCTGGAAAATATTTGAACGGTAGGGATGTATATTTTGGCTATCCATGGGTTTGATTTTGTTTGTTAGGATGTTGATCGAATCATTCTTAAAAATCATATACATGTTCGTAAAAAAATATAAGGCAATATATTCTAATTCATGCAAAAATGGTAGAGGTGAGACTCGTGTTTCTTTTAAGGATTGAATGCATAAATTTAGAACTATGCGTATGTTAGTTTTTAGTGTTTTAAAGTTTAATTACTTTCTATTCACATTTCTGTTAGGGGACCTTCTCCCTACACTTCCAACTATCTCTCCTGTACCCCCAAAAATACATTTATTTCCATGTTTGCCCACGGTAAAAACTAAAAGTAACTCACTCACTCTCTCTCTCTTTGTATCACCACAGACCCCTCTGCACCCCCAAAACCCACATACTCCTCTGCACACCCAAAACGTACCCCAATAAAAGGAATCAGATTCCCTGCACCCTTACACCCTAAAGGAACGAATATTTGACCTAGCAGTAGCAGCAGCGTTATTTCTTCGTATTTGACCTAACAACAACAACCTATTAGGGTTTCACTTCTTCTCTTCGTCCTCCACCATCCACATTCTTGCACACTCTTCTCCCTTCGCACACTCTCCTTTTCCTTTTGCAGTTGGGTCCCCTTTTCTCCCATTTATATTTGCACACCTTTTCTCTCCAGTTGCATCTCTAATTGGCTCCATATTCTTGCACGCTTCAACACTTCAACACTGCCAACACTCCATTGCCAAGGAATATAATCCAGTTAAGTTATTCTATACCATGTATCTATATTTTATTTGATTTTAGGAATGATTATGCAATAGATCAATGCTTATTATCTGTTGATTTAGGTTTATGCCAAACGAATTTTTTTTCAATGCAAATGAGCATTGCAGATGTCGAAATCCGTTTCATAAAAATCTGAAACGGATCTCGTCATCCATTTGATGATTTTTTTTAACGAAACGGATGTCGACATCGGTTTCGCAAAAGTCTGAAACGGATCTCAACATTCGTTTCAGTTTTTTTTTTTAATTTTTCATCGTTACGGATGTTGACATCTGTTTCCCAAATGTTTGAAACGCATCTTGACATCTGTTTCAGTTTTTTTTTTAATTTTGCACTGTTACGGATGTCGACATCTATTTCTTAATAGTCTGAAACGGATGTCGACATCCATTTCAGATCCGTTTCATGTTTTTTTTTTAATTTACTTTTTATTTTATTTATTTTATATATTGAGGGAATGCCTCGAGCTCAACAAGTGGTCAAGATAACTATTTTGGTTGAATGAATGAGGTGGAAGTAAGGTGGTGAAGCTAATGATAATATATCTAGGCTTGGAACGAGGGAATGTTTTTTATGTTTCTGCACTATCGGTATGCACTATTTGAAGAGAGTGAAAGGAGAGAAAAGGAGAGGTTTATATGGAGGAAAAAAGGAAAGATGAGTGCATGAGGCTTTGTTGTTTCTTTGATGGAGTGATACGAACCATAATCATAATCACGTTGTTTTGTGTTTCTTCGTGATTTATGTTTGCGTGTTGTTATATTTGGTTACTTGACAATTTGAAAATTTGAAACTTTGAATTATAGATATGGTTAGGACAAGAGAAAATATATCTAGACGTGGTTCACATGATGCACGCCAGAGTTCTGCACATGGTGCATGAAGGAGACCGACCACTTCTGCTCATAAAAGGGGTCAGAATGAGGCTGATGTTGTTGAGGATGATGTTGTTGAGCATCAAGGTTTCAATGTTGCTCAGACAAGGAGCAGAGGATTGGCCACGATGGTGCAGGATTTCCAGATGGTCCCTTTGATACATCTTTATTGACTCAGTATCAGGATCATGTTGCACGTATCATATGGAAGGGTCAGGTTAGTAAGAAATTTTTATAAGTTTTATTTTATTGTTGTTGTGTATTTTAATTATTTTATATTTTTTGTTCTTAGGATCGAGTTGTGAAACTAGTCTTCCATATTAAAAAAGTGAAAAATTCAGGACGTCCTCACCCTTCTGTTCTACCTTTTGTGGTATCTTCTGGATTATCGCCTCTGTGCAATATTTTATACGAATATCCCAATACTGGATTAATATTGGGTTTCGTGGAAAGATGGCATCCCGAGACTAATACTTTTCATCTACCAATTGGTGAGATGACCATCTCTTTATATGACGTTTGGTCACTCCTTCATCTTCCCATCATTGGAGAGTTTTGCTCCACTGAAAATCTTGAATATGAAGATTCACTCGAGATTATGATGACACTTCTCGGTGTTGATCGGGCTATGACTTCCAATGAGTTGAATCAAAGTCGGGGTGGACAAGTCAGACTTAGTTGGTTGAGAAACTTGTATAGAAGCTGTTGTGATAACGAGCTATGGGAGTTTGTTGCACGTGCATATCTTTTGCACCTTGTAGGGTCCACGATATTTGCTAATAAAAGTGCCACCTATGTTCGTACCCATTACCTCGAGCTTTTTAGAGATCTCCCTACATGTCGTAGATATGCTTGGGGAGTTGCTGCTCTTGTTTACTTATATGAGCAACTAGGAGATGCTAGCTTTGCAAATACAAAGCAATTACCTGGATATCTACCTCTTCTACAGGTACCTTTTATATTACATTTTGTTGAATATTTTACTTATTTTTTTTATATCACAATAGTTAAATGAAATGTTATTTGATACAAGCTTGGATATATGAGCACTTCCTTGCATTGGGAAGGAAGCAATTACGTGATACATATGTGGAGATCGAACCCCATGCTAGACGTTATGTCACTGGACGCGCTACTTCCGCTATAGCTGATGTTAGAGTCCAGTTGGATGCCTTGACATATGATGGGGTCATTTGAAACCCATATGTAGCACATAGGGCTGGTCGACCACTTGTTGTATCTGCCATGTTTTTTGGCTTCCTCGGGCTTGGTATCCTCGTACACTGCATCTGTCAGAGCGTGTGTTGCGACAATTTGGTTTCATGCAGCTTATTCCAAGATGCCGAGTTCGCTTCCCATGTTGGACTTTGCGACTATTGATGATCGTTGGAAAGACCATGAATGGTTTGTCGTAGTTCAGGTGGTAGCCGCACCAACTCCTTTTTCATGTTCGGATGGATATTTGCAATGGTTTAGGAGGGTCTCTCATCCTTACATTTTACGCAGAGTTGAGGCCGACCGACCCAGCTTTGTGGTTATACCTCGACTACGTCGGAATATGCCAAATGACATACCAATTCAGAGGACGTCAGAGTCATCATCTTCTGGTGGTTTATTGGTATGTTACAAATTTATTTGTTTATATTATTAGTAACTTAAATATTTAAATTAACTTGGTATTATCGCAGGGTACCATGAAACGCATTGTCAACGGTCTTTAGCGGATGATAAACGATTTATTTTATATTTGTATGTCATGTTACAATTTACATTTTTATTGGATTTTATATTCAATAATTTCATCTATATATGATTACAAATTCAAACATCTATTTTCTTAGCAATAAGGCCAAAATATATTTGTCCCTTGGTTAGAGGAGTTAGTATTTTATATATTAGTAAAATAATTACAAACATATTTTTTAAAAGTACATTATAATATGAAATTTCCTAAAATAAACAACAACAGTCAAATATTTAATACAAATAAAAAATATCAGTCTTCCATTAGATCTATATAACTACGATCTACTACGTGTAAATCTACGAATGCTTGCATCCTATCTCCATAAAATGATGCCCACCCCTTTGCCTTTGCTAACAATTGCTAGATGATATGATATCCACCATCGGTAATGGACAACCTTCTTGTAGACGAACCTATAAAGATCTAATTAGTCAATAAAGAAATAAAGTTCTTTGAAAATAAAAAAAAAATATACCTGCACAAAATGAGAACCGTAAACATGTCCGATACAAAATATTCGATGCTGACTTTGTGAAATAAGTGGGGATGTACGGAGTGGGAATATTGTCATATTCTGAACCGATTACAACACACGAGGATTACATTATATCGATTAGCAATCGCATATCCCATGTCCGGTATAGTCATCCACTTGTCTCGATTAGCCTGTACATAATTAATTAGGTTATAATCAAACAAAATCATAAAAAACTTTTAATAATTAAGTTTGAACATTAGTGTGTAAAAGTCATACCCCTAATGGTGAATGAACTAGCAAAGACTTTCTCAGTTCTTCCAAACGGTTATAGTTTCCAACAAATGTTGCATATTCATCTCGCCATTGACTAAGTTCTTTGTATAAATCATGTCTGATTAGAGGCCATGACTCCTCACCCATACCCAGCAATGCAGCAATGCATTTATACCCACAATGACCATCTGCCACTACATCTATAACATCCACTATGTAAGTCTTAAAAACTATATTGAACTGATCTAGCATATGTATTATCTTTTCTTGAATTGCACGTGTCTTGTCTTGATGACTCAATGAAGGCGTCAAAATATGAGGGATCACGTTTCGTTGACTTCTTTGATCGATGACTTTTAGGTGCACCCTTCGTCTTAATTTTACTCGCTGGCGGCAACATTGATGTCATCGAAGGGCAAACTATGTCAAGTAATTTATGTTTGATGGTGACTTTTCTTGCAATGTCAACTTCTTTGAAAAGATTAAGTAGTAGATCAACCTCCCTTTGAATTGATAATTGCCCTTCGGATTGTGAAAAGGACACATTTGAGAAGGTCAACCTAGTCCACATGACATGAATTTCTTGGAGAGGAATCATCCCAGGGTCATATCGTGCTAATTCACACGCACATGGAAGACCATAAGTCTGTCTAAGAATGCAACCACAATGACTAGCATGGAATCCAATTTTCTTAACTCTTTCTAACTCTGGAGCAAGGAGTTCTAAGGTAGATCTAGAAACATATCCCACTAATCTTCTATAACTCATTGCCTTGTAAGAGTCACTCATCAGATTAATACCTCTTTCAAAAGACGCCTTGATTTCGTTATGTTGCAAGATAATAATGTTGTAAATTTCATCCCAACACGAACAAAGGTCTCCCATACTACTTCCAAGAACTTTCTTGAGGCTTTAGTGAGTAGACTCAACCCTGGTACAATTTATACATGGAATCATATAAACCATTAATAAAAAAAGTGAATTAATAAGAAGATGCAAACATACTTGTTTGATGTTGTATTCCCTAAATGCATAACTTTGTTCGCCCATGCCTTGACAAAGTATTTCTTGTAAGGAATGATCCATGAGTCATTAACATATTCAAAGAATACAAGCCATGACTGGCAAACAAGCTCAAGACGATTAACACAATCGTTAAACTTTAACTCATCTTTACAGTCTATAAAATTCTCCCATGCTTGCAGTACAATATCCCATGCATCAACAAAATTCATTAACATTTTGCACTTTGCCTGCACATTTTTTTGAATATGGAAATGACATAGAAGATTATAACACTCAGGGAACACAATGCCAACAACATTCATTAGAGCGAGATCCCTATCAGTTACAATGACTTGTGGACCACCCTCAGACGTCATAAATAGACCTCTTAGCCTTTCAAGAGCCCAAGTGAAATTATTTTGCTTTTCACTGGATAAAAATGCAAACGCGGTTGAGAAAGTTAATTTTGTTGAGGTCACACCAACAATCTCAAGCAATGGCAACCGATATTTGTTGGTTTTGGTAAGTACTATCCATTAAGAATATAATATTGAATGAATTTAATAACTTCACAGCATCAAGATGGGTCTAGAACAGATCGCTAACCACATCAAAATCATCAAGACATCTACTAAAATGGATATAGTGATCACGTTCCAACATCAACATTAACTGTTGTAACTCGGTCCTTGAACCTCTTATTGAACATTTGTACCTATATTTGCAGGTATTACTTGACTTTTTCAAAGTTTTCACATTACACTCATCTTTTTCTTTGAGAGTGAGAAGTATATTTGCAAGTATTACTTGACTTTTAGTCATATCAACAAGCAACGAGTGTTCAACGGACTTCAACCTACCCGCATAGGGGTGACAACCTAGAGTACATGAGACATCGTGATTATGGTAACCACATTTTACGTTTAACACCCATCCCTCCCCTTGAGAGATGTGTTTGCCTCTCAATCTAAAGGGACAGTCACATTTTCTTTTCGCAGATAAACTCGGTTCTGCATCACATTTGTATTTTCTATATTTTTCACCTCTTTCATAACCTAATAATACATGGGTCTTTCTTCCTGGTTGTCCGTTATATTTATCTGATCTGAATAATAACAACAAATCTAAGATTAAAAGCAACCCCTCTAACCCACTTAATTAAATATTCACGTGTTGGGAAGATATCATCAATTGTGAAATGAGATGTATAATCTTGTTCGCAGATATCATGAACGAAATCGGAAAAGTCTGACATGAGACTACAATTAACATGAGAATCCACTTGAGAATCCAAGAAACTCAAATAACTAAAATGATGATCTTCCATGATGAGCTATAATAAATAAAAAATATTTTAATACGTCAAAGAATCTAATTAAGGGCAAGCAGATAAGCAACTTATGCAATGATAAAAAATTGATCCTTAATGCAAACCAAAAGAAACCAACACAATCAATGAAGCGAACACACTAATATAATCACACACCTCACAAACTCACGCACACCACTACACCTCACTAGACTCTCTGACCACGCACACACACACACCATCTCACAAACTCATGCACACTACACCTCACTCACGCACACAACACACACTACCTCACAAACTCACGCACACCACTGCACCTCACTCACAAACACACTAAAACCACATTCATTCACTGCACTCTCTCACCACGCATACAACACACACTACCTCACTTCACTCACGCACACACTAGAACCACACTTGGTGCACTCTCTCACCACGCACACAACGCACACTACCTCACCCACATAACACAGTCAAAGACAACACTTCAACTTATATAATCACCACCTGCACTCCAACCTACACTGTCACCACCTGCACTTCAACCTTTATACTTCAACTTCAAATTGATTCTCAATGCTTCATTTGCCTCGCATGCATCGTAGTGACATCTGTAAAAAAAAAAACTAAATAGATGTCGAGATCCGTTTCAGAAAAGTGTGAAACAGGTGTCAACATCTGTTTCATTAAATTTTTCCGTTTCAGTGAAAAACCCAGAAAATAATGAAACGGATGTCGACATCCATTTCACATCTTTCTAAAACGGATCTCAACATTTGTTTCAGTAAAAAAACACAAAAAATACCAAACGGATGTCCACATTCGTTTCATATTTTATTGAAACGGATCTCGACATCCCTAATGATCACAAAATGAAATATCCAACTACATGGCAACAGACAAAGATTCCAACAAACCATTAATAAAAACATCAAGAAATACTAACCTACAACGTGGAAGAGAACGAGGAAAGCTTTAAGAAATTTGAACCACGTGTGGATGCCTTGGAGCAATGAGTTTGGAGCAGATGAAGCAGGACCACCGCTACGACTTTAGAGAAGGAAAGCAAGGACCACCACCACTGAAGATAGCACTTTCAAATGAAAGAGAGGGAAAGTTGGGACCACTGGACAGACTGGAAAGAGTAGAGAATAACGAGAACGGGGAAGCAGAAGAAAGAAAACGGAATAGAGGAATTGGGGGTGCAGCGCTGCAGTAAATACCAGGCGTAGTAAATTTAGTTTAATTCTCTCAACCACCGAGACAGGTAAAAAATTTAACAGGGTCAATAATGTCATTTTTGGGGGTACAGAAGAATGTTTGGGGGTGTAGGGAGAAGCCCCCTTCTGTTAGTATTTCTTATTAGCACATGCGATAGAATGGTGTAGGAGGGCCAAAGTTTTGCTACTAATTAGCCATTATTATTTGTTTGCACCCCATAATTGATTTGTATACCTCTATTAAGTAACTAATTCTATTGTTTCAGGATGCACCCCTCAATTTAATTTGCACACCATTGTTTTTATTTGGGTTTTGTTTATTTATTTAATTTATGCACTCCCCAATGTAATAACCCCATAACCCTTGCATTTAGTTTAATTTTACTATATGTACCTATGTTTTCACTAAGCACACACCTTAATCCTTTAATCTTATTTTTTAGACTAAGATGCGTTTACTTTATGCACCACATGTAATAACCTCATTCCCACGTGTATAGTTTTTTTTGTTGCACCCACATACTAATTTATGCACTTCTATTTTCTATTTCCAATTTTACCATTTTCTTATTAAATCTAAATTTCAATCACTTCATTTTCTAAAATAATAAAAATATTTTAAATTGAAATAAAAAATAAAATAATTTTCAAAAATCATAAAAATAAGAATAAATAAAAATTTGAAGTTTTTTTTCTTTTTTTCCTTTTAGTATCTAATCGACCACTTGTGTCGCACAACACACTCTTTTTAAAAATACAAAAATTATAAAAATGTTTTGGTGTTTAATCAACCGCTCGCATTGCACGACACTCTCTTTTTAAAAATACAAAAAAAAGATAAAAATATTTTGGTCTCTAATCAACCGCTTGTGTCTCACGACACTTTTTTTCTAATAATACAAAAATTATAAAAATATTTTGGTGTCTAATTGACTGCTCACGTCGCACGATACTTCTTTTTTTAAATAAAAAAATCATAAAAATATTTTGGTGTCTAATCGACCGCACACAACTCATTTTCAAAAATGTCAAAAGATAACTTTAAAAATTAAAATTAATTTTTTTTATAAAAAACTACGTACTTCTGATTTCTCATTTTTAATGAGAATACGTAGGACCAAGGTTAATCCTTGTCTATAATCAAAAAATATGTATGTTAAATAATTTCTTATTTCTTATTTTTGGAAAAATAAATATTATAAAATAAACACATCTCTTTTGCAAATTTAAGTAAAGGTACCGCCTTTGGGCGGGTGTTGTAGGGTACTAATACCTTCCTTACGCATAACCAACTCCCAGACCTTAAATTTGGTTTTCGCAGACTTTATTTTATTTTTATGGTTTTCCATAGTTTTCCAAACTAAACTATGGTGGCGAATTGAAATATCTTTTACCAAATGAATGAATTTATTTTTAGTTCACCATCCTATCGCGATTTAGGTTGCGACACAAATAAGAATCAAGTCATATACACAGCACATCAATTTACACCAAATCATACATATCAATTCAGATTGATCAAATAATTACAACATTTCATCTGGTACACAATCAATTTTATAAATTCATACACACAGATAGTTATTAGATTCCCTTACCTTAACTAGGTTGCTTACAAGCCTTGAAGATGAAGGCTTGATCCCTACCAATGATGATGGCCCATGGCATATGCTTAGAAGAAAGGGAGTTCCTTGATCCCTTCCTTTGCTTTTATTTTATTTAGTTTAAAATTGGTTTAATTATGCCTTTGGTCCCCATTTTGGAGTCAAAATCTCAAAATGGTACCCAAATTTTTAAAAGTCTCAAAATGGTCTCCTTTTTTGTTGAAACGTCTCACGTTTGCCCTTCCCGTTAAGTTAAGGTTGACGCCGTTAGAGGGAGTGCCACGTGTCAGTTCCTCGATTTTTTGAATTTTTTTATTAATTTTTTTTTTGAATTTTTTTTTTATTTTTAATTTTATTTTTAATTTTTTTTAAAAAATCAAAAAATTGCCACGTGTCAAGCTGTCATCGTGCCACGTGGCAATGATAGTGACACGTGTCAGTATTACGCCATGTGTCATTTTGTTAGTCTCAATTTGGTCCCTTTATTTTAATTTGTCTCAATTTAGTCCCAATTTTTGTAAAAATGAAGCAATTTTGTCCCTCTCCAAATTGAAATCAAATTTAATTTCTGTATAAATGTACACAAATATTTCCATCAAAATTGATATTTCAAGTAAATATTTTTAACCAAATTAAGTTCATTTAATTAATATTTTACATTGAACTTTATTTAAAATTGTTTAAAAGTTGTTAATAGAATATAATGTTAATAGAAAAAAAAATCATAAATTACCTAGTTCATGTTACAATAAAACACATATAAATTTAAAATTTGAAAACAATTTTAAGTAAAGTTGAATGTGAAACATAATTTTAAGTAAACTTAGCTATGTTAAAAATATATAATAAAAATATCAATTTGAATAAAAATATCAAATTTAATAAAAATATTGGTATAACATTTATATAAAATTAAATTTTGTTTCAATTTGAAGGGGGACAAAATTGCTCATTTTTACAAAAATTGGGACTAAATTGGGACAAATTAAAATAAAGGGACCAAATTGAGACTAACAAAATGACACGTGGCGTAATACTGACACGTGTCACTGTCACTGCCACGTGGCACGATGACAGCTTGACACGTGGCAATTTTTTTGATTTTT
>Ga0214542_1007016_pt1 | contig 19973 bp, 9 predicted proteins | sample CNSS1metaG_FD_160096 | JGI IMG/M metagenome (GOLD analysis project Ga0214542, IMG submission 160096) | Root nodule microbial communities from cowpea collected in UCLA plant growth center, Los Angeles, California, USA - CNSS1 | ecosystem: Host-associated > Plants > Roots > Nodule | place: USA...
TACAAATTAAACAAGATTAAATTGAATCATGAAAGATTCCTCACCTTTTCCTTTAATGATAAAAATTTACACTTAAGCTAAAATAAAAGAAGGAAAATGATATTTTAACCCACTTTTTTTTGACCCACTTTTAATTTATCACTCTCATCACCCTTAAATCTTCTATTTTAATTTTTTGTAGTGATGTGATATGATGATCTATGGGTGATGAGAGTAGGTTAAAAATGAGTAAAAAAGTGAGTTAAACCATCATTATCCATAAAAAAACAGGTTGCTTTAGTCCAAGCAACTAACTTTTTGTTTCTCCTTTGAAGTGTTTTTTTGTTTCTCCAACTGATAATTTTTCGCATATCGCTTAAAGCACATTAGTAGTTGTTTTAAACGACTACTAATGTGCTTAGAGTGACACTAGTATCATTTAAGCATTCATATATGTTCTTGGAATGTGTTTTATACTTTAAGGAAGACGTTCTTGTCTTGCTTTGAATGACGCTATGCTTCATTGAAGTAATTATCACATGAAGTGACTTTCTCACAGTTTAAGTGGGATTCTTTACTGCATTACTATCACTACCGAATTGAAATATTTTATCACAAATATTTTGTAATATCTGGTTTTTCGGACAATATTATTTTCTGTTATATATATGGATTCTAATAATTATTATTTTTGTGAAAGAATTTTCCGTATTTTTAACGTTTATACTTTGCTGTTTGGTATCTGGGTGTAGTGCGTCTCATGGTATGCACACACAATGCTTCTTGCTGTGTCTTGCCTCTATGATGGTTTTTGTGATCTTTTTGTTGGTCTTTTGTTGTCGCAGTCTTCATGCCAAGCTTACATATGCACAGGTTCTGTATTTATTGTTTTTACTGATAAAAAGAAGAAGATATTTCTATCATTACAATTGTTTTTTTTTCACTAATGATAATCTATGACTCTTTCAATTTTTAAAATATTTTAATAAACTATTTTGATTGAAGAAATTCACTCTAGCTACCTCTTTTTTATCGTATTTCAGTACGTTCTATAGCCAACTTTATAAACAAATTATCATTTAACCAATTTTTATTTAGTAAACAGTTAGTTATATTGCTTATTTTTATATATTTAAATTTTGTAAATAAATATGATAAAAACTATCAAACAAATATTTATTTAAATTTTTACCCAAACTAATAAAACATCTGGACTTGCATTGAAAAGAGAGAACCATATTTCAAAAAATAAACCAAACTAAACTATACCACTGAGAACTGACAGATATACAGTGGGGCAGCATAAAACTTTGTCTCTGTGCACTGCATTCAACATATGTACGTGAATTTACATATCTTCTGGTTTTGCACAAAAAAAAAATTGTTGCTTTGAACTTTGAACTGAATTCTAATTTTACACTTCCATGGTTTATTTGATGGACCTAAAATTTGTTGGAATAAACAAAAGTGTCATCATTTTTACATTATCGTTTTAGAAGTACTTCTGAATCTATCTAGATTTTTTTTTTAAGTTATATATGCCATTTCAGCCAAACTTATTATTATTTAAGGTGTTTGATGACCACTTCAGAGAATTTTTTATTTCAATGATCACTTTTTTTATCATAATATTCAAATATATGATTTTATTTAAGAGATGGAGTTATATACCGTTCTGGTTAACGACATGATGATTCAACAGGGGGACAAAGTAGAGGGAAATCATTTTTCATTTTCTCTTTTACATTTTAGCTATCAATTTAACATTTTTAAATCAGTTTGGTTTGTTGATTCCCAGTTAACCTTCATTCACGCGTCAGTGTTAAAAGAAAAATGGTGATATTACACCATCCCTTAATTTATCAGAAAGGCCATACAAACACAGACATAGTGAACATATACAGCATTGAATTCCCAAAATGCACTCCTTTCTTAAAATTACTGAACAGTTCATTCAGAGAATTGCGTACCCTAATTTGAAGAGGCGCGAATAGTAATGCACGTCAGTTCACTACAGCATAGAAATGCGTACCCTAATTTTGTTGAGAAGAATTAAACCCTAATTTTGTAGAATTATACCAATTCAAAGAAGCAGATAAGAAATGTTAATTAGTATAATAGGAATAAATAAAAGAATTATGGTAGGTTGTAGTGGGGCAAGGTTGGTAGAATAAGAGTGAACAGTTGGAAAACGTAGTCATAGTGATAGTGGAAGTGTGGTAAAATGCAGTACAATGTTTGGACCAGATGATATGATATGAGAGAGAGAGAGAGAGAGAAGAAAGGTTTCAGAGTGTTGATGATGAGATGAAGTATGCAATGGAAAGACAGAGAGAGGCCCCAGGGTATAGAGGTTGAGTCATTTATGAGTTACTCGCATTGCATGCATGCCTCTGTGTCTGCATGTTTTTATCTTCTCGGGCTTCCGACAACTGAAGACAGTGTTGTGATGAGTGAGTGTGTTCATGCAGTGAAACTCCGTGATATAAGCAAGGGAAAAAGGATCATGCGTAGGGCTTGATGGCTCTTCTTTTTCTGTTTTGGGAAAGTTGGTTCCATTCTATTATGGTCCACCATTGCAATTTTGCGAGGTACGTACATATATACGTGCTGTGATGTGCTGCATCTGCATGCGTCCACCATGGGAACTCTGCTATACACTATTATTGCCTGCATGAACATCAATGCAATGGAAACTGTCTTCTCTTCTCAGACAGGCACACTGTTCTGTGCCATCCATCTTTGTTTGCCCGGCCCAACCTTCCACTCTTACAACATTTGCCAAGTGTCATTGCCTTTCAATGTTCAATCACAAACACACAACACTAACTTCTTCTTTCGTTTCCTTTATCAACCACTTCATCAAAATTTTTCCTGTAAGAATCAACCCAAAAATATACTCAAACCTCATCTCTCTATCATCCTCATTACCACCGACAACTTAATATATATAATACACCTTCTTGCAGGTACTACTGTTAAAACGACAAAATTTTTATACAGTACCATATGCAGTAATCATATTCTTCATTAACAGTACCTAGGTATAATTTATATCATAACTAATATGTGATCGTTTCTAGGGAGCTTTTTTCATCGACAATTAACTTCCCATTCGTTTTTTATATATTAGAAACCATCAAAAGAATTTATTGAAGCATTGCTTTTCATTCGCTTTTCTATCTAGAAATAATAGAATTGGATGGATTAACAAAAGTTGGACTGTAATTCTTTTCGTCGCATATTTTGTTATTGTGAAAAAAGACAAAATAGTTTTATTTAAATTTATCTTATGAGACATAACATATATATTACTCACTCGCAGTTCCCATTACACTACAAAATAAATAGTGATATATAATAAAGACTTCGATTGATGTAAATTTTGTACGATAAAAATATTTCAGCTTTCACATGTAAATTATGTCTATTAATAAATGGCATTTTTGGTTATGAAATTATATAAACAGAGAAATTATTATTAAATATTTTTGACTAATTGATGAAGAAAATATTGTTTTAGTGTAGTTTTGAAATGAGGGAGATTGAGTATTACATATTGGTTATTGGTTATCAAATATGTGTAATCAAGTGTACGTTGGTTAAAAAAAGTTATGTATTTTTGTTCTTGGCGAATAGGCACTCTGTTCCTCCAAGAAACTGTAGGTTAATGGCATATGTAGTGAAATGTCTAAAGCTAGATGCTAAATAAAATAGTGTAGTTGAAGAGAAAAATTGGAACACCAAATATAATTGTCCTTTTCATGATAGTTATAAGTTGTGCTTTTTCGTCACAACGAAGCATAATTCAAAAAACATACCCCAGTGATAGTTCCTTTAGGTTCTTGGTTTAGACAGAGAGAGAGAGGGAGAGAGAATGGTTTAACTTTTTTTCTTAACTAATTATAAGATGCATTGGCTGGAAGCAATATTATCAGAAGTTTGAGATTGTGCTGTAGTATTCTATCAGTATTCATACCATGCCTTCTGATAGTTGTGTTTGCCGTGGAGGCTGATGAAGATTTCAAAGATATGAAAAGAACGTCTCATAAGATTTTATAACAATATATATTCTGGCACTTTCATCGATAACATTACAGATATAACGATAAAAACCTATAGTTTTTTACAGTTTTATGATTTGCATGCCCATATATCAGCTGGCTAAACAAAAAAAAAAAATTAATATAACAACATGAGGTAAAACTGATGGCTGAACAGTGCGATGAGCATATAAGAAAATACAAATTAAAGACATTGGAAATTGGCTGTGGTAGACATTATCTAAAGAAGAATGTTGATAGACCAATACATACATAAACACTTGCGAGAACTAAAACATATTTGCAGACACCCGTTGACAGAACACGATGCAAAGCATAATTAGACAAATTATTTTGTGGAGGATCGCTGTCAAGACATGATACGTTACATCGGCCATACTACAATTGCTATATATAGTGTTTGATTTACAATTGGACAGCTGTGATGGATGAATACAAGTTAGGTTTTTTTTTTTGACTTATAAATGTACTGATCATTTTATATTACAGGTACACTATATTATGAAAACTTTTTATATTTGTATACGGGTTGGAACACCGCTAGTGTTCTAAAATATATACATAAAAAAAAATGGTTCAACATTTCAAACACTTTCAACACTTCTGGATTGATTACCTAGCATGTGAACATAAAAATCTATTATTTTATCTATCTTATTGTTAGTTAGGAAACAACTATTGCAAAGAAGAGTTTCAAAGAAGAACATGAAAATTAAAAAAAAAAACAAAATAAATAATTAGTTTCAATTGACAGTAAGGATATAATTCAATTGATTTTTCATTTTTATGCAATATTGATAGTTCTAACCTATTCAATAAATAATATAAACATAATATATATATATATATATATATATATATATATATATATATATATATAAATCAACAAACTTGTTAAGCAAAGTGACGATCTTTTGTCAAATACATAATTTTTCCAATTTTTTTACGCAATTTGGTATTGATATGAAGCCACTATAATCAATCTAATGGCAGAAACATTAGTTTTAATAATATTGTGTATAAGGAAAGTGACGATCATTTGCCAAATACATATTTTTTCTATTTTTTTACGCAATTTTTTACTAATGGGAGAAATTTTAGATTTAATATAATTATGTAAAAGATTTTATTTTCTAATATAGTCATGCAAGAAAAATACATTTTTTTTAATCAATATGGAATATGGAATAATTTGACAATGAAATTACGAATCTAATACAAGTTTTAAAAAAAATTATAACCACTAAGACATGCTAACGTGAGATCATTTCAATACGAAAAGAAAAAGTTGTATCAACTGTTGGAAATAGTTCAAGTGAGTCAAAGTCCCACATTGGATAGAAAAGACAAAGTTAAACATTATATAAGAATAAAGACCCATAACATTGTCTTAAAGTTTTGAAGTTAAAATGGTGTCTAAGGTCTTATATGTATAAGACTAATGCCATAAATCATATAGAACCACAATCTCTCAATGACCCTGATTATAACCATAACCCATATGACATAAAATATATATAAATCCATCATCAACATACCACAATTTTATTATAATCAAACTCAAACCGTGCCACTTTGACACGATTACTTTATATTGAAGTATAATAATATTTTTTTTTTTTTTTTGTATAACTTCTTCAAATTAAAGTTATGACACGTTTTGACGACTTAATTCAAGTTATATTTTTTTTAAAAACTGCACTAGACCAGTAATTTCAATGTTAAACTGTTCTATATATTAGTAAAAAAACTGGAAAAATACAAAACAGTCAATTCATGGAGGAGGCATTGGAAATTGCAGAATACCTTCAATTACATAAAATAGAAACCAGGCTAATCAAAATCCCTATTCATTCAATTCAAACAAAGCTAAACTTCTCCTCGAGAAAGTAGTATCCCAAACAAACTACACCATCTCTTTTATACACTTAATCTGAACTATATAGTCTTTGCTTACCAAAGAGCATACGCGCTGCTACCAAATAGAAACCTTCTCTTTAGTATGAAGTCACCTGTGTCATCGATGCTTTAGGTTCTATACTAATAAGGATGTTGGTATTTTTTGACATCGTTGGTGAAATTATTGTAAACATTAAAAGGAAAAATGTAGATGGAGCAGATTGCAGAAACAACCTGTAACCCTCAGTATCGGTTTCATTTCCTAGTGCACCCATCTCAACTAAATGCTGAAGGACCCTGAATCGAGTTTCTGTATGAACTTTTCCCTAACATCTTCGGTATTTACCTCTGGCAATAATGAACTATGTTCTTCCATGCCTATATAATATATGATATATTCAATTTTTGGCTTTTTGTAGACATGCAATAACACTTTATGTAGGTTTCCAAGTGATGCTCCAAGCAGCTATGTATATAGCACCACTCTATCGTACACTAGGTATCCAAGATACCAGTGAATTTAAGATTTCCCTCGTAACAAATGCCTCGGTCGTTCTTTGAGTGTAAAGAAAAAATTGTTTAACCTGTTTTTCTCTCCCAAAACTAAAACTGACAACTGTGTGTGCTTCGAAAGCATTCTTCTTGAAAGAATTTCTTGAAATTAAAAACCTAAAATCGTCTAATTTGAGTGATTTAAGAATGCGAAGAACTTGAAAGCGTAACCGAGAAGGTTCAAAACGAACTGGATGAAACCAAGTCAATTGAGGTTTGGCCGGGTAGAATGAATACCCTAGAGATTAGAAATAAACAAATATGCTTTGGGAGATTAAATAAAAAGCTTTTGTTTCTTTTGTGATGAGCAGAGACAAGGACTAGTTAGTGTGCAACATTAACGAAGGAGATAATTAAGACACAACGAGAGAAAGCATGGTGTTAGGGACAGAAAAAATTACTGTGAAAGCTGCTATAAAAGGGATATGGATCTGCGTTATTATTATTATTTGGGGTGGGGCTGCTGGGTGGGGCTTACAAAGCAAGCATCTTCATGATTTTTAATTATCCACAGCTTCTGAACATTAATTGGAAACAACTAAGAGGAGAGTGCAGTTTCCTCTTCTTTATAAAGATGGAGAAATATCATTGAAGTATCGAAGAAGATGAAGAACTAGGATACCAATTAATTCACACTAAAGCCATTCAGCATCTTTAAACATTCTCTCATTTATGCAACGTACGGTCAGTCGGTAAATCTGAGTCAAGCGGGTTTATGTTCATCAACTTTTCCTGCGGCTGTTCTTTTTCTTTTCTTTTTCCATTATATTCCTTTGAATACATTAAGGATACATTTATACACAGTGTTTCAGAAATTAATAAATTTTAAAAAATTATTAAGAATCGCAGCATGAACGTATTACAAATTATGGTAAAAATAATATAGGAATAACTAACTACACGTATTTATAAATTTTAAAAGTTGAATGAATACGAAAAAATATATTTGTTAAAAGTGTTCTCTCTTGTTTTCTTTTCTGCAGGTAAGATATATGGGCCTGCAATACTGTCTTTCTCACGCCGTTTCAGTATTTAGCAGCATAACATGCAACTTTTTTAGTGTAGTTCTGGCCCTATATATCACCAAGATCCACAGCACATTAATGCTCTTCTCTCTCTCACTCTGATCCCGAGAGGCATTAAAGTTTGAAGAGTACATTAGACTGACTAGGATCATTACAGGGGGAGAAATAAATAAAGGTGATTGAGAGATGAAAAGGAAAACCAACATGAGTTGGTTTTCTTATATATAATATAAGAATTTTTGTAACGGGGGAACGCATATACTACATACATGTATATATACTATGGTAGGTTTCTGGTAAAGCCACATAAAATATAGAGAATGTGTGTGATAACTATGAAGAAAAGATGTTTGGATTCTCTGTTGAAAAGGGAATGTGGTAGAACGAAGGTAGTTTTACTGGGGATCAGTGTTTCAGCATCAAAGAAAAAAATTGATCTCTAGTACTGTCTTTTATCAGTGTGTGAATATCTTTTGTCAAAGACTATAGATTATGAGTATGGCAATTTGATAATGTCTTTTATCAGTGTACTGTTTGTTTGTGCAAAAACAAAAGTACTCAGATGAAAAAGTAGGGGGACCCGGAGAGACTCAGTGACTTGTGAGCCAAAGCCTGTATTTATAGTGTACGACTTCCCATTTTTCCTTTTCCATTCTTGTTTGTGCTTTTCTGGGTTTTCCAAACCCTCTTTTAAATTAAATTAATACATTTATATCATTCTTCAAATTCAATTCATATACCACTTCAATTATTGACCTCAATTATTATACACACATCACAAGTCAATTTCAATTTAACACCACTATTTAATATATGTATGTATATCAAACAGTCATAGTAGTAGGTGTAATAATTATGATTATGATAATGATAACAGTAATAACGATGTTTAGATGGAAATTTGGCAAATTTGAAGGGGTTTATTACAAAAGTTGAATTGGACTTATGATTCTGATTTCATATGGATTTGCAAAAAATAAAAAGAAAATTTAAGAACCGATCCTAATATATTCTACTTATTGTTACAACATAGAATGTTGAGATGCAAGGGTAATAAATCCCAATAAACGTATTCGACTTATTTTCTTATAATAAAAAAACATTTGACCTCAAACTTTTATACAAAGTTCCAAAGTTTGGAAGCATGAGACAGCTATATATGGGAACAGAAATGAGTGTGTTAGATGACGATGCATGAAGTTAATTATTCAAGATTTTTTATTTAGATGTGATTTTAATTTTATGACACACTCTTGATTCATCGATAAAAATTTCTCCAAGGTCGAATCCCTTCTCGTCCTTAATAAATAGGTTTGAAATGTAATTAAACCAAGTTTGTTGCAGTGTTTAAGTAGTCCCCCAACATAAAAATATATAAGAGTGGTTAGTCAAAAATGTATGGTGAGGAATGTGGAAGGCAAAATGTAAAGGATCTAACTAAATGATAATATATTAATTCACTATATATTATTAATATAGTGTAATTTCTTTTATCAACAAGTATATATATACTTAACAAGTATATATATATATATATATATATATATATATATATATATATATATATATATATATATATATATATATATATATATATATATTAGAATATTAGGGGTGCTCCAACCCGTATACAAATATAAAAAGATTTTATAATATAGTGTACCTACAATACAAATTGATCGGTGTATTTATAGGTCAAAAAATTCTAACTTATATTCATTCATCAGGATAGTCCAATTATAAATTCAAACACCATATATAACAAGGTTAAGTCTAATTGTAGTATGGCCGATGTAATGTATCATGTCTTGACAGCGATCCCCTACAAAATAATCTGCCTAATTATGTTTTGCATTGTGTTCTGTCAACGGGTGTCTGCAAATATGTTTTAATTCTCGCATGTGTCTATGTATGCATTGGTCTATCAACATTCATCTTTAGATAATGTCCACCACAACCAATTACCAATGTCCTTTAATTTGTATTTCCTTATATGCTCATCGCACTGCTCAACCATCAGTTTTACCTCGAAGGGAAACACAAAATTTTAGCAAAAAATTCTTAGTTAGCAAAAGTTTTGACACTGATAGGTAGGGTGAAAATATAGAACCATGCATATATTATACCTAAGAATTTAATAATACTTTTCATGCCTACAGTCGCGATAATCCCATGCTACCTTATAGATTTTAGGCATGATAAAGGATTAAGACACCCATCAGAGTAAGAAAATTGTGCTTTTGGAAATTTAGTAGTTATGCATCCCCATGTTTTCAATTGTGCAACAATGAACATTTCTATACTGTCGACTGTTCTACCACTAAAAGTAATGTTATTTCTTTGTTTCCAGATAACCTAAACTACTTAATTAAGGTCGTTAACTATAACAATCTTATTGTTTGCATTGAATTTAACTATTTTACATAAAAATCAAAACTACTTATAGAGATGAGAATTATATTTAAATATTTATGATCAAGTCTAAAACCAATCATGGTGTGGATTTATTGTACTTGAATCCACTATGCATTTACCGTATAAATGTTTTTCACCATTATAGCTACAGCTCAATAGAATGTCTTTGACTTATGAGATAGTTGTATGATAGTGTTGTGAGATTGATGCTTCAAATTTTTTTCCTCATTTTTCCTATGTCAATAATCTATCTTTTTTACTGCTCTTACCACAATGGTATAGTATTTGAGATACTTAATTTAGAGATTACGATCTATTATGATTTTGACTCTTACTAAAGTCATGTTTTATTATCTACCTTTCATTATGATAAAAAAACTTAGCGTTTAGATTAGTTATAATAAGAGAGCATACTAAGACTAAGATTTATTTTCAACATTATTCTAATCACAAAGAGTGATAAGCTGATTTAGTGGTTCAATTCTCCCATTATACTCTAATTAAGAATTAGATTATGATATTATTGTTAGGTATTAGAGAGACAACATAAGAACACACAATGAAAATAATAAGATGAAAGAAGAAATAACAAACAATATAATTAATACTGTAATTTTATTAAGTAAAAAAAATTACAGTACTCCTTTCTTTAAAATTTCGAGGAGAACACAATAACACAATTTTTACGAAAAAAGCAAAAACAACCACACTAGGATAAATCTTAAAGGAAAACTTCTTTTTCTTAAATGTTAGACCGCTAAAAGTATAAAGTAATTTTGATGTTTCTTACTAGAGAAGAAATTTTCTCCTTTTATAATAAGGAAAGGAGGTTTCCAAATAATTCTTTTATGATGTTAAACGTCTTTTCTCATAATTAAATTTAGATCTAATTATGGATCTAGTCTAATAACCAATAATTTTAAATGGTAATTATTTTAGTAATAAATTATTTATAACTTTTTATGGATCTAACATTTAGATTTATATGTAATTGTTTATCTATGATTAATTATAATTTTTTATTTATAATAATAATTATTTTAATAATCAATAATTTTTAAATTGATATTTAAATTGATCAGTAATGAACTATTTTTTAGTTTTAAAATTAATTTTAATTGAATTTTTTTTTGTAATGATATGATATTCTTTGGGTGTTAGTTCAATTAAAGTAATTTAAGAGTAAAGTTTAAAGAAAGAACGAAAAAAGTTATCGGTTCAACTCTTCCACTGATATTTAGGAGTGGATTCAACTTATACACTAATAAAATACTATGATGAAAAAAAAAAAAAAATAGGACCCGGGGCTTAAGTTGGAAAAAAATGGGATAGTTACTGAGAAACATTATTTTGGTTTATAAGTGTTTGTTGATTAGCAGTAATTTGAAGGGTGTTAATTTGATAAAAGTTGAAATGATTTTGAATGAGAAATAACAGTGACCTGAAATGATACAAAATTTGGTTGTGGTGTTGTTTGTGTTTGAAGGTGTACTGTCATAATAATTAGTGTCTGTTTTGTTTGTTTATAGAAAAATCTGAGAGTTTTATGGTGAGGTAGAGTGGAAGAGGAAGGGTGGTGTTATAATTAGAGGTTGACCCCACGAAGGGAAGTAATAGTACTAGGGAAAAAGCAAAAAATGTGGATAAAAAAGATTTGAGATTGAGATGTGAATGATGTTTGTGTTGTGCTTAAAGGTATATGGGGAATGGGCCCAAGCTGTTGCTCCATTAATTAACAAAGTAACATATACCTGAGTTGAATGCCAAGTGGTGGCGCGACATGTTGCATGGCTACACACTCTGTCTTCAACCAACCTACCTTATTAATGAATCACATCTCAACATGGATCACATGTTATCCCATGCTAACACCAACACAAACACCAATACCACTCTCAATTAATTTGTCTCTATCTTTTTGTCCTTTTCCTCCTAACTACCTACCTAATTAATACCTAATACCTACTATTATCAAATCCAACACACCCCCCAGGTTTTTGCACTTTTAAGCACACCTGAAACCCTAATATCTGTTCCCAAATTCATGCATGCCCATGGCTTGCCCAAAAATGGATTTGGTCTACAATTCAACCCTATGCATCTTAGGCAGCCTGAAATGTCTCACAGTAATCTTTGGGTTCTATCTAATCACTTCATCACCTACCTATACCTATATCTAATAGACCCACCTCACTGTAGTGTACCCATATAAAGCTTATTAGCTAAACCTACCTAACTATACCTATTATGCTGCTCCTACTTCCAATTTCAATTAATTAATGCCTCTCACCGTGCACAAACCAAACTGCTAAACATTTTTTAATTACTTTCGTGAGTCTCACACCCAAAACCTCAATCATCTGGTCAAGGTTGAAACTCAGTGTGATATTTACTTTTGGATCAGCCAGAACTAACTAGTCTGACCGACTCAAGTACATGAGGGGTTACACTTTTGCTTTAATTTTCTTCAGGCCCCCGTTCACTCGCATCCACAAAATTATATATATCAATAATCACAATTTTCTTTATATTCATTTCAAAGACACCACCATGTTTTCATGTCTTTTACCGGATTTTGAAATTTATCATATAACCAAAATCGTATTAACATGTACACACAACAAAAAAAAGATGCACATTCAACTTTAATAAAGTTAGTTTCTTTACAAATACATAAGAGAAATTGACGCAGTTTTCTTTCATAAATCAATAGTAGATTCGTTTACATTCATAACCTTAACCGACACTACCTTCATCTATAATTTCCGATGTCTCATTTGTCATCATCGCATGCAACTAAATTCTTGCCGCATCAGCAATGTTGATATTGTCATGGTCCACCACATGAACCCTGTCAAACAATAACTTTCCTTTATAAACTATTTAACAAAATTACCTCTTTTTTAGTATAGTAGTTTTTATCCAATAAAAAAATAAATTAATGGGTATTAATTCTCAAATCCAAATTTTCTATTAAATTTTTTGTGTTGTATGTTCAAAGTACGATGATTGATATTTTAAAATACATTAAAAGCTCTTTAATATGTCAAAACTCAAATTCTCTATTTTATTTTTTATGTATTTTCAAAATATAATAATATTGATATTTTAAAATATATTAAAAAATTAAATATTGTGAATACAAAATTATAATTGGTCTTTAAATTGATTTTTAAAGTTTAGCTACCAAAGTTTTAGATACCAAAAAAAAGTGACCACTAAACATTAGTTTAAGATTTTTTCTACCAAAGAAATTAGTTTAAATTAGTTTTTAATTAATTAGTGACTAATTTAGTAACAAATTATAATTATTTTTTTCATAATAGTGACTATTTTAGTCAGCAATAATTTTTTATTTTGTAGATTGGTATCTAGATTAGTCATTATTGTAGTTAGTAATTTTTAGTCACAAAATTTTTTGTTAATGAGATATTTTTTTGTAGTGAAATGAATTTATTTTAAAAGTATAACTAAAAGACAATATAAAAAAGTCCAAAAAAAAATTTCAAGTTCATAACTCCCCTCTCCTCTATAGTTAAGTTACGAATTTTTTTTTTCAGAAAACGAAAAGTCTTATGTGTCACAAATAAGTACATAATCTATTGTACAGCAAGAAAATGAATTAATACACCTTGAATAAAAACACGAATTAATTAATTTGACTTATTAATTATATAGCAAACTGAAAATCTAGAGGACAATATGCAGAAGTAATAAAAAAATAAATAATATTTTTGGAGGATACTTTTCGTATAATTAAATATGCGTAGAGGAAACACAACCTATCACAAAAAAAAAGGCTAATGTGATTTTATTTATTTGCACGTGTTTCACTGTTTCAATAACAATGATGAGATAAATAAAGGATATATATATATATAGATATATATATATATATATATATATATATATATATATTTCTACAAGCTGCTGAATTTGGTAGAAGCTCTAGGAGCTGACAAACAAAAGTGTTTTTATTCCTTGGGTAGTAGTTTTGTTCGGTATGTACCAAGCAAATTAAATATAGCTGCATTCACTGTCTGCTGCAATAAATAATAAGTATTTTAAAGTTTTAGAAAATTATTTACAATACAGTATATGGTGAAAATTGGGAGGTAGGATAAAAGTTTTTCTTTAATAAGAAATTGTATATTTGACAGGTTTGATCGTTTGAATATCCTATTGAAGGAGCATTCAGCAAGATGGTTATTGGCAAGAGAGTCCAAAACCTCTCTGCCTTATTACCCTAATTGTGCAAGCATGGTGTGACACTGAGACTATAAACATTTCAAGAAACTAGAAGATCCCAATTTTGGTTTGGATAGAAAGAGTGAGAGAGTGACGGGGCTTTTGAGAATTAATTTTGAAATGGTAAATAAACTGCCGTAAAATTAAACAGAGAAAAGAAAATACATATAAATATATAAGTACTGATAAATAGAGAAATATTAGTATAGTATAGTGAAGGAAAAGATTAGAGAAGGGAAGTGTTTGTAATTTGGCATGCAAAAGGAAGTGAAGGAGTGAGAAATGCAAAAAGGGGTTTGGAAAGTTTCAGTTCATATCTAACTGGTTGTCCCAGCTAGCTAGGTAGCAATACAAAAGACGATGTTGAGAAGAAATGGAAGGCATTAACCCCACAACTCCAAGCCAAAGTAGCTGAGGGTGTCGATGAGCTCAAAAGCTGTCCCTGGTTACTGTAGATAAACCAAAACCACCTCTCTTTCTCTTTCTCTCTCTCTTCTTCCTAGCTTAGCTACACCTTGGTGACCCCATGTGTCAGCTTGTAATGTCTCTCTCTCTGGATTGCGTGTCTTTATGATACCACATAACAAAAACCAAAAACACTACCCTTCACAGAAAGAATCTCATTAGAAACCATCTTGAAACCGATTGATCGCTGACGGAGGATCCAAACGATGCTGTGCTCCTGCCGGATACCCCCTTCCCCAACTCAACCCTTCCTCCTGATTATTATGCAGTGACCCGTCCTTACCACCACCACCACCACCACTGCCAAACCCACCACCTTGTCCTACCGGTGCACCGATGCATGTGTAACTACTTGTGCTCTCTCCTCCCCCTCCTCCTCCTCCCACATAGTGTCCGTGACTCCCACTCATCACATGACCCACATAGTAATCATTCACCGGATGCTGGTGAGGGAAGTGTGATGACCCAAAAGACACTGGCCTTGTGGGTGACGCATACAGGTATGGCTGTGGAGCTACCGGTGCCGGTGCTGCTGGCGGCATGTGAGTTGATGATGAACCTGAGAAGTACCTCGGGAATCTTAGAGGTGCCGATGGATCTCCTGGTGGGTGATAACCACCCGTTCCTATCGGTTGGCAGCATCTATATATATTACCACAAAGTAAATTTTATCAATATCAAACACTGTTCTGTACCCTAATGTTATGTCTGCATGCTACCTTTGCTTCTGCTTTAAAATTGAAAGACAACAAACGCCAAAGAACTAGAAAAAAAAATGACAAAAACAGCAAATGATAAAATTTAAGAAGAAAAAAGAAGTAATGGTGCATGTATATACATACCCTAAGTGAGGGGCACCTTGTGCAGCAAGGGTATGATCACTGCGAAAGACCAGTTGACGAGCCTGGTTCAGCGTCTCCGTTTCCCTCTCTGCCGAATAGAATCACAAAACAAGTAATAATAGTGATAAATAAATAAGAACAAAGAATTAAAAAGGAAGAAAAAACAAAAGGGGCCCTCTCGAATTTCAGCGATCCAACAAAACAACTCAACTTTTTGTGATTGAAATGACAACCTTTGATGAGGAAATCATTAACGGCCAGTAGAGACTTGGTTGAGTGAATGGTTTAGTTTAAAGAGTGGAAAGAAAGAGGATAAAGTAAAGAGGAAGAAAATAAAAAGAAAAGAAAAGTGTTTAGTAATGGTAATAGTATAGGTGGTACTAGCCTTGGCGGTGGCGGTTCATGTGTCCCCCAAGAGCCTGAGACTTGCAGAACTTAAGGGAACAAAATCTACACTCGTAGACCTTCCCACACTCGTCTTTTCCATCCTTCCCGCCGCTTTTCTTTTTCCTGCAACCTGCAACCATAACCATCCAATTAAAGCAACTTCCATGACACCCTTCTTTCCCTTTAAGCCCATTCTCGATTACCCAAATCCATCACATAAATTTAATTAATTATTTAATTAATTAACCGCCCACAGAAAGAAAAAAACAAGTATTTTTAGTTTTGCTGACAAACTACTACTGCTACTACCCTCTCTATTTCATTTTCTTCTTTTTTACTTTTCCAGATTGCATGATGTTTACCTTGCAAGTTTAAAGAATAGGAGGAAAAAGAATAAGGAACAAAAACTAAGAATCAAATAAAAAAAGAAAGTTTGATGAGCACTGTTTCATAGTCAAAGAATATACCCAAGTGCTGGGTAACAAATCACGGCAGTGTTAAATTTTGTATCCTGTGAAAAGTGAAATCCTTCTTCCCACGGTGAGCGATAGTGAAACAGAATTCGGAAAATAGAAAGAAAAAAATATGTTCCTTTGATGTTTTAGCTTGTATGTGATAGCACAAGTATGATGATCAAGTTACCGGGTGAAGAGGTATGGTCTTCGAGGACTTGTTTGCCATCTCTAGAGAACTCATCAGGCAAATTGTTAAGATCTAACGGGTTTCCTTCCGGTCTCCTGTAAAGAAACAACAAAGCCATAAGAGAGAGAGAAAAAAAAAAGTGAAAGGGTTAGAGAAGGAGAAAGAGGAGGAGATAGTGAATCAGAAAAGGGTGTGAAGGTATAGTAGCGGGAGAAGACCTACATGGTACCGACAGAGAGAGAGACAGACAGAAAGAGAGAAAGGAGAAAAAAAAAACGATGTGAGGCAAACACTCTTTCTTTCAGATGGGGGGATAAAACTAAAGCTTTTTACAAAATATGTTAGACTTTCAGTTTGAGACTGCAATATAGAGGCTAGTTGAGTGATGGTAGAAGATAAAGAGCTTTGAAAGTTCTCTATCAGTTCCTCTGCCACTCACTCTCTCTCTCTCTCTCTCTTTATCTCCCCCCACACAAAAAATTGAATGAACAATGGGACAGTGGGTCTCGTGACTTTAAAAGGAGAGCGTGAGTGTGGTAGTGGGAGTGGGGGGCTTAATCAGGGTTTTTGCAAAATGCTAGCTAGCTTCGTCTGGTTCGGTTGAGACTTGGGAAATGACAGAGGGAATTAGGAAGGGCTAGATATGTGATTCAGAAACATGTTGCTTTTTTGTATTAATTATTCTTAATACACCGGGAAATGATATTGATATATATAAGGGAAAAAATGAATATAAAAATGAATGAAGAAAGATAGAAAGAAAATGAGGTTGATAGTGGTTATTGTTTAATTATATGATGCTTGTGCCTATAGTTATTTTTTTTGTTTTGGTTTTATTTTTGCCCTAGGTATATAAGTGGGGAGAAAGAAAGGGTTCAAAAATATTCAAATAATTTGAGTGAAAAAAATGATTAAGTGATATTCGAAAAGAAAATGTTTACCAACAAAGGATGGCAATCAAATGTATAGTACAAATCTTTGAGCATTAAAGGTTGCCCTAAGAATGAAAGATGACATTTATACCAGAAAGAAAGCAAGACAAGGCATAGCGTACGTAGACATTTTAGCGTGGTTATTGTGCTTAAAGAGGGGGATGTTTGAGAACAGGTTGTGTATGGTCCACAATAGCTCAATGCCTCCTTCTGGGTGTAAAATTCTACCCAGGGGACTTAGACTTGCATCCACGAAGGGTTGCTATCAGTATCTATCATTAGGGTTTTTTGCAATCTAAGTTGGGATAGACTCGACCCCCACTTATTGTTTTATTCTTTGAAAGTTGCTATATCTCATAGATTACATATACATAGTCCTTTTCAGTAGATGTGCATGAAGAAAGTGAACAAATGGATTTCAAATTTCTTTATGTTTTCATCATTTTCATCATTATATTCTCTGTTCGCTTTAGCTTCATTTTCTTTCGATCCAAACTCTTAGTCTCTAACAAGAGCTTGAATTAAGCAGATGCTTAGCAGGTGATTGACGTGATTAACTTTGTTGAATGTAATTAAGGAGTGAGTCTTGATTTGGAGCAGCATGTGTGTGAAATGGGAAAAAGAAAGAATAGTTAGAGAGGTTCCCCACCACACCTGAAATGGTTATAAAGGAGAAAGAAGACACTACCTAATAAGAGGGCTAGCTAGGCATTAAAATCAGGTGATTCATGGACCACACTACTGCAGCTGGCCTTGACTAGCTGGTTGGTACTAAGAAGAAAATGTTGCGAGACACATTTCATATTTTTAAAAACCTGGACCCAAAGATTCATGCAATATGAACGCGCCCCAACTATCTGAATTTTTTTTCTTGCAAGTGTGTGTCTATATATGATTACCTTTAAAGTGGTCCTTCACCAATTTAAGCAGTAAATCCAACAAACATTTCTTCCATGTTCAGAAGTCTAGCAAGGCAAACTTACAAACCAGTAGAGGAAATTGTCTTCATCACCTTCAAGCAGTCAAAATTTAAATTGAAAAGTTGTTACCTTTCCTATTACGACAGAAAGTGCATTGCATTTATGTGTACTGCTTAATAATGTAAACTGGAAAACAAAAGCCAAGACCTTTAACTACTTATATTTTTAGGGAGAGAAAACGAAACAAATTATTAGCAAACTGCATCCATGTTCAGACCATGACCAACCAACGCAAATAAAACGTTAAAACTACTTCATACTTCATACTTCAAAACCTCACAGTCTTCTTGGATTCTATTGATGAAAACGTGGAGAGAAGAATACCTGTTGCGGATCGTGGTACTACAAAATCAGATTATGGTGATATCTATTAGAGGTAAAAAAGTTTTCTGACAAATTCATTTGAAGCGTGGGGTAGCGCTTAAATGATGCAATCTCAACACCTTTCAACTCTAAACATACATCAGACCAACCAACAGTACACTCTACCACCAAAATTTTCAAACCAAATTAACTCAAATCATTCTTTCACCAAACCAAATTAACCTTTAAAGTTTACAAATCCGATAATTGTACTGTCAATACAAACAATTCAAATTTTCTCTCTTTTAGGTCAAGTTTGACCTCTACTGCACCATTAAATACTGCATACCAATATAAATAAATAATCCAACAAATAATTTACACGCATTTGGATCATTTTTCCTTCGAGTTTTGATTGTTGAAAAAAAATATATTCACAATAGTACGCAGAACTCATAGTAACTCAGCGACAACTTTTAATTTTTTGATTTTTGAAAAAACTCTTTGTGAAATTTTTTTAAAAAAAAAATACTAAATAGACTAATGTGCTTGATGAAGGGAAGATTCTAATACCTAGTAGAACCACCCCAGAAAAATTAATATTAAATCGGCAAACACTTTTAAAAGTCGAAATTTTTTTTAGAATGCTAATGATAAATTTTGTAATATGCTTAATGTGTACAATAATTTTCCTTTTTTTTAGTATATGAAGTTTAAAATATGAAACAATTTTTATAAAAAAAATTATTAATTTTTTTTTCATAATAATTTTTTTTTCTTATGTGTGATATAGTTTCATCATGATTTTGGTTTACTTATTCCGATTTTTTTTTCTTATTTTCTAGTTTTATGAAATGGTAGCTATGCCATTAATTTATTGGGAATATATATCACAAATTAGCATTTATGTCGTAAAAAATATAAACAAATGCCCCTAAACATGCGAAAAAGTTTAAGGATTCCTTTGGTCATTAGGTTGTACCCTGGAGAGAAATATTTGATGTGCATACAATCATCTTTATTCTGAGAAGTATCTTTTTGAATAGCCTTACCTGGCTAAAAAGATAGATTAATTAATGTTTACACAGATACTGACAGCAACTTTAATTAAAATCAGGAAGCATTGCCTATATATATATATATATATATATATATATATATATATATATATATATATATATATATATATATATATATATATAAAAATATATATTATATATTATATATATATTATTTATAT
>Ga0214542_1007017_pt1 | contig 19970 bp, 6 predicted proteins | sample CNSS1metaG_FD_160096 | JGI IMG/M metagenome (GOLD analysis project Ga0214542, IMG submission 160096) | Root nodule microbial communities from cowpea collected in UCLA plant growth center, Los Angeles, California, USA - CNSS1 | ecosystem: Host-associated > Plants > Roots > Nodule | place: USA...
TGGTAAGGATTCAAGGTAAGGATTGCATCCTGACACTCTAAGGAGTCAGTTAGTCTCACTTAGAGCGGACTGACTCTTGTGGTGAGAGTAGTAGGAGGCTTGAAATTCATTAAGGGCTAACCTTGTGTGTGAGGGAAATTGATTCATTGTAACACTTGTAACACATAGCTCGGGGGTGAGCAGCTCGGGGGTGAGCAGCTCGGGGGTGAGCAGAGGTATCCACCACAAGTGCGAGCATCCGCTGAATTCGACCAAGTTATATGTATCTGGATGAGTCAAGTCAAGTCTTAGTGTATTGATTGAAAGGTCATAACATGCTTGGTTGATATGTATTGTGAAAATATATCTGATGGTATTAATGAAATCTTGTCGGCTCTAGCTTACCCTTTTGCTTGTTGATTGCTTTGTATGTTGTCCTTCTATCCTTGCGATGATAATCAATTTATTGATGGGAGCATATGAGAGAGGTATTCGCGGTCAACAGAGGAGGGATGATTCCGCTGCATAGTCTGCATAGGCTGGACTTCAATTTCGTAATGGGCTTTTTTTAGGGCTATGGCCCATGTACCTGATCGTCCTTGGATTTATATACTTTATGTTAAACTCTTTTTCTAGTTTTCTTTTGGGGCATCTTGGTGTGCCTTAGGTTGTAAGGAGTTAAGTTTAAACTCCAAGACTGCGCTATTACGTTATCTTTATGTGGGTCAAACTCACTTTAAAATGGATGCAAGTTAATCGATGAATAAAAACAATAATATTAAACATTGTGTGAAGTAGGTTGACGCTAAAAAATAAAATTAATAATAGAATGGGTTAATCCCACTTTAAAAATGATGCAAATTTAAAAATATTAACATGAAACATTGTGTGGGCTAGACCAACACTAAGGGAGTTGTATTTATGATTTAAAAATTAAATGAGGAATGCATTTGTTTCAAAATTCACAAATTTTACTTTCTTGTTACCCACGTGAAACATTTCTCTCTTCTTCTTTTTTTCAGTTTTCACGAAATTTGCCATACAAGTGGTATAACTAGGGGTGGTTCAACGATTTGGGAGGCCTAAAGTAAATTTAAAAATGTGGCATTTTATTTAAAATTTATTTTTTAAGCTTTTTATGATGCAAAATTATTTATTAAATTGACATAATTAATTTCATTAAACATTTCTTTTTAAAGTCTCAATTCTTCTTTTCTTTTGAATTTTTGAATAACCTGATTCAATTTTTCTAGTTGACATATAAATATATTTTTATATGAAATAAAAATGATAATATATAAAACACTACTAAAGATAAATATATAGAATGAATGAATTAAAACAATGAAACCTGGTTCTAGTTGTCAAGAAAATAAACTTGGTAGTAGACTTGTAGTATCTTAAAGTCTCAAGTCTCTTTTTCGTTCTTAAATCTCAACTTTTTCACAAACTTGCAAAGTTGTTTATTTTAAGATTAATCATTAATAATAATAATAATAATTAAAGAATATATATTGCTCTTCTAAGCTCGATAGTAAGTCTTTTTTTCCCAAAACTTGAATTATCTTTCTATAGAAAACTTAATTTTGAATTATGCTCAAATTAATCTATTATCCACCAAAAGACAATCATAATCTAATTAATAGTTTTGTAAAAAAAAATTCATTTTCTCCTTAAGATATATCAGAAAAAAAACTCTCGAAACTCGTAAATCTAAAAGTACTGAAAAACAAAACTAGACAAAAGAAACATATTTCTAATTCTAATACAAATCCAAAACAGAATAAAAATAACTACACAAATAAAAAGAAAAAACATACTAACCAGAAATGAGAATGAAAAAATTGGTACACACGGGCCACATGATCCAGATTGATTATAAGAGAATAAAGATGACTAATCATTCTCTTTCTTATAAACAAAATTATAATTCACTAAAAAATGTTTTAACTCATTAATTATCATTTTTACTACCAATCAAAATTAATATACACTAATAATAATTTAATTAAATTTTATTTCCAAACATAAACTTATAATTAATTTAGTAGAGCCATATTAGTAATAAAATATTTTTTGAGGCCTTTTTTTATCTTAAACATATTTTTATAATTAGTTTAATAAAGGTATATTAATTAGTATTAAAAAAAATTGTGTGGCCTTTTTTTTCTTAAACATAATTTTATAATTAATTGAATAGAGAAATATTAGTAGTAAAAAACTTTTTTTTAGGGCTTCTTATTCTTGAGACCTAAAGTAAGTGCTTTACTCGCTTCACCCTTGAACCAGTCTTGGGTATAACCACCATCTCTTTCATCTTCTTCCAAATACCAACCAAACCCACTATCACTCCACCTCCATCTCCATTATCTCCTCATCTTTAGCTCTCTTCTTCTCTAATAAATCTCCCCGAAAAAACCCATTCACCCCACACACTTCTAACTATTTTCTTCCTCACATGGATCCACCCTTCTTCTTCAAAACCCCCTATCTCCATTTTTTCTCCACGTACACCTCCACACCTAACGTTGTCTTTGCACACCACCTTTCTCCTTCACGCATAACACACACTCTCCACCCTCTGCTTGTGCTTTTGATTGGACCATTAAAGCCCCACATTGCCAAATTGATTTGTTTAGTGAAGATTCCGGTGACAATCTCCCACTTGACCGACACAGGACATTACAACAATCTCCCACTTGACCGACACTATAATTAATATCTTTTTCTAAAAAAAATAAATGTGACTGTCACTATCAATAATATTTTTTCTTTTAAAGAATAAAAAAGTGAGCATGGGTTAAACCTATGTTAGTTTAGTTAATTACAATTTTATTTTCTTAGAACGGGTTAGGTCCATGCTAATGCCCTAATTTTTTAGGTTGACACAAACCCTTATAGCTTCTAGTTGTTTAGGATGCGTTTTTGACCCACGCAAAGATGAACACTATTCACGATTAGAGTGAATTTTATTTATTTTGCTTGGACTTTTGCTCGACTCTAACTTTAAGATTTCTATTATTGTTCTTATATATGGTTATTTATTATTAGATATTGTCAAATATTATGGGATATTCTTAGATATTGTTAGCTATTGTGAGGTGTTATTAAAGATATTCTTAGATATTAGTAAGGGAGAATAAAATATTGTACTTTTAGTACAAATAATAAAATATCCTAGTGATATGTATAGCTAGAATGAGGCCACTAAGATATAACTTTAAATGTTATTAATGCAGTAGAGTGAATATAATAGATAATAGATAAATGGTTAAGAGATTTGGTAGTAGTATTAAAATCAATGTGTAATATAATAGATAAAATATATAATATAATAGAGATGAGCTAAATAGTAAGCCAAATTAGTTTTCGTAAGTCGTTAAAAGTTGGTTGTGTCACTAACACCAAAATTGTCATCCACGTCATTGAATTTATGCCTAACATGTAGGCAATAGACGTAAAAAATGCATGATGACATTTTTATAAATGAATGATCAATATTTACGTCTGACATGTAAAGACCAAACATAAAATAGGAATTTTACATCTAACCTTTACATGTTACACGTAAATTTGTTTAAAAAAATTTGCAATGCCCATTTCCCTCTCGCTTTTCTCCCTACACAAAACTTTCTCTCAATGCCAAAGAATATTTTTTACGAGTTAAGGCTTCCATTAGAAACCATAAGATTTTCAGGTTTTGGGTTCTTATCCTTTTCCCCTTTTTTTCTCACCATTGTGCATTCCTTTGACTTTTTTGCTGGCCATGTGTTAGATTAGGGTCGTCATTGACGCTAAAAAAATTGCGATTCATAGATCTTTCATTATGTTAGGTAAAACCCCTTTTGCTTAACTTGTTGCGATTATGTTGCTTTAGGTAGAGTACTTAAATCTTGATACGCTAAAGGTTTGCATTAATGTTGCCAATAACGTAGTCATACGAAGACAAGACATCTAAGATGGGAGACCTCTTACCCCATGCGTGAAGGTACTTTCATTTTTCCATCTTTTGTGGATCCTGCACTTTTGAGTGTTTAATAATTTTTTTTGACAAGTGATTGTGTAGATTAAAAACTTAGTGGTTTTGAGTTGGCTAGTGAGGTTAAATTTTTTGGATTTCTAGATTGGTTCTCTATGTTGAAGCAATAACACTTAATCCCTTTTAGGTTTGTTATTCAACCAATAGGCATAAATTTACGTCAGGGATTTTAATATAAATAAATTTTCATCTCTCGTAATCACCTCTAATGTATAACAAATGTAAAAAGTCTTCTTTATGTTAGTGTGTAGAAGTGAATTTGTTTGATATATATTTATATATGTGTGTGTGTGTCATGTGTTAGTTTTGAAATAGTTGAAAAGCCAAGAAGGGGGGGTTGAATTGGCTAGTTAAAAATTTAGGCTATCTTTGCAAGATAAAAACCACCTTTAATTGAATCAAATAGATCACCAAGTTAGGATGCAAAAGGTGCTAGACAATATACTTTCACTCGATCAAAAACAGAGTTAACAGATTAATTTTACTAAACAGATTCTCTTATGGTATAATCAATCGATTGAAACAGGAAAATAGTCGACTGAAATACTGGGAAAAATACAGAAATGCATATTTAAGATTTAAACCAGAAACAATGCACAAGAATGATCAAGACAGATTCTAAATGATTATACAAAGATGCTCAATGGTGCAAATGTCATGAAAACATGCAAGATCGTGAAAAAGATTATTAAAGCACAAGTTCTTTAAACTTTAAAATGAAAATGCATGAGAGAAAGGTTATAGAAGAGAGGACACCACGAGATTTTTATACTGGTTCACTCAAACCTGGGCTACATCCAGTTTGTCAAGGCAACCTGAGCTTGACTTTGCATTATTTCAAAAGATTTACAAAGTATCCACCCTTACACTTCTAAAATATGCAAAAACACCACAAAAGACTCTTGAATCATATAAGAATCACACCATCACAGCAAGAACCCTCTTGCAGACTTGGAAAACCACCAAGCACACACACAAAGCTTGAGAAATATCAAACCTCAGTGGTAGCACAACCCATCCTACCACAAACCCCTTTCTCCAAGCTTCAAACCAAGCCAAAAGCTCCAAAAATTGATCCAAGATCAATATTCCACTACTGCAAACTGTATGATCACGAAGGAGAGAGTTTCCACAAGTTTCCAGAACAAAATCGTGGTCTAAAATTATCAACTAACCTCTCTTTCGAAATCACAGCTTTTATAGTCAAACTGTTACGAAATTCAACAGGTTGATTTCAAATCAATCGGTTGATTTCACTTGACTTAAGTGAAATCAGTCGATTAAAAACTAAATCAACTGATTAAATTTGTTGCAGTTTAAGACTACTACAGCCAACCTTTTAACCTGTTAAAAAACTATTCAATAGATTAAAAGAGACATTTTAACCTGTTGAAAAACCATTCAACATATTAAAAGACACACCTAAGACCAAAAACATCTAATTAATGTTATAAGGTCTATAACATAAATTACAACCTTAAAATACACTTTCTAAATGATGTAACTACATGGAGAGCACACGTTCCAGCCTTGATCAACATGGTTATCATAAACTACATGAAGAATATGTCTTGAGCCACACGAGAAGAACTTCACCATGAAGAAATTTTAAGCACCAAGTTTTGGAGCTTAACCATGGAGGAAATCCACCCTTGAAGGAAACCTTGTGGGCTGAACATCACGAAGAGAGTCTTAACTATAAGCAAGCAAACCTTTTTACAAGTTGGGCACCATGTTTGGAGCTGCAACCAAAACCAAAAATTTTATAAAAACATAGCAGACCCCATATGTAAGACCTGAGAAATTTAAATAATTAAATAAATTATTATTTAATAAATGCGGGTAGTGGGAACCTTTATGGCATTTAATTTGGGGTTTATGATTTGGAATAGTACTAGCTTAAGTGGTAGAGAATATTTAGTTATGTGAGAGTTGGTTGAATGATTGTGCATTGACTTGACAATGGAGTGGTTGTGTGTTCAAACCTTAACTTAAGAAAAATAAGGTTCCTTTTTTCTAAAATTACTTTTGGCATGGATGGGAAGGGTTAGAAACCTTAGTCGTCTTGAGGAGTAGATGGAAGGGTTAGGAAACTACTTGTTAAGGGTGAGGGAAGGAATATGAGTTTGATCAATTGTGATTCAAGAGGACTCTAGCATTTTTCATTTGAGCAAGGAGAACCAGGTTAGAAGAGTTGTACCTCATGCTTAATATTTATTTATTTACGTAATTTTTCATTGTATGATAAGCCTAGATGACTAGTTGTGCATTTTTTTGGGTTATATTGCGTTTTAGGAAATTTTCCAAAATCGCCTGGCAAGCCGTCAAAGCTGCCAGGCGACTCATGTTAAAACAACACAGTTTCTGGGTTTTTGTTAAGAACCACCTAGCGGTGAAGAGTTGCCGTAAGGTGATGGGTGCTGGTGTTCTTTTCATGAAAATACTATTTTTCGTATTTTTGCGCAATAGGAATCGTCGGGCGCTGGTTTTATACTTCTAGGTGCTAGGTCCTTAATTTCTGGTCTGTGTAGTTTTCGGAAAACTGCATTTTCCTGTTTCCTTAACTATTCGATTTAGGTGAAATTTTGGCAGGTGATCCCTAACATGTTGTTCTTTACTTTGAATGGTGGAGATTTGATTTGGAGTTATGTAGCTAGAGATATATGTTACTCATGATTGTTGGTTTGGAAGTCTTTAAAATGCATGAATAATTTCTTGATAATTTAAAGTAACTACTAATGTGGCATGAGTTGGAAGTAGGGATGTCAACGAGGCAGGTAAGATACGAGTAGTAGCTCACCCATACCTTACTTGTTGGATAAATATCTATCTCGTACCTGTCCCCATATCCATTGGGTATCCGTTATGTGGGTACCTGTATATTTTTTTCATATCCGTAGGTATCCACGGGTACTCACGGGTATTTAAAAAATTATTTAAAAAATAAATATTTAATCATAAATTCAAATAAAATAAAATAAAATACATCAGTGTCATAAATTTTAAATAAAGTTCAAATAAACTCAAGTTCATACAAGTCCAAATAATTATAAAAATAAATATAAAATAACATTCAATACAATGAAAATTCTTTAATTAGTGGTTTGATCAATAAGCTCATTTTCTTCGATTGATTCCTGAAAATAAACAAATAATAAACCTTAACTGTCACGTGCCAAGTATTCTTATAAAGAAAGGAAAGAGAAGAATGTCAAGGGGTGTACTTGGAAGAAGACAACGTACCAATACTTGAAGCTGGAAGAATGAAGACAGAAGACAAGATAAAATGTGCAACTTAGAAAAAATTAGGTCAGAATGTTTTTTACTAATATAAATATATATATATATATATATATATATATATATATATATATATATATAAAGGTATTTTGTGAATTAAAATTTAGTGGGTACGAGTATCAACGGGCACAGATACTACGACACCCATACTCGCCCCGTTAACATGCGGGTATCAAAAATACCTGTACCCGTGAGTATCCATTTTTAATATTCGTTTCCTACCCATTGCGGGTTTTATCCGCAAATACCCGCGAGTACGAATTTTTTTGACATCCCTAGTAGGAAGCATGATTTGGTTATGTTGTAAGTCTTTTTGAATGTTCCTTTGGGTTAGTCATATGTTGAGAATTAGTTTATTGGTGAATGCATGTGTATCAATATAAATTAAATTGTTGCATAGGAGGTGTGAAGTGCTATATTAATTGGCATTGGTGCATAGAATCATGTGCTTAAGTTGTTAGAGTGTTGTTGCTTTATATTTGATTTGCGCATGCATTATTCATAAGTTGGAACTGAATGCTAGCATGGTTTTAAATGGTGTAGTATATATATGAATATGTAGGGATTGATGCATATGATATATGGTGAAACTTGTGTATGTGTATGCTAAAGCCATCTAAATTGAGATTCTTCATGAGTCATGTTGATTTCTGGAAGCCAATATTCTTGATTATGGATATGCATAATTATAAGAGTAGGATTGATTTTACTTTGTTTTGGGTGATAAAACTAGTAAAGTTTCGCTACTAGTATAGCTCCTAGCGACACATAGGGGCCACCAAGCGATAGGACAATCAGGGATATCCCTGGAGCGCGTGGTGTCGGGCGGAGAGGGGTGACCCGCCAGGCGATAGCCTTAAAAATAGTGGGTCAGGATCTTATTGGCACCTGGCGGTGAGAGGTCTCCGCCAAGTGGTTTGCATTGGAATGTCACCTGGCAGTGCTTAGGTAGTGCTTGGCTTGTGTTTTGCGTGTTTGTGATGTTGGACTTGAACCAGGAGATGCTTGACTATGTCATGAGCAAGTAGGTCCATAATTGGTGGTGAACACATGATAATATGAGTGGAGAGGTTTATATTATGATGCTCTCGTGTGAGGATACGAATGGGGAGGTTTGTATGTTCCTTGATCACACTTGAGGGCTACTACGAGTAGGAAGGTTCATAGTTGTTTGATCACATCAGTTGGACTACGGGTGGGGAGGTCCGTAGAGTTGGGCTATGAGCGGGGAGGTTTGTAGAGGCAAGACCACAAGCGGGCATGTTCATGGAAGCATGTATATCTTGGATCCATGGTCAAGTATTAGTATGGTGTGCTTGGAATAGTAGTTCCAGGTGCATAATGAGACTTAGAGTTTTACACGTCTTGTGGCTTATTTCTTTGGATGTGCGTGGTTTACAAGGCTTTTGGTGATACCTTAATGATGGACTTTGCTGTTGTATCCCTGGAGTTGTGGCTCCGGATAGAGGGTAAACACGTGGCATTCCTTGAGTTATGGTTCGGAATGACTTCCCTTGAGTTGTGGCTCGGGATGGCGGATGGACACGAGCATTCCTTGAGTTGTGGCTCGGATTGGCGAGTATTGCTGGTGTGAGTGTGCGAGTTATGGGTCGTACAAATGGGTCTAGGAAAGATTACTCTCTTTGGAATTAGTTGGCGAGTTTGGTAGTCTTGGGATAAATACGAACTATGGTTCGTATTAGTAACTCCACTTGGTGTTACAGAGTGTGGTCCATAGCAGGTTTCTCACACGTGTTCTACAAGTTGTGACTTGTAGGTGGAGGCAATAAAGGGTATCTTGAGGTTATCATCTAAAGACGTAGAACATGGATAACATGGTGATCGTCGTGTGGTATAGAATCAAAGGATAAATTTCCTTTGATGAGTGTATTCATATATATATATATATATATATATATATATATATATATATATATATATTTGAATTGTATTTATAATTTGATACTGTTAGCTCGTCCTATCTGCTTGTGTTTGGCGATGATCGTGTAACGCGTTACACAAGAGCATATGATGTTGCAGGTGGTGCCGGTGAGGCATAAAGCCAGAGCAGGGATGCTTGGGGATTTGATTTTATTGTTTGCTTGATTTACTTTGTAACTTAGATTTTGATTTCCCAGTTTTGGAAATGTAAGCACTTGAAAATAAATTATATTTATTATGAATGACGATTAAGAAGGATTTAATTTTCCGCATTTTGAGAAAGACATTTAAATAAATGTGACTTTATTATTTCTTTTATTTTATATTATTTAAAATTAGTAATATCCGACTAGGATGTTACACCCTGGCTTAGACATCAGATTCCTAGACTTCTCTTTAGGACTTATCTTCCACTTTCACTTGTAATATTTCCTAGATTAGAAGAGACATGGATGAAATGCAGTAACTCCTATGATCCATTATTAGAATCAATATGAGGTTCTAAATTTCCTAGTGTTGAGATTTGATGTAGCTCTCTGAACTTATGTATTAGTACTGTTTTACTATTTTATTTAAGTGTTCTTTAATCTGGTGGTGATTTAATTTGCTTGTTTCTTGATAAAAAAATCATTCATCTACTTCATCTAACTTAAATTTGGTGAAAGCTAGTTTGAGTTATAGATCAAATTAGATCATCTAATGTTTTCAGGTAGCAAATAGGCATATGTATACTTTATTTGGTGATATAGTTTGATCACTAATGCAAAAGTTCTTTCATCAGGAATGGAGAAATCTCACTATGTTTGAATACTTTAGGTCCTAGGGTACAAACATGGGTCTAGGATTACATTAGTGTACTTCCAGGAACAATGAATTAACCTTGGTAATTAGATAAAACAATAATTGTGTTTAAGATCAAAGTAGCAAAATTTGTTCTCAACATGTTTTATTGGAGTTTATTGTTAGAAATGAGTTTTAAGCCTAACTCAACCCCACAAAACCGGCTTGTAAGGTGAGGATTGCTCCCACTTATATATTGTGAATTAGTCTTATCTCTAGTCGATGTAGGACTTCCAACACACCCCCTCACGTCGAGGTATATTCATCTCGTGCGTGGGACAAGAAATTAGCGGGTGGTCCGTTAGCGGCCTGATATCGAGTGGAACAGAATGTCCAAGAAAGTTCGCTAGGATAGACTTTAACTTGGCTCTGATACCATGTTAGAAGTGAGTTTTAAGCCTAACTCAACCCCACAAAATCGGCTTGTAAGGTGAGGATTGCTCCCACTTATATATTGTGAATTAGTCTTATCTCTAATCGATGTGGGACTTCCAACATTTATGGATCAACACTTTTATTCACAACCAATTTGTTTTAATCACAAATCCAAATAAAGTTATAGTTTTTGACAAAGATCGATGAAATCCATATGGATACTTGGTATTACAATTGAACTAGTGCACTTGCTTGTATCATTGCTCGGAGGTCATTATATTAGTAATATACTTGTATTTAGTATTTGTGAATGTATATTTTGAAGTGTCGAATCATGTTAATTTTTTTGTGTGCTTTTATCTAAATTTTATATTTTTAGATGTGAGTATGTTTCCGATTAAAGATATTATTTTCTTATTGTATATTTACAACAATATATATATATATATATATATATATATATATATATATATATATTATTGTAACTTTAATTATGTTTAAGTTACTGAATTAAATTAAACATATTATTATATCATCTAACTTGATAAAACAACTCTTAACATATTATTAGAAGGTATGTAATCAACTTGGAGATATTTTAATACTAATTTATATGTACTATAGTCAAAACTTTCTACTTATAGATCTTGTATACCTGGCCATTAAATGATTCAGGTTTTGACTAACGCAAACCATATTGTATTTGGTTTAAAGATAGTAAGACCTCTAATCAGCACGTCTTCTGCAATATTAAATAATACAAGCGAAAGTGGGTTTCAATGGTTTGACTTTGGATTGCAGGAAAGATATCCAATAAATAATTACCATTAATGAAGAAGGACATTTTAATAGAATTTAAGAATTTTTATTCTAGGAGAAAAATAAATCTCCAAAACCAAAGGCTTTAAGATTAGAGATGTGAGGAAGTTCTAATCGAGTACGTCAAAGACTTCACACAGCTTCTTTACTTTAATAACAATCTAGCTAAACTTTGTTCAAATTCACGTACGAGTTCGTCATCTCTGATTTCAAGCGGGGCGTCCTCACCACATACATTTTCAATGATGCCCAAACCATGATGAAACAAAACAAATAAGAAATAATAATGGGGACAGAGTAAAATCAATAAAACTACTCACCTACGAGCTATGATAATGAAATAGAAGGCATACCTTTAATCTATCACTTGATATAAACTTGTAATAATGCATGCCTTTTGACTATATAAGCTTATCAGCAAGGATTTCCTTGTCGATAATTGTAGCCTACACGGCTGGTAACTTAATATTTGACTTTGCAAATTACATTCTAATTAATCGGTGATCATACAGAACACCAGTTAGCGATAACAAATAAATCTATTATCGATAACAAATAAATCTATTATCGTGGATATTTCTTGAAATCGTTTCAGTTTAAACTGAGAATCGCCACATTGACTAGGTATGGATATGGGTAAGAGTATGGTAAATACTCGACTTTTTCAATTAGGTATGAGAATGAGGATGTACATATCGTTCCCATTCCCATACCTACCGTAATACTCATCCCTGCCCTATCCGGTTCCCATTTAAATTATTAAAATACTCATAGTCTATTAAGTAACCATATATATATATATATATATATATATATATATATATATATATATATATATATATATAATAAACTTTCTATTTTATATTTCTTCTAATTGTTTGACTTGTCATAAAATTCATTCGCAACTCCAAGATATTTTTCTCTTACCACACTTTCTAAATATTTTTTATTTCTCACATTTGAATATTTATACTCTTTTTTAATATTTTTATTTATTTTATTTTATTTGCACATGAGAATGTTTAACACTGTCAATTTAAGTGTTTAATAACATAAATCTTTCATTTACTAGGTAATATAAAAAACTTATCTTTTTTATTATATTATTATTAATTTTTCATTCATTTGGAGAACTATTTTGTTTTGCTAAAACACATTTTATTATCTCTCATTTGTTCGACTATGTTGATATTTGAAAAGTTTTATCAGATCTCTAAGGTCTTTTTCATTTTATCACACCCTTTGTAAGGCCCACTTTTTTTGCATTGTGATATAAGGGCCTAGCCTTGTCTGTTGGGCCTAGGGCCATCCCACCAGCCCTTGTCCAAAGGGAAGGAGACCTTTCATTCCAGCCCTAATTCACTTTTAGTGTCTCATTTTCTAGAAACGGTCCAACTTCCTCCTCCCTCTTAGAACTGCAGCGTGAGGTTTGCTAGGGCACAATCGAAACACCCACTGTTTCACTCGAACGTCCCCTCCAGGTAAGTTGAGCTTGGACTTTACCCCTTCCTTTCCATTCCAGTGTCTGGGTTCTACCTTGGGTTGAATTTGCAACCTTATGCTAGCCTCTATGCGTCTGTTTTCCAGTTTCTTGCACCAGTTGGAGTTACAGTACTCCTTTATTCTCCTAAGACCGCTTTTCTTACGATTTAGCTCCACTCCAGGTAAGGAAACTTAGGGTTTCGTGTTTCTATGCTATTTTGTCTGCTATTGGAATGTTTTGTACTCTTGAATGCTTGTGTGGTGTTGTTGACGATATGGAAAATCTATGGTGTGCTTCTGGTTGTGACGGCATGCGTGAGAGTAGGTGGGTTCTGCTGAACTCGCCCAGGCGAGCTGGGTGATCGCCCAAACGAAAAGCTCTCACTTAAGCGAGGAGCTCTCGCCTGCGCTCACCCTCCTCTATTTTGAGGGCTCGCTTAAGCGAAGGCCCTTCGCCTAAGCGAGAGTGATCTCGCTTGAGCGAGGTGGGCTAGCTTGAGCGAGACCTCATCGTGCCCTCTGTTTGCAACCTCGCCCAGGTAAGAGCTGGTAGCTTGAGCTAGGGGTTCCTCTCGCCTAAGCGAGAGCCTCTTAGCTCAAGTGAGATTGACAGAGTGCTTGCATATCTATGTGTTTCTAATGATTGGTTGGTTTATTGCTTTAAAAAGTTTAAGTATGATGCCTTGTATGTTCTATATGATATAATGGGATTGGAATTGATGAGCTTGATGTGAATAAAGTCATGAATCATGGCTGATTGGTTGGTTGGATATTCGCATGAGATTGTTATGCATAATAAACTCGTGGTTGGTTGGAGAGACATGGTTGTGGTATGAGTTGGATGTAATTCCATGAATCTCTTAGTGAGATTTTAGGGTCGTGCCGTAGTGTATATAATTAGGTAAGGATTCAAGTAAGGATTGCATCCTGAAACTCTAAAGAGTCGGTTAGTCTCACGTAGAGCAGATTGACTCAAGTGGTGAGAGGAGCAAGAGGCCCTAGTCTTTGGTAGGATAATGACCTTAGATATTTGAAGGCTAACCTTGTGCGTGGTAGGGTGAAACCCATTAGCAATGACTCTATAGAGTAGTAGAGGCCACCACAAGCATAGGCATCCGGTGAATCTAACCTATTATATGTATCCGGATAAATTGAGTCTTAGAGTCTTATTGTTTGCTATCACATGCTTGGATGATTGATGTGTTCTTGACTGTAAGTTGCATGCTTAATGGTATGATAAGTCTTTTTACTCTAGCTTACCCTTCTTGCTTTTGTTTGTCTTCTTGTGTGGTTTTCATTTTTGCAATGATCACCAATTCCTTGGTCTGAGTAGATATGGGAACCCTTGGTGATTGTAGTGATGATGGGCACGCTACAGCGTAGTTGGTCATGAGTTGAAGTTTTGCTCACTATTGAGCTGAAGAACCTTTGTTATTTTGTAATATCTTGTTTTATGAGCAATCTTTATGGACATCTGTTGAACTTTTATATTTTGTTCCTGGCATTGTGTAGTGTCTTTGCTTTCCTTTTTGGTATATTTGGATGACTGTAAAATCCTTTATACTATAAGCCTCGTGCTCTTTGGATATTATAAAGTATGCGATGTTTTATTTAATTAGATTTATCTATTAAATGGGATGTTACACCCTTAGCTATCTATTTCTTTTCCTTTGTACGATTTCATTTAACATCTATCAAATTGTTTCCATTTGATCATTTTTTTAATATTTTTATTTGTTGTTTATTTTTATCGTGTAGAATACTATTGTCATCTTATCATACCCTTAACTATAATTTGTTTTCTTTATGTGATTTCATTCAACGGTCTATCAAAATTGTTTCCATTTGATCATTTTTTTAATATTTTTATTTGTTGTTTATTTTTATGATGTAGAATACTATTTTGATGCTTTTTATATAATTATTTTTTATTTTCTAACTCATCATCATTCTTGTAATTTTATACTATAATTATGTAAATAAATTGTATTTATTATAAAATAATAATATAATGTAATTGCCATGAACTTTTTTATCACCATCATATACATAATGAAGTCCAAAAGATGAAAGATCTATGTTAAATTTCAATTATTGTTAGTTTAATATTTGTTGTTCTCTGTGTGATTTTGATCAAGTGATGTATTATAATTTTTATTAGTGTATAAAACAAGATATTTTGTTCCTGCAGAAACAATAACAGAATGTTAGGGAACACAAATCACATCTTACCCCAATCAATAACTTCTTAAACTGGTTTCTCCTTGACTTGGATGCGCCTTCTCCTAGTGTTGGCGGTCTGGACCCTTAAGGGGTTACCTACGGAAAGGGCTTCGACGATCAAGTCAGCAAGGGCTCTTAAAAGTCAAATCTTAGATTAATGAATTAATGAAAGTATACCCCTTAATTGTTGGGGTCCACGTGTAGTTATAGAGTCATTAATTATGTCTGCCTTTTCTTATGGGCTTGACCCCCTTAGTTGCACTAGGCCAATATTCAGATTCTGGATGGGTCTGGGCCAAGCCCAAGTCCTGTGTTAGTGAGTGGACACTAGGACCTCGCTTGCGATTTCCTAAGTTTGGAGTTAGCGACTCTTCATTATGCACTACCCTTTATAGTAGGCAGTCTGAGCCGTCATGTGTGTTATGTTGTCTAGTTAACCATCTGTCTATTCTTTTTATAATAGGACTATACGTAGGCGGTTTAGTCCGGGTAGTTGTATGGGTTTGTCTAGGTATAGTACATATTTCATTATAATATAATAATTTAATGTAATTGTCATGAATCTTTTTTATCACCATCCAACATATATTCAAGTTCAAAATATGAAAGATCTATATTAAATTTCAATTATTATTAGTTTAATCTATTTTTTTTAGTGATTTCGACTAAGTGATGTATTATAATGTTTATTAATGTACAACACAATAGATTTCGTTAGAATTTAACAAATTTAAGTAAACATACATTTTAAATAATTTTTCATTTAAATATTTATTTTCCTTTTATACTATTTTAGAAATATTTGAAAATTTTATCAACTATGCAAATTTAATAAATGTTTTGCCTCTTATAAAATTCTATCTTGTATTTTAATTTGAAATGTATACAATTATAATTTCTTTTTAGTTGTTTGATATTGAAGAAACAATAAATACCCTCCTTTTAATATTGAATATTTGATAATATTACGTTTCCTTTACCATAATTTTGTATTATTTTATAAATTTTAATTAATTTATATTGAAACAGTAAGAAAACAGGTACAAGTACGAGACCCGTTACTCGGTGTGGGGATGATAAAAAATTAATGATATTCAAAGATTAAAGTTAATGATAAAAAGTTAATGATAAGAGTTACTAATCAAATATTAAAGTTAATGATAAAAAGTAGTATATTATACCCAATATATATATAGAAATTGTAGTTGCACCTAGCCATGCATAATCAATAACTTCTCCAATAATTTCTACATTAAGGATTACTTTATGTTCATGTAGTCGAAATATGTCGTTCTCCATTTCTACTAGGGAAAGTGACTCTGTAGGCTTTAATTTCATGTATGAAGAGAGGTAGTTGCACCATTGAGGAAGATTGGGATGAATCACTTTACAAGGAGTATGTTGAATGATCATTTTCCCTTGACATTTTCTTTTAGGTGTAACAAATTAATTTGCATTATTGATCTTTTTCTTTTTAGATAGAGTGAAATTCTAAAACATCATCATGTAAACAAGTTAGGTAATAGATAAAATATTTTCATAAATAATTATGAATTAATATAGTTGTAAACATACCACATCAATAACCTATAAGAGATTGATTGGCCATGCCATAAATGTACCTATTATCTATCCTATTTGTAAGCACAAATGGCCTTGGTTCATGAATTTGATGAAGCAAGTGCATCAAATCATATGAGGTTGATGAAGAATTGATGAAGATGCATTGATGATCAAGCTTCTGGTTTGTTGAATCTGGAAAGGACATGAAGATCAAGAATTTTAAATGTTGTATTATATTTGTAGACTATATGACATAGGTTAGATGTCGTTTTGTCTTAGTTGTGTCCTTTTTTAATCTGTTAAAAAGGTTTTTAACATGTTAAAATGTTTGTTGCATATAGTTTTGGTATGAATGTATTCAATCTGTTGAATTGTTATTCAATCGATTGATTTCACTTAAGTTAAGTGAAATCAACAGATTGTACGGACAAATCAACCTGTTGAATTCACTTATGACCAAGCTATATAAGTTGGTTTTCAGAGAGAAAAGGTACAAATTGAAATTTTGGAGCGCCAAAACAGTCACACGTATTTGGAAAACTCTCTCTCTCTTTCTCTCTGAATCACATAATTGCAGTTGTAGATTGAAGATCTTGGTTGATATTGGAAGCATTTTGGCTTGGTTAAAGTTTGAAGAACATGTGTTTGGTTGGCTAGGGAGAGCCTCCATCAGGTTTTGTTGTTCATGTGTTTCTATATTGCTCCTGGTGTGATTCCAGGTTTGGAAATGGGATTCTTACAGTGTTGGGGATAAGATTCTTATGGGATTCATGAATCTTGGTGTTTTTACTTTGATCAAAAGTGTAATATGGGAGGGATTGTGTAAAACTTTTGATTTAGTGCATGATCAGGCTCAGGTTGTCCTGATAAGCTGAATGTAGCTCAGTTATTGAGTGAACTAGTATAAAATTGTTTGTGTGATCTTCTTTTCCCTATCTTGTGCATCATCTAAATCTCAAGAAAACCAACCAAATCAATCTTTCTTAAGTATGCATGTGTTTTTGTGTTATCTGGTATCATAACTAAGTTGAATATATTGATTGGAACGCATCTTGGTTGAGAATATATTGAGTGAGTTTCGTGCATTTCGTGTTTCTACATAATTTCCCAAAATATTAGCCGATTGATTTCATATTTTAATTTGTTAATTCATATTGTATGAACAAATTAATCTGCTGTTTTTGGTTTTAATCGGTTGAAAGTGTACTGTTCTGCAATACTTGCATTCTGATTGTGGTCAGTTTGATTCATTGAAAAAGGGTTTTTTAGTTTTCAAAAAGTCACCCCCCTTTCTTGGCTAAACTAACCATTTCAACACTTACACCATTGTAATTATGTCATTATCAACATTAGGTATAGGCAAGGATACATTTGACTCCACAACAATATCTACACTAACTTTTACATGTCCATTAGGTAGAGATCTACCATGCAGTGTATCACTTTTAATATTATATAATTTCCTATAGACAACCAAGCAAAAGTAATGATGATACAAACAATTTATAACTTGAGACCCCCTACATTATAAAATATAATTATAAGATAAAATATTTAAAGTGAGCAAATGTAGAGAGTTATTGCAAATTTAAAGTAAGCAAGTTACACTAACATTGAAGCTAATGTAGAAAAGTTAGTTACCTCGAGAAAACTATTTGGTGAAAGTTTGGAACTCCCTTGGCCACTATTGACACCAATATTAGGTTCTTCTATATTATTTGATGTGTCCTCTTTTTGAATTGAAATAATCTCATTCTCCATCTGTGCCATTCTTTTAGTCGTATCTTTCATTTGAGCAGTCAATGTATCATGCTTTTGTTGTGTATAACGCCTTTTGGACAGGAAATAATCTTTGTGACTAACTCCAAATCATGTTGCCCTAACACGACCTGGATACTCTGGGAGAAATAATGCTTGAGGATGAATGTCTAAGCGAGCATTACTCATCTCTTCTGAATATATAGTTTGTGACAATATCAAACATATCACACTTACTCTCATGCATACAAATATAATATGAAAATATATTAGTTACACATTTGTTCCAAACTTGTTGAACATCTTCATTTTCAATTTTCCCAGCCTTGTTCACACGAGTCTAGTCTAGTCTCAACAACATTCATCACTCTCTCTTATCTTATATAGAAAAGGATGTACTCCAAAGTGCAATCATTAATCCAATGGTCAATCTCCAAAATCCTCATGTGTCATCTCTCTTGAGATTTCTCTCAAGTATCAAAAGTTGAAGAACTAAAAAATGAAAAGAGAAAGTATCAAATTTTTCTTTGTGTGCATTCAATTTTATTTTACTTTTATCAAGCACTTTTATTTTATTCTATAAGTCAAATTAAATCATTTTAATGGAGTAAAGTGAATAATTAATTATATTATTTTTATTTTAAGATAAATAAGATTTTACAAAGAAATATCCCAAAATATATTATAAATAACATTAAAAATTATATGAACATGTCTACTTTAACTCATAAATTAATCAAACACTTCCAATATAATAAATTATCTTAAAAAGTTTCAATTAGTTGATACTTCTATATATGTCATGAGTAGCATTGTTTTTTCAAAATATGATTTATCATTGGTTATCTAAAGAGTATTGTTCAATTAATTATTATCTTAGATTTTCTAATTAGTTAATGCAAAGTGTCAATTAGTTTGTTGAAATTCTTACAATTAACCAAAGTATAGTCTCAATTAAAAGTAAGAACTTTTTAGATTATTTATTCTAAATTCAACAAAAGTACAATCTCAATCAAATTTTACTATGCCTAATCATGTCTATTTTAATTTTTATCTATTTATCAAGTAAGAAGTTAATTAACCAAAGTAAAGTCTTGATTACTTATTGTTATGTTAAAGTTCTTGTTAGTTTTGAAATGGTGATTTAAGTCAAGAAGGGCGGGGAGGGGGGGTTGAATTGATTGTTTAAAACTTTTTCGAAAGCATAAAACCCCTTTCAATTGAATCAAATAGACCGAAGAATTAGAATGTAAAAGCTACAGACTAGTACGCTTTCAATTGGTCAAAAAATGAAAAAACTGACTAATTTGTTTTTGAGCTATGAAACAATATTTAGAACTAAAAGGGTTGTTTTACCTACAATTGTAATCAATTAATGCATGATAAGTGTCAAATTAATATGAAATTTTAAAGTATTCTAGACACTTATCACATTATTAGTTTGTAGTTCAACAAAACTTTTAAATTGAACAAAAATATTTGAGATTTAAGACTTAGAATTCAGCCGATAAAGTACAGGGAGAATAAGAAAAAAAAAAAAAAAAAAAAAAAAAAAAATAAAAAAAAAAAAAAAAAAATAATATATATATATATATATATATATAAATATATATATAAATATATATATATATATATATATATATACACCCCC
>Ga0214542_1007019_pt1 | contig 19968 bp, 10 predicted proteins | sample CNSS1metaG_FD_160096 | JGI IMG/M metagenome (GOLD analysis project Ga0214542, IMG submission 160096) | Root nodule microbial communities from cowpea collected in UCLA plant growth center, Los Angeles, California, USA - CNSS1 | ecosystem: Host-associated > Plants > Roots > Nodule | place: USA...
AAAAAAATAGAAAAAGAAGCAAAAAAAAAAAAGAAAAGAGAAAAGGTGAGGAGATATTGAAATTTTTTTTAAGGTACGTCACTCTCAATTCTTTCATCTTTTGATTTAGTTTTTTTCAATTTTCATTCTTTTTTTTAATCATAAAAATTATTTTTTCCCTTTATTGTTTGTCCGGCCGCTCGCGTCGCATGATATCCAATTTAGACTTTTGTTTTTTCTAAAAATATATATAAATGATCTAAAAATAAAAATTAGCTTTCTTTGTTTACTCTTATATATTTATTTGGTTGCTCAAGTCGCAATGACATCCACAACTACTTTAAAGTAACTTAAAAAAAATATTAAAAATTTATAAATGATTAAATAAAAAATAAAAGATTAGAAAAATAAAATTATTTCAAGTGTCTATCCGGCCGCTCACGTCGCGTGACACCAATTTTAAAATAATACTAAAATTTAAATAAAAAGGGTTTTAAAAATTATAAAACAAATTAAATAATTTTTCAAATAATTTTCTAAATAGATTTTCATAAAGAACTATGTAACCCTAATTCTTCGTTGTGAATGGAGATACGTAGGAGCGATGATTAATCCTCGTCGGGCTCAAAAAATAAAAAAAATAAAAAAAATTTGTTTCTTTTTGTATCTTCTTTTATTACTATTTTTGGAGAAAAATAAATATTTTGAAAACCATATCCTTTTGCATATTTAATTAAAGGTACCGTCTTAGGACGGACGTTGTGGGGTGTTAATACCTTCCCCACACGTAACCGACTCCCGAACCCAAAATTTGGTTTTTTGTAGACCTTGTCTTATCTTTTTGGTTTTTCTGTAGTTTTCCATAATAAACTATGGTGGCGACTCCAAACTCTGTTTTTTACAAATTTTATTTTTGGTTCGGCATCTCGTTGCGATTTCGGTTGGGACAGATATCTTGTCCATTTTTTTTTGTTTCTTAAATGAATCCATCATTCTCCTTCTCTTTGAGCCTTTTGAAGTGTACATTCACATCTAGATAACTTGCTATCTTAATGTCCAGTGGAAATCTTCACTAGGTTTTCTTAAATAACTCATCACTATATTCAAAATTCTAAAATGAACTAACTAAATCCTTCATCAGCCAATTACTAGGGGCTAAGCAGGATAGGGTTGATAGCCACGATGTTGCTTCTTGTTTTATCTTTATTTCTCTTAAGAACACTTTATCTTCTTCATCAAATTGGGTAACTAATGAGTGCATATTTTTACCCTTATTTAACGTTTAACTTTGGGGGTTTAATTGAATTTTTGTGTTTAAAAGATTGATTTAATCAGGATTTGTGATAATTGGGCTTATTGAGTTTGAGATAAAAATGGGTTAAAAGATGATTTTAATTGTATAAAATATTCTTGGATATTTTAACTTTTGTTGATATGCAACTGAAGTTAAACTTGGTTTATTAAAGGTGTGAAATTAAATTATTCTGAATTACAAAATAAGGCCAAAGTTAGTAATTTCTGGAAAGAAGTATACACTGAGCTAAATGCACCCTTTTTTTTTACATGTACACTCCCTTTTTTTTTCAAAAATGGGCCACACAATCAACTTTCACTATTATGCCTCCTAAATTACTAACTTTCATCCCTCCTATCACTTAAACTCAACGCAACCAGATCATGCCATGTGACAATCCTCCACTCATTAAACTGTCTAACCAAAACACATTATGTCATCAATCCTCACTCAAACATCTAACCAATCACGACACAACACGTCATTTAATGCAGCACCCCATGTAGTAATTAGTAACCTTTCTTCAGTTTGACAATATCTCAATTCCTCTGAAACTGTAGTGGCATACAAAGTTGACAATTCTTCTAGAGTTGATAATGTGTTTGTTTAGTGATTTGGTTAAGAAAAACATCTCTAACTCTTCTTGTTCAAGAGATCTTTTGACGTGCCTTGTCCTTTGGCCATCAGATCTCTTTGACAAAAAAAGTGGTAGACATTTTGTTCAACATAGAATAAGCATTTATATATTTTCCATGTAATACATCGTTAATCTACTTTTATGTGTTTTACAATTTGAGAGCATTCATAATTTATTAAACATAACTTGAGTATGCACAATTACATGAGACATTTGTGTCTTATATGAGTCTTATATGATTTGTTGTTCATTTAAAACATTGTTTTTTAAAAGAAACGTGATCATATTTGATACTCAGCTATTTTTAACACTTAATAAAAATCATAAAATATTGAACTTTCAATTTAACACACAAGAGGTTCTTCATGTTTTATGCTTTTGTTGGATCAAACACTTAATAAAAACATAGGGTTGTTTTATTTTTCTATAACAAATGTCTTTATTGAAATCAAAGATTCTAGGTTTCTATACAATTTTTCAATATACAACGCAACCTAATTCAATTCTTTATATATCAATGGTATTCAATCTTTAATATTCTTCTAGTAGCACAATCAAATTCAATTCACTAAGACACAACATATCAATGGAATTCAATCCTTAATATTATTCCAGTAGAAATAAATTTGAGTTTTAAGAATTGAAACAAATTGAAAACAAATAACAATACTTATTCATTGTTTACATTTTTTTGGCACAAATATAACGATCTTGCATGAAATAAACATGTTTGACACTATAAACAAGATACTCAAATGAGAGGCAATTTCTTCGGAAACAACACATCCTTCCTTCATTGAGATGCAACACAGTTTGCAGGAAAAATTAGAACACAGCCAGAGTTCAATTCATGAAGATGGATGCACCTCGTGCAAGATTGCACATGTACATCAATACAAATAGATAGTTGGACTACAAAATCCAAACTAAAGAAAGAGCAGGATTCTAAATAATGCCTTTTATTTATCTTCCATTAGGCTCAGCAATTCGGGGTATTCTGCCTCCTACTTGTTGTTCCATACACTTCACTACCCTCACGTGCTTTGCATTCCATTCCTCAATCAACTTCTGCTCCTTGCTTTCTGCATCTCTCCTCAACTCTCCTAACTGTTCTCTATATTCTGTTTCTATTCTATCCAAAGCAGCATTCTGTTCTTCCCTTAGAGCCTTAATCTTTGCTTCAATTTCCTCCATCTTTTCCCTCCTTCTGCTAGCCTTCTCTGCCTCCAACTGCTGCTCCACCCTTCTCAACAGCCACGCCGCCTCCTTCCGATGCGCCACCATAGCATGATGTCCTTCTTCCAACTCCTTACAGCACTCTATTAACTCTAACACTACTATGTTATCACCATGAGGTGTTGTTACATTCAACCAAAGGGGAGGAGGTGCTGTTGAGGAAGAGAGACTAAGGGTCACAGAAGGTGAATGTGGCCTAATTCCTGGTGAGGGATTGGTGGTGCTAGAATTTGAAATCCAAGGAGGAAGCAATGATGCAGGTGCAGATGCAGATGCAGAAGCAGAAGCAGTTGCAGGTGCATCAGTGTGGATAAAGGGTCCAGTAGAAGAAGCCATAAGGTATGATGATTGTGAAGAGTGTTCCTTCACTAGCTTCTCAGCAAAAGTCTCAAGAATATGATCATATTTGGTATTATCAACTGGGCCAATTGCTTTGTTAATCTCTTGTTTCTCCCTCTGTTGCTTCTCTTTGAACACTTCCCACCACTTCCCTAACCTCTTGGCAGTTCTACCTGGAACTTCTGCAGCAATTTTCTTCCATTTGTTGCCGTGTTTCGCTTGAAGCCGGATTACAAGGCTCTGCTCTTCCTCTGTTAGAGACCCTTTCTTGATGCCAGGCTTGAGGTAGTTCTTCCACCTTTCTAAGCATGACTTTGCATCCCTGTTTAGAGGTGTGTTCATGCGCTGAGACACAAGATTCCATTCCCTAGGACCATACTCTCTCACATATGCACATAACAACGCATCCTCTTCAGCCTTCCAACGTTGCCTTTCCTTCATTTCCTACTGCAAATCCAACAGCCCATATCTTCAACCTTGAACTCTTCATTATTCTATCTGCATAATTCATCACAACAATGATGTGAAATTCAATAGTTACATAAACTTGTAGGATTATTAAAAACCAGGAGTTGAACTCAGAATAGAACACTTAACCCACTCCAGAATTAGGTTTACCAAAAAGCCAGATATGAAATTTAATCCAGCACACTGTCAACATGTAGAATACATGTATGAAGCATACATAATAGAGAATGACTATTTAGTCAAGATCTTCCACAAACAAGTGAAAATTGATTATAAAAAGTTGAAAGCAGTTTAAAATAATGGCTATTTTGTCAGATCTTTCAGAGAAAAATTTCATTTGGCACACTACTGATTTAAAAATGGCAGTAACAAACCTTTCTAAAAGTGAATAATTTTTCAGGTCCTTTAATATACAGTTATCTGAATTATTAATTATTATATAAGGATAGTAGCCAAAAACAATCACATCACTCAATAAAACAAAATTATCCTCTTATCTCCTATTCCAAAATAGAATAATAGAATCCGAAGCATTGATTTCAATGAGACAAAATATACACTACTTAAATTCTTTTATTGAATTACACGAATTTCATCATATCACTAGCATTTGGAATCCAGTAGAATCTCAAATGAAACGGAACATATAAATAAGAACTGAACCAGTGATTCATTTTCATTATAGAATCAACTATAAAAACTCGAAAACAAAGCATAAATGCTTGGTGTACAGAAAACAAAAACAACATTCAGTATCCCCAGTACATTAAAAGAAAGAAAACATTGCGATGGCTCACAAATATTGCTACTAGTTTATAAAGAAAATATTCAATAAAAGAGTAAAAGTATTTAGTATTTTAAAGAATTATTCTAAAAACAAAACTTAAATCCTCACCAAAACAAAGATAACTAAGCCATAACAAACAAACGTTTCAATACAAAACTTCCACAATCTAGAGCCTTTAAACAACATCAAAAGACAAATGCATAAAGAGAGATAGAAAAAGAAAGAAAAGAACATTGTATGAAACCGCACCATCCTAGAGCCCTGAACCAAAAGATAAACTCATCCTTGGTTTGGTTGGTTGCTTAGAGGAATGGTGAAAAATGGAAAAAGAAGAAGAAGAAGGAGAAAGTGGTGATGAAATGGTAAAAGGCTTGATGTTGCTCCCTAACTACCTAGCAGCTTGGTTGATTGTTGATGGAGGGTACACATTTGGATAGCTAAAAGAAAGAAAAATGGGAAAGGAGGGAACAGAGTTGCCATGATTGTTGAAGAGAGAGAAAATATTTTGTGGGGTGAGATGGGTGTAGGATAAAGACAAGGCACTGTGAAGAGAGAGAAAGAGATGGAATGGGACAAGACAAGGGAAGAAAGGGCACAGGGTCACAAGAGAGAAAAAAAGAGGAAAAATCATTAACGGAGCAGTGCGGTACGTTGGTTTCAGTGCTTCAAAATGCCACGGTCTCTCTTTTACTCCTTTCTAAATTATTCACCGTGCAAATCCTCTAAGAATTTACCTCCTATGTATTTGAAGTTAAATACGTTGTTCGATCAAAATTTTAAATAAATTTTAATTAGTTTCAACTTATTTAATGTCATCTTCACATTGTATTTCCAACAAGGAGTGATGATAGTAAATTCAATCTTCTTAAATAAAGTTGTACCGTAGGATCCAATCCTCCACCACAATCGAACGGACCAAGAAGAAGCGGTTGAAGACTCTTCGTAACGGCCGCACAATCCAAGTTGATGGTGCAATCTTTTCGGAAGAATAAATAAAGTTCTATAATTGAACGGCCGCGGCCGAAGACACCTCGCAACGGCCGAAGGCCTCACACCACATTTGTTTTGTTAACAGTTAATTAAAAATTATATTGAGACCTTCTTGATGTGATCTTCCGAAACATTGATTATGACTTGTCATTTTATTTGAAAAACATATCAGTACTCAAGTTTAAAAAATAATTGAATCTCAATTAAGGAAATTCTAATCAAAAGTTCACATAAAGAAACTATAAAAAGAATCACAAAGTAAGTAGGTAAGGACTTTTACTTCACATTTATTATAACATTAATTGTTAATCCCGAACAAATCTAACCTGACTTAAGCATCATAGCCTTATTGGCGGGTACCCCAATCGTTTAGACAGCCGAACAGGAGAAGAAGAGAGAATCGAACAGGAGAAGAAAGAAGAGACAAGCGGCAATAGAGAGAAAATCATAGTTTAGATAAACGTTCAGTCCCAATACTTGAAACAAAAGTTTTCTACAAAAGTCACCAAACAAAACTATAATGTAATGAATATAGTGTACTGATAATATGGATATATAAATCTTAAAATATATTTTAATTAATTAAAATTTTATTTCCAATTTTATATTAAATTTTAATGAACATGATTTAAGGAAATGAATATTTTTATATGAATAATAAAAATATATTAACTAAGTTTTCATTATTTAATCTTTTTAATTATCGAATTGGAAGAGTGTGCCTAATTTTGTACAAATTAAGGATAATAATTAAGTTTTTATTTTATTTTTTAAATTTGGATGTTGAAGGTAAGTTTATTTCTTATTTTTATTAATTTTTTTTTACTTAAAAAACTATTTTAATTAATATTTGTTATAATTAGAAATATTGAGCATGAGTTGCAAAAATATGTTAAATTGTATAAATATGCTTTGAAAATTTTGAGGGGTGTTTGTGTAGTTAAAACTAAAGATAAACTTATAGAAGTGTGGAAATAAATTGATTAAATTTTTATGACACTCCCAATACTAAACCAAAATTAACAAATAATCAAAGTTACAAGAAATCAAACCAAACATCACACGAAACTAGCAAAAGAAGCATGGAAAAGTTAAAAAAAAGAGAGATGTTTAAAAGTTAGGCTATCCCAACGAGTTGTCCACTTGCCCAACTAGAGTTCTTGTATAATAACTTATCCAGAATTCTTGGAGCCCAACTAGCTTGAAAAAGTTTGGCTCAACGATTTTCTCATCTTTTTCAATTGAAGGAGCTTTGATAATGCAATAATATTTATGATAAAAGATAATTTGGTGAAAATATATCTTAAGATATTTTATTTTATATTTTTAAATAATTGTTTTATTTAATTATATTAGAAAATATAAAAAGATAATAATTGTCAAATCTTTTGAAATCTGGCAATATCTTTTTAAATCTATTTAGAATTCTACAACAACCAAATATATCACATATATTGAATTTATTTAAAATATAATTGGAGGAAATTATATTAATAGAAATAATATTACAACAACAAAAAAGGTAGAAAAAGACCTTGCCCAATTTCTACATAAAGAGAATTAAGGGAATTCATCTTATTTGTCTGGTATTGATCTTTGTCTTGAGTCGTCTAAGTTGTTCAACTAACCCAAGTTGTCTAACACTTATGTAGAACTTGGGTCATCTAATGGCTTAGTCGTCTAATCCAACCTTCAACTACTCTAACCAATGCTTTCACTTGACCTTGTTTAAGTCCTATTTTTTCATATGTTTGCTTCTATCTTTCAAGCATTTACTTGTTCTTTGTTGTCCTGTGCTTGGCTTAAATTCATTGAACACACATTGTCTAAACAAAAAATATACGCACACACAATCCCACCCACCCACACATACACCCACACCTACACCCACCCACACCCACACCCACACCCACCCATCCACACCCCCCATACACACACCCATCCACCCACCCACCCACACACATAAGAACAACCACTATTCCAAACTTCTCTCAAGCCTTACAAACAAGGTCTACTTCCATTGCTCCCTTAAAGTTGTTGGTGAAAAACGGCCAGTACATTGGTCGCATGTGGCAAGTAATAAATATATCGTTCTCTCCACGGGGACTTATGCAACACATGTCAACTATCGCAATTGACAACTCAATTAGACAATAAAGTTCACAAAAATACTAAAAAACTCTTTTTTGTATTTTTATCAAACAGTTGGTGCTCAATATAAATTTAACACAAAGTATTTACAAATGTCAAGACTAGATTTCATTCACTTCATTCTCATGCATTCACAAACATTTCAATTCCAATTTCATGTCAAAATCAACTCATAAGAATACTCAAATCCTATTCCTAGTGACTTTGAGCCTATGATAACTTATCAAGTTCCAATTCCTTGAATCCTCAACAAGTGAAATCATGCATTAAATTCAAGAGTCTTAGGATTACTAATGAATCGTGTTTTATTCCTAGATACAAGCTCCATTAGGTATTCAATTTCAATTCTAAAAGTTCAAAAGGCATTTCCCAACCCCTCAAGAACACAAATCATGCATGGGTGGTCAAACCAAATCAAGCATTAAACATGAAAATCAAATACTAACATTAAAATGGAAAAGCATATGTATTAACATCCCAACATACACAAGAATTCAATTCATTACATCTAACCTCAACTAATAGGTTTAGCTTTCCATGGTGGAGAACTTAGGTTTTACAAATTGAAGAGAAAGGGAAGAGGTGGAAACCAAAGAGAAGATGCAAGCCCTTTCCCAAAGTTCTTGAAAAATGCTCCATGCTCTAATTGTGCCTCCCCTTCGCCAACACCTCCAATTTGTAGATCCTCTCCCTCATCAACCCCAAAAGGGGGAAAACACCATGGATGAAGATTGAAGACCCAAGGAGGAGTGGTAGAGCTTCCTAGCATCTCAAACAACCTCCAAGGGCCTCTCTCAATTTCTCTAGGTGAAGAGAAATTGTGGAAGGAAGAAAAGATCCCTTTGCCTCATGAGGAAACATGTTTAAATACCCATTTTGACCTATCAACGTCGTCACTGCCTGGCGCCATCTCAACACTGCTAAGTACCGTATTAGTAAAAATGTGAAGCAGGAACTCCAAAGAGTCACCACCTGATGGTATTACTCCATAGCCAAGCGTCGTTGGCCACCACTTGGCGGCACTCCTCCACTATCCGGCGACAGCTTTTACGAATTGAATGGCGTTCAACCCCACTTTTTCACCGCTCAGCCTTGTAGCGCTCAGCCTCACTTTCCACCACTCAGCCTTGTAGAGTTGAGCCTCCTTTTCCATCGCTCAGCCTTGTGGGTGCTAAGCCTCACTTTTGCACCGCTCAACCTTGTGCAGTTTGGCAGCATTTTGTATTTGAAGCATTGGGCTTGATTCTAGTGGCGTCCAGTGCAGGTATTTACTTCAAATTAATCTTTTCTTCTCCAAAACATGCTCCCCTACATTCTTGCTTGTTTTTCTCCACCACAAATACTTCCTATTAACTTATTTAACACATTCAAAATAGATATTAGAGATAAAATAATCATAAAATAACTAAAACATAAAACAATACAAAATACAATAAACTTGAGAATATAACAAGATAAAAGTTAGGAAACAGTTAACTTATTCATGACAGTAAACACACAAAATAGGTAAAAATGGATATTATCAAAAGCCTTACGACGAAGTACACATGTGCTACTTCCTATCATTCTCCTTGAGGGCTTCCTTGGCGAAGTCCACCTCTAGTATAGCTATGTAGAGTTACCCTTACTACTGCTCTCCAAGAGAGACTTACGAGCAAAGACCACTCTTGACTGCTCACCGAGAGCCTTACGAGCAGCATGAACACTCAAGTTCACCACTAAAGACTAACAAAGTGCACCACCTTTAGTTAAGTCTCCACACACATTCACAATTCCAAAAAGCACATATTTTTATATTACCTAATCACAACAATTAAGATTAATTCAACAACCTCTACTCATATAAATAATTCATCATACAAAAACACAATTTAAGTGATGCTCGCCTCTATAAACATGTGCCTAGTTGTACAAACACAACAAAACAAAAACACAACCAAAGAGCATTGGTCAAGTGGCACCCAATGTCCCTGACCTAGCGTCCAATGCCACCAAATAGAACTCGGCAATCAAAAGTGGCGCCTAGCGATATTGAACTCAAGAGCTCAGCATGATAGTGACGCCTAACATTACTGTGAACAATAGAAACCAAAATATAAAAAATAATATGCACACTTGCCCAAACTAATCCACTTCTTCTTAAACATGATACAAAAATTAGATAATATAATCTGAAAACATCCAACAAAATTATTAAACACAATTTATGCAACATCAAAAGATTAACCCTCTAATTGCACCATCTAATACAAAGTACTTCAAATTACTTTTCAATTTATTCATTCGCTAATACTAATATTCTCAAAATTAAATTAACTTCTTATAAATCATCGATCGTTAGAAAAAACTTATTTACCCACAAAACTATATTCTCACGCTTCCATTTAATCATCAATTTCATTATGTACATCATTAACCAAATTCATAGAAATTCAATTACTTCAAAGTGTTGTACATGGATTTAATCAAAATTTCATCATTTAAACCTCATTTTCGTAAACCTCTTTCCATACTTTTGAATCATTCAAATACACATGCATCAACCCATTCACTGATATAAAAAAAAAATCTAAATCAATACCCCTATCAAGAATCTATAACCCACCACATGTTTCCAACCAAATATAAATTTTCAACATTACCAACTATTTATTTTAATTTATCAAATTAGGTTTATAAATTGATATATATATATATATATATATATATATATATATATATATCCTACGAATTAATGATTGTCCATTAGTTTTCTATTATTACTCATATATTAGTTTTCTATTATTACTCATATATTGATTACTCTTTATAGGATTTAATTCTTTTTATTAACTATTTGTAATCCTTGAATTGTATTCTTTGGATTGCATTTTGTATCTATAAATATGATTTCCCCCTTAATAATATGACACAGAAAATTAGCGTCCATTATCTCTTATTCTCTCTTCTTCATCTTTCTTCTTTCTTTTATTAAGTTTATATTTTATAACAAGTTATCAACATAAGAGCTCCAACTGAGCTAGCATGATGACTCTAACCAACTGAGTTAGGTACTAATTATTTTTTATATAAAGTAATACATGTTTATACATTCATACATATAAATTTATATATATATATATATATATATATATATAAAGTTTCTTGTTTGTTCATATTCACTTTTTTGTTATTCATGTTATATAAATTTGTTAATATAAATTTATTTTATACATTATAAACCATAGTCTAACTATATCATCATATTATATTTGTCTTTCTTTTGTATTCTTCATAAGCTAATGAATAATATGTGTTATGTTTCTATTTTTCTTGTGAAAATGTGTCATAAAAAAATTGTGATAAATATAATATTATTTTTTTAGACATGCTTTACAATTCTGAATTCTTACACATTTTGTAGTGATTTATTTTCTTTATATATTGATAGAATTATAGAATTTTTAGTTCACATTTTATGGTTACATTGTTTACTATAAATTAATATTGTTTTATTAATTATATAGTTTCATACATGAAAAATGATTTTTATTAATGTTTAACTTTTGAATGAGCTAGTTCTAAACGTGTCAAACCTTGCAAAACTTGAATTTGTAGCCCTTGATATTACGGGAAAGCATTATTGTTCCTGCGGAGAACAAATAAGAGAAGTCAAACACAAATATTACCTTACCTCAATCCGAAATCTCTTTAATTGGCTTCTCATCAGCTTGCGTATGTCATTTGCTGGTATCACGACTTGGACCCATGAGGGGTTACCTACGGAGAGGACTCTGACGATCAAGTCAGCCAAAAGATTCTCAAAAAGTCAAATCTCGTGATTAAGGGATTAATGAATGCGTACCTTTAATTACTGGGGTCCATATGTATTTATAGTCATTAATTATGTTTGGCCTTGTCATAGGTTGGGCCATTGCTTGAGCGTAGCTGGGCCTGAGCCTGACCCAGGCCCCTTAGTTCAATGATTGTTGGTCTTAGGGGCCTTACCTGTAATACTCTAAGTCTGGAATGGTCGATAGATCTTGTCCTATCTTTTGAAGTAGGCGGCCTAGGCCGTTTACGCTTTCCCGTTGATTCGTTTGATAATTGATTGCGTGCTTGTAGGGCTTTTTGTAGGCAGATTTAATCGTGTAGTTTTGTTAGGCCGCCTAAGTGTAGTACATCAGTTCCCCAGCCTTTGTCGGTGGAGACATAATGGTAAAGGATGAAAAGTTTGAGCAATATTATGAGGCCACCTAGGCGTAGTACAATTACTTATCTTAAAAATTAGATGCTGAAATACATTTAGATGCAATAGGTCTTGGTGATGCCATTAAAAATAAAGCATTTGAGCAAGATAAGGCTAAAGTTATGATTTTCCTTCGTTGTCACTACCATGAATGGTTGAAAATTGAATATCTCACTGTAAAAGACCCTTATGTATTATGGAAAAATTTAGAAGAAAGATATGAACACTAGAAACTAAAAAATCATAAGGTCTGCCCAATTGTTTATGCTCCATTCCCAGAACTGAATGTCATAACATTTGATTCATATTTTCGTGGTTGTGGCCTTGGTTGTGGTTGTGGTCGTGTTAGTAATCATGGTCGTGGACATCGATCGTAAAGGGAATTTCAAAGAGACTTTTTATCATTATAACTGGAACAATAATGTGAAAAAGGAAAAACAAAAAAGTGAGAATAATGGCAATTAAGATGAAAGTATATGTTATCATACACCAAAGAGTCTTGTTGAACTCTACCAAGAATCATTGAAAAATAAGGTGAAGATCCTAGAAACACATTTTGCTTATGAAGATGATGATTGTGATTATGGCCATATGGATTTCACTCATCTTGATATTGTTGATTTCTTTGATAAACTAGATGGAAGAATTGTTCACATTGGTGATGAGAGTGTTAAGAAATAGATTTTTGCATATTATGTTCTTAAATTTAAGATATTGTTTTATGTTTTTATGTTTAAAATAATGTTTTTGTTTCATGTTGCTTATATATAACTTTTCTTGATCAATAAATATTTTAAATCTTCTAAATATTTTGTTTTTCCTTTTTACATAGTAATATCTAATATTGATGTTTTTTTATTTGTAAGAATGAATGTTGACCCTAACACAAATGTTGAAGATGTGTATTTTGCTGATAGTGCAACAACTCATACAAGTAATAAATTTTTCTCTTATTTGGTAATGCAAGAAGTCAATGTTTAGAACTATTTATGGTACTACAAATATAGTTGAAGGCTCTATAAGAGCTACTATACTTATACCAAAAGGTATAAGGTTGCACATTAAAAATGCATTTTACTTTCTTAAGTCTAATAGAAACTTATTAAGTTTCAAGGATATTTATGTAAATGAATATCATATTGAGACAAACAATGATGGAGATATGGAATATCTTTATATGAGTAAACTTGGGTTGAATAAAAAATGTGCATTGGAGAAATTATTAACCTTCTCTTATGGCTTGTAATACACATATATTAGTACAATTGAAACACATGTCATTGTAAACTAGAAGTTTATGAAGTAGAGATCACTTCCTAAATTATCCAATTATAAATTTTTTTTCTTGATAATGCTGATGAATTTACATCTCATGCTTGTAATAAGTATTGTATGTCAATTGGAATTGAAGTTGAACATCTAGTAGCACATGTTCATACTCAAAATGGACTTACAGAATCATTAATAAAATGTTCAAAATTGATTGCAAAACCATTACTTATAAGAGGTAATCTTCCAATGGTTACTTGGGTTTATGAAATTTTGCATGTTGTAGTATTGATTCGCATAAGGCCAACAAGTTGTAAATAAGTCTCATCTGCAATTGGTTTTTGGTCAGCAACTTAATATTTCTCATTTAAGAATTTTTTTGGTGTGTTGTATATGTTCCAATTTTTCTAACAAAAAAGGACTATGATGGGTCCTTAGAGACGATTAGGAATATATGTTGGATATTATTCTCCATCAAAAATAAAATATCTTGTACCATTAACAAGAGACTTATTTACAACTTGATTTACCGACTATCATTTTGATGAAGTTTTTCCAACATTAGGGGGAGAAAGAAAACAATTGGAAAAGGATATTGGTGAGAATGAATTATCATTATCTCATCTTGATCGTCGTACAAAAGAATGTGAATAGGAAGTTCAAAGGATATTTCATTTACAAAAATTGGTCAATCAATTACGAAATGTTTTTATTGATGCGAAAAGGGTAACTAAATCACATATATCAGCTACTAATGCTCTAATTAGAATTGATTTTCCTGTTGGGAAAACCTAATATAACAAATGAATCTTAAACATGCCTGAAGCATGGTAAGCCTGTTGGTTCCAAAGATAAAAACCATCGAATGAGAAAATGAGCTAAAAGACAATATGTCCTAATCGAGAAGGTGGAAACCCCAAAAGATTTATTTGAAATAATTAATTATACGATTCCAAGAGAACCTCTAGTACCTAAAGTTGTTAAAAATGATGAGATCTCAGTAAATTATGTCATGAATAATATAATATGGAACCGAAATGAAGTCAGCATTGACGAGGCTTTTGCATATAATATTGCAATGAATGTTATGAGTGATAATAAGGATCAAGAACCAATGACTGTTGAAGATTGTTGACAAAAATGATTGACCAAAATGGAAAGATGTAATTGAAGAAAAATATATTCACTTGCTAAACAAAAGGTTTTTGAACTTGCAGTTCATACAATTGAGGGTGTAAAACTTGTCGGGCACAAATGGATTTTTGTACAAAAACGAAATAAGAATGGTGAAATTGTTAGATACAAAACATGGTTAGTTGCTCAAGGTTTTATTTAATTTTATATTTAATTGTTATTTTATTTTTGGATTTTATTTGGTATTTCAGGTTTTATTCAATAAAAGTAGAAAAAATAAATGTTTGGGTTATATTTTGAACATAAGTGGAAATTTCAAAGATTCGGGAAGATTATCAATAGAATAAGTGGAACATTGACTAATCAAAGATTATCAACAACATCAGTTATCCACAAAGTTAGTTATTAAAGTTCAAGTCAGGGAAGAATTGATGATAATTAGAAAATATGGAGTTTCAATAAACTAGACACAAAGTAAGAACAAATAACAAAAGAAAACAACTCAAATGAGTAAATTGGAAACAATAAACAAATATTAAAATGGAAACTAATTGAAGTAACAACTGAATCAATAATAGAAAACTAAGGAAAACGATAAAGAAATTAAAGATGTTTTAAACAAAATAGAAGTTCATCCACAAATTCCCAAAAAACATGAGCAAAAATGGAATATATGAAATGAACTGAACACCAGTTCTGAAGATTAGCAACTACTAAATAAGCTTGTAAAAAATGCAAGTTAATCAGTGATAAAACAAAAGTGGAAAAGGACAACGGATGTAACAATTAAGGAAAGCTTAAGATGATATGAAGGAACTTAAATAAAACTAAATTATGAGTATGGTTTCTTCATTCACAAACAAGATACATAGAAAGCATCCATAAAAGCTTGGAGCCATTAAGAAAAAAACTAGAAACTAGAAACAAAAATTCTTTTGAATGTTCTCTCCTTTTTCTATACCCTTCCTCTCTCTTTTCTATCACTCAATATAATGCACAAAAATACTCCCAATTGAATTCTCTAAAATTCCTTGTCAAAATGTTGCTTTTGTGTCTGTGAGCTTATCCTTTTCTGATTTTCTAATTTCCTTGTTTCTTGACATGGAAATGAGTTCTGCTAACTAATTCCTTGTTTCTTCCGGTTCACTCCAAATTAAGCCCAAATATAAGTAGAACAAAGAACTCGAATAAAAAGGGTAAATATTATTTGTATTGAAATCCTCAAAACACACTTTTGGGCTAAGTCATGTTCTACTACTTGTAAATTTTTGTGATCTTCCAACTTGGACTACGCCCAGCTCAAAGCTCTAAAATTTATGACCTTGTATTCAAATTAAAGCTCTTTAATTCTAGAATCCAATGCAACAAATTCCAGCTCATTTGAATATTTATGGAAACAAGTTATGAGCAAAATAATCAACAATGTCAAAGAATTTTTAATTCACATTTTCAACTATTAAACTTGTGTCATAATCCATTATTACAACAATTCCCAAGAATTGTAAAACTGAGCTAAGAATGAAGAAAAAGGAAAATGAGAATCATAAGGATATGCAATTGGCCAAAAGATAGAGGCTTACAAATTGAGTCATCATTCATACCACAACACAACACAACCATAAAATCCCATAAATAGAAATCTAATTAGCTTTCCTTACCTGATCTTAAAGTTCCTTTCATTTTCAAGTTCTACTACTAGCACTTTCTCAACTACTCAACTCTATACAAAAAGAAACATTATATCAATTATTTGAACATAACCGAAAGATCTTAAACATACAAAGACTCATCTTAAACTTGAAAGAATCATATGCAACCATGATTCACCCACATGCCAATACATCACCAAACTGACTCAAAAGGAGGGTTAAAGACAAACTCATTCAATTTTAACTTCTAATCAATTCAAAAGATAACATTTAACACCAAAATACCTATGATGCTTTGGGATTTTTAATAAGAAGAACAACTACACCATATTTCTAGAGAGAAACAAGAGAAAGAAGATAGACATGTGTTTTAGAGAGAAATTATGGTTTATAAAATTAAACTTGATTACATATTTTTTCTTTTATAGCCTAAGTCTTTTTAAAATAAAATAATACTAGGATAATCAAGTTCCACGCCATAATAATCTATTCTCCCTTATCCACAAATGTCTCACCTACTCTACCTCTTCTACACCTGTATCGTCTGATCTTCCTACTTTATTCATATCATCAACTCAACTCAAAAACACAATGTATGTTGCACTACAATAGAGTGTCTAACACTATGTCTACCCCTCTTAACACCATAATGTCAACTCTAACTCTTCCATTCTATCTCGTTTATAAATGCATTGTCTATCCTCAAAATGTTTACTCCTTTTGCTACCTCACATGCAACTACACATATCATCTACTTTATGTAATCACAAGTAGCATCTGCCTATGCAATTACACATATTTGCCTTATGTAATTGTACCTAGTGTCTACTACTATTAGCATCCATCACTCTCACCCATCCTTAGAATTTCTAGCAAAGCTCTTATAGGTGTCGTCTAACCATCCAAACTACACAACTAGTAATCTATTATTCTAATTTACACTTTTCTTCTAGTCCTATACTTTGGTTACTTTAGATCCCTACAACTTGTCTACCCCTATTGATTGATCAATACGTATGTAACTTTTGTCTAACTATCTTGTATGTTCTAATAATTAGCATAAAACCAAGTCCTTATACATAGCGTTTATTGTGCCTCATCTAAATCCATCTCATATTATCTTATACTCAACATTTTTTCCATGTCTTTACACACATTGTCTAACCCTTTCTTCTACATGTATCATCTACTCCACCTTGTTTACATATATTTCTTAATTCATTTAACTTACACATAACATTTATCTTGTTCAACATATATGAATGTATACCCTATTCAACTTGTTCATAACATCTAATATCTTTCTTCTAGGAAGGCCAACTCTACTCTTACATTTCATATTTCCTCATGTCGTTATAGACGACGTCTAGTTCTCCTTGAAGCGTTGAACTTAAAAGGTTCCATTGATAAAATAAATTGATGACAATGAGTACATCAACCTCTCTAGGTTACAGCGAGTACATAAACCTCTTTAGGCTACCGCAAGTATAAACCTATTTAGGTAAACACTCCCATAAAGAGCAAAATTTAAGCTCACAAGGGAAAAACTTCATAGAGTGAAGTGTTACAAGGTTTACTCTCATTCTCCAAAGACAGTAAGATATACAAGATATAAAAATGTATAACAAGTCATTGTTCTTGTTGTGTCTTAAAACTTCAACTTATTGTTTATTTGTAGCTTCTAAGATTTTAACTATTGTAACACCCAAAAAATTGGTTCTACTAAATGTACTTTACCTGTCTAATATATTGTTTATTTACGTAAAGAAACTTAATTTGTCTCAAATACTATACTAAATAAAAATACATTACTCAAATGTGTCTTCTATTAAACATACATGATATTTATGTGATTAAAACATTAATATACAAATAGATGTATGTAAGAGAAGTTTGTTTATACTTTTACAACAAACTAAAGATAAGTCTTAATTTGAAATACATTACAAAACAAGCTAAACTATATCAACTACAGATTTAACAAAATCAAGAATTACATGAGAAGTCAAGGTAGACTAATTTAATTGTTACATGTTAGGTCTTCATTTTCTTCATTTGAAAAACAAAGAAAGTAAAGGTGAGTATTTCCCTTACCCCTAAAACTTCATCATAACATCTCAAGGATTACAACATAATTATTCAAATAAATTTGCAATTGAATTAAACAACTTCTCAAAATTTTAGATTTTCATGAATAATGACAAATCATGTCAAAAAATCAAGTTGAACACAAAAAGAAAATCATGTTTGTATATTTTGAGTTCAAGATCTCACACTTACAATTATCAATCTTTTAATAATCATATCTATATAATTTAAGTTCAAATTCATCATTAGACTCGTCGCATAGTCATCCTTTAAGTACACGAGGCCCTTAAATGTTATCGTTACACCTTCTCAATCATAATGGACTTTCACCAATTAATATGGGTTGTGCTAGTAAGTCGTATGCTCCAACGGATACAACGTGTGCATTACACACCTTCCTGGCCTAAAAATATAGTCAAGAAGATGGTCGAGAATGAAGTATGAGGCTTGTGATTTATTTTTACCCAGCTAATTGTGTACATCAATCCATGGTAACCATATGATCACCCTCTATTCCCCATGTCTATGACCTTTCTATAGAGTCTATACCTAGTGTATGTTTGTAACCATCCATATAATCCTAAAAATAACATTATTTTCTCATTCTTAATTTCATTCATTGTAATTTATTTTGCAATCATTCTTCCACATTAAGTTCGCATAGAATAATTGAAACTAAAATTTATTCACAAAATTTGGACGACATAATGATTGCATTTTTAACCTTCCAATTTTTTTTTAAACAATCAAAATAAAAGAACTAATATCGTTCATATATGTATGATATATAACTATTTTAATCCTTTACTTATAAATTTAAAGCCTCCATCCATTGGTTGACTTAAAATATTGTACAAGGTTCTTGTCAAATAAAAAAGAATCAATACAAAAAATTAAAACTAGAACAACAACAAGAAAAAAAAAATAATTCCAACATACATATTTTATAAGTACAATAACAAACTTGTTTTATTTTTAAATTTTTGTATAAAACTTCAAATGTGGTGATTTTTTAACCTAGCCCTAGGTTTTCATATTCAAGGAATCCATTTATGAACTCAGAATTTGAAAATTGTGTATGAATAGTTACAAAATAAAAAGGGGCAGATTGTATACTAAGAAAAATATGTCAAAATAAAGAGTTAAGATTTGGGATTGACCCCTTTACCTTGGTGAAGTTAATAAAACTCTAATATTGAAATGGAAATCTCACAAGAAGCTTTAATAAGAGATAAAAAATACTTTATAGAGTAGGACTTAAGAAGAATATGAAGAAATAAATCCTAACTCTAAATGTAATTGATCGATGTAACATCCCTTTTTTTAATAAACTGTATTATTTATTTTAAATAAAGCAATTAGAAAATCTTATATTTTTACTAATGTTTCATATTTTATCTAAATGTAGTTTAAACATTAAAAATATATTTTATCATAATGTAGTTTTTACTTATTGAAAATATAAAAAAAAACAACAAAACTAATAATATATACATATATATATATATATATATAAATACTAGGTAAAATTATTTAATTAAATAGGTGCGTGTAAAAAAAATATATATGAATTTTCTAAAAGAGATAAAAATATATATAAAAAAAAGTAAAAGGAGAAGAAGGGATAAGAAGATAAGAAGATAAGAAGATAAGAAGAAAAGATAAGAAAAAAAAAACAAAGGATAAGATGAAGAGATAAACATTATCTCTTCATTAAAG